>RRZU012526723.1_pt1 | contig 18772 bp, 12 predicted proteins | sample 2165561 | NCBI WGS metagenome assembly RRZU01 (sample SAMN10456909, study PRJNA506462) | wastewater metagenome | isolation source: wastewater sludge | place: USA: Moscow, Idaho | reverse complement strand
CGTGCATCCGCCCTGGTGAGGCCCTGAGGTCGGGCTCGTCCTGGCTCGGGTGCCTCGTGAGACGGCTCAGAGGTAGCGGCGGGCCCCGGAGTACTCCTTCGTCACGTCGAAATGGTCGAGGTCGACGATCTCGACGTTGCGCGCGGAGTTCGGCGAGTGCAGGATCTTGCCGCCGCCGACATAGATCGCGACGTGGTGCACGCTGCCCACTCCCCCGGGCCCGGCGAAGAAGACGAGGTCACCGGGGCGCAGGTTGGCCCGCTCGACGGCGACGCCCGAGCGGGACTGCGGCCCGGAGTCGCGCGGGATCGTGATGCCGTGCGCGGCGAAGACCGTGTGCGTGAAGCCCGAGCAGTCGAAGCCGAAGGCGGACGCGCCGGCCCACAGGTAGCGCAGTCCGAGGAACCGGCTGCCGGTGTCGACGATGTCCTGCCCGCTCGGCGCGGGCGGCAGCTCACCGGGTCGGCGGATCGTCACGTCGTGGGCGTCGACCCAGGCGCGACCGCCGTCGGGCAGGGCGACCCGCACCCGGCCCGGCCGCGACCCGAGGACGGGCAGGCTCGTGTTCATGCTGATCTCGGTCGAGGGGTTGCGCCCGGCGGCGTCCTTGGACAGCCACGTCGTGCGGTCGGTGACGACGGCGCGGCGACGCTGCTCCAGGCGTCGGCCGAAGTCGGGATTCTCGACGAGCTGACGCGCCGGCACCCAGCCGGGATAGCCGCGGGCGTCGCGCGGGGTGGGCTGACCGTGGACGACGACCTTGGCCCACTCCCCGTCGCGTGCCCTCACGTCGACGCGGGCGCCGAAGAGCGCCTGGGTCTCGAGCTTGCTACCGGCGGAGAGCCATTCGCGGTCGGCGGTGTGCTGGAGGTTGAGATTCCAGGTGCGCAGGTCGACCGGATTCGACAGCGACGGCGCGTCGATCGAGCGCGCGAGCCCCGGCTTGGACCACAGCGTCGCGACGGCGACGTCGACATAGGCCGCGTCACCGACGGCGAAGTCATCGGTGGTGTTGCGGTCTGTGGTGGCGCGGTCGGTTTCGGTGCCTTGGGTGCCCGTGGCGTGGGCGGCGCCGGCCTGCGCGCGAGTCGGTGCCGTCGAGGCGGGCGCGGCGGTGGCGGGTGCGGCGAGGGCGAGCGGCGCCGCGAGGCAGCCGATCGAGGCGAGGGCGACGCCGAGGCGGGCGGCGCAGGTGTGCCGGGCGAGAGCGGAGAGCGGGGTCGGGCGGATGACGCGGGTCATCGCAGATCCTTTCGGTTCGCGGCCGGCGAGCCGGGCGCGTGGGCGCCCTCCCCTCCTACCCGACCGGCCTGGCCAGGTGAGATCGCCGCGCTCGCCGAACCGCTCCGGTGCGACGCGCATCCCTCCCTACGCGAAGGCATCCCCAGGGGCACCCGGGTCGGCCGCGGCGCTGCGGCGTCGCCGAGTCTGCCCCACCCGGTGCTGCAGCGCCTCTCGACACGCCCCCGACACGCCACCGCGCGCTACTGGTCGGCGCTGAGCCCAGGGGCGCTGCTCACCTATGCAGCACCGGCTCGACTCCCCTACTGCAGCAGCACAGTCGAGCTGGGCGCGCATAGTCCAGCGGGTGGACGATCCGTCCGGCGCCTCGGGGCGGGAACGACTCGGGCGCCCGGTGTGTTGTGCACGACATGTTCGGATTCGGCCAGAAGGCGACGATGGTGACCCCCGATGCGGCCCTGCCCGGCCGCGAGACCCCGATGAGCGGCGTCGCGGAGCGCCACCGCGTGCTCGACGCGCCGCTGACCGGGCCGTTCCCGCCCGGTACGCAGCTCCTCTACATCGGCATGGGGTGCTTCTGGGGCGCCGAGCGGATCTTCTGGAAGATCCCGGGCGTGATCTCGACGGCGGTCGGCTACACCGGCGGCTACACGCCGAACCCCACGTACGAGGAGACGTGCTCCGGCCGCACCGGGCACACCGAGGCGGTTCAGATCGCCTACGACCCGACACAGGTCAGCGCGGCCGAGCTGCTCAAGGCGTTCTGGGAGAACCACGACCCGACGACCCCGAACCGGCAGGGCAACGACGTCGGCACGCAGTACCGCTCCGCGATCTACTGGACGACCCCGGAGCAGCAGGAGGCCGCCGAGGCGACGCGCGATGCGTTCCAGGCCGAGCTGACCCGCCACGGCCACGGCGCGATCAGCACGCAGCTCGCCCCGTTCGAGACCGTGGGCCCCTTCTACCTCGCCGAGGACTACCACCAGCAGTACCTGCACAAGAACCCCGGCGGCTACTGCAACCACGGCCCGAACGGCCTGACGTGTCAGATCGGGCTGCTGCGTCAGGACGAGACGCCGGCGCAGACCTCGATCGTGCCGCCGTCGGAGTGACCGCAGGCGTGCTCACGCGGAGCAGGAAGAGGCGCGCGTGAGCATGCACCAGCCGGGCATGATGGCAGCGTGACGCACGAGGACACGACACCGGACGAGACGTCCATCGCGAGCACCGGTCGGCTGCGGCTGCGGGAGGCGACGGCGGCCGATGTCGCGCAGGTCGCGCCTTTCTTCCGGGCGATCGTCGAGGACGGTGAGACCTACGCCTACCCGAGCGGGCTGCGCGACGCGCAGATCGCGGACCTGTGGTTCGAGTCGACCCCGGGCCGCACGACGGTCGTCGTCGAGAGCGACGGCGAAGGCGAGCGCGTCCTTGGCACCGCGAAGATGCGGCCGAACCGCCCCGGCCGCGGGAGCCACGTCGGCACGGCGAGCTTCATGGTCGAGCCGTCGGCGGCCGGGCGCGGCATCGGGCGCCTGCTCGCGACCGACATGATCGAGTGGCACCGCCGCGAGGGCTATCGGGCGATCCAGTTCAACGCCGTCGTCGAGACGAACACCGCGGCGGTCCGGCTGTGGCGCGACCTCGGCTTCGAGATCCTCACGACCGTGCCCGAGGCCTTCGACTCACGCCGCTACGGCCTCGTCGGCCTCCACGTCATGTTCTTGCGCCTGGAGCCCGGCACACAGGCGTAGCGCCCGCATCGCTGTTGCCCCCGAGCCGTCGGCTCAGGCGCGGGTCCCGACGCTCAGGCCGAGGGCCTGCTCCTCGGACCACGCCGCGACCTCTGCGGCGACGGCGGCCCAGTCGCGCCCGGGCGACATCATGCCGACCTCGAGGTGGGCGGCGACGCTCGGCTGCGGGGCGTAGAGCGTGTGCGGCTCGGTCTGCCGGCGGGCCCGGCGGTTGAGGAGCACGCGGTAGGGCGTGAGGACGACGGCGCGGCCGACCCCGCGCAGGCCCGGCACGAAGTCCCCCGGCAGTCCGGTGACGAGCTCACGGCCGTGGTAGGGGACGATCCCCTGGTAGAGCAGGCAGGTCTCATGGTCGAGGTAGCGATTGCAGAAGGGGCGCATCGCCTGCTCGAAGATGTCGCGATCCGCCACGAGCGGGCCGACCCGCGCCGCGAACGTGCTCGCCACGGACAGGATGTGGATCCACCTGTGGTCGCCGACCTGCCGGTCCGCGCCGGCTGGGGACCAGCCGCGCGGCACCTGGTGCTTGAGCCGCTCGGCGGGATCGGTCAGGTCGTCCGGGCGCGACCCGCTGAGCGCGAAGTACGACACGTCCGGCATCGCCTCGACGCCCTCGCGGAGCACGACGAACGCGTCCTGCGTCAGCAGGTAGTCGTCCTCGACGTAGACGACGACGTCATCGGGTGACCAGCCGAGCCGATCGGGCAGGTCGAGGCCGTAGACGTAGCTGCGGCGCATCCCGACCGGGCCGCCCGGGATCGGCAGGACGGTGCCGCGCTCCTCCATGACGCGCAGCCGCTGCGCCGGGATCGGCCCGTCGTTGACGAAGAAGACCTCGACCTCGTCCGGGGTCGCGGCGGACTCGCGCGCCTCGGCCGCCGCCCGCAGGAAGGACGCGACGACGAGATCCTTGGTGTAGAAGGGCGGTCGGCCCTTGTCGTTGTCCCCGCCGTAGGACCGCAAGACCACTTTGAGACCCATGTGTGTCGCTCCCTCGTCCCCGCCCACAGCACTCGCGCGGGCTCCACCCACCGGCGTCGGACCTCACCCGCCGCATCATTCGGCCCGACCCTTGCACGGTACACGGGGCCCCTGACAGCGCTCGTCGATGTGGACAGCGCCTCGATGTGGACGCAGGGGCCGGATCGCTACACTCGATCGGGTCGTGGGCGCCTGTCCACCGGGGTGCTCCACACGGGATCGTGGCGCCGCCGGAGGCCGGGCATCGTCGCGCCGGGCGCGACACGGGCGGGGGTCGCCCGTCGTGCGACGTCACCGAGGGGGAGCACCACACGTGGGCAAGTTGTTGGGGATCATGCGCAAGGCCGGCTGGAATCTGGGTGACCAGATCCTGTCTGCCGCAAGCAATGTCGCGCTCTCGATCATCGTCGCGAATTCCGTCGACAAGTACGTGTTCGGCGCCTTCGCCATCGCCTTCGTCGTCTTCGGCGTCGGCATCGCTCTCGCCCGCTCGATCGTCGGGCAGCCGCTGCAGATCCGCTACGCCGCCGCCCCGCCGCACGAGCAGCACGCGGCGATCGGGCGCGCCCACGGGCTCGCCGTCGTGCTGGGACTCGCACTCGGCGCGGTGTGCGCGCTCGCCTCGATCCCGATGTCCGGCGCGCTCGCCCAGGCCCTCCTCGCGCTGTCGGTCTGCCTGCCGGGACTCCTGCTCCAGGACTCCCAGCGCCTCACCTTCTTCGCCATCGGCAAGGCGTGGGGCGCGGTCGTCATCGACACGGTGTGGACCGTCGCGCAGTTCGGGGCCCTGGCCGCGCTCATCCTCGCCGGCCGCACCCAGATCGATGAGCTGATGCTCGCGTGGGGCGTCTCCGCGGCGCTGTCCGCCGTCGTCGGCGCGGTCCTGCTGCGCGTCGTCCCGCGCGTCACGGCGTGGCTCGCCTGGCTCCGCGAGATCCGCGACCTCGTGCGCTATCTGCTCGCCGAGTACATCCTCGGGCTCGGCGCCTCGCAGGTCTCCGTGCTGCTCGTCGGCGTCATCGCCGCGCCGCAGGCGGTCGGTGCGATCCGGGCCGCGCAGACCCTGCTCGGCCCCCTGAACATCCTCGGCGGCGCGTGCTTCAACTTCACCGTCCCCGAGATCGCCCGGCGCACCCACCTCACCGCCAAGCAGCGGCTCCTCGCGGGGCACGCGGTCTCCGGGCTCATGGGGTCGGCGACCGTCGTCTACGTCGTCGCGCTCCTGCTCATCCCCGACTGGCTCGGCGAGAAGATCTTCAGCGACTCCTGGGCCGGCGCCGCCGGGGTGCTCCTGCCGCTCGGCATCTCCGCGCTCTTCTCCTCGCTGGCCAACGGGCTCGCCGGGGTGCTCTACGGGCTGGGTCGGGCCGACCGGACCTTCCGGATCAACCTCCTCAAGGCGCCCGTCATCGTCGTCGCCGTGCTCGGCGGCACGTGGCTGGGCGGGGCCTTCGGAGCGGCCTGCGGCATGGCCGTCGCCGAGGCGTTCGTGCTGCCGTTCTGGTATCGGGAGTTCCGGCTCGCGGCGCGGCAGACCGCGGAGCCCGTCGACCGGGCCGAGGTCGTCGCGGCCGAGGGCGACGGCGCGGTCGTCTCGCCTGCCGATCCCGCCGTCTCGTAGGTCGACCTGGCCGTCTCGTCGGTGGACCTGCCGGTCAGGCTCGTCGGTGGACCTGCCGGTCAGGGACGGGTCAGACCTGGGTGCTGAGCCACTGCCGTTCGGCGCCGAGGTGGTCCAGCAGGCTCTGCATCGCATCGACCCGGTCGGTGAGCGCCTCCTGGCGGTACTGCATCCGCTCGTCGACGCCGGCCTGGGTCACCGCGTACTCCTGCACGAAGGCGCTCTCCCCGACGATCCGCACCGGCAGCACCCCCGTGCGAGGGTCGCTCGCCTCGCGGGCGACGGCGAGCAATTCGCGCGCGGCCCGGTGCACCTGGGATTCGACGGCATAGGGGTCGTCGGCGTGCGCGAGCCCGAAGGCCTCGGCGTCGACCTGGAGGCGCGCCTCGCGGTCGAGGTGCACCCCGGGCAGCGGGCGGCGACCCACCGGGTCGAGGGCATCGACGGCGCCGATGGCCCCGCTCGCGCCGGCGCCCGAGACCGTGCCGCTCACCGCGGCCGACCCCGACGCCCCGGCCGCGCCCGTGAGCACGGCGGCGATGCGGGTCGTGAGGTCGGCGATCGCGGGATCCTGCGCGAGGACCCCGGCCGCGGCCGGATCGATCGGCCCGCGCCCGCGCAAGCCGTCGAGCACCGCGGACGCCGCGTCGACGAGGGTCGTGAGCTGGCGCAATGCCGCGGGGGTGTCGGCGCGGACCTCCACGCGGGCCGTCGCCCCGACCTCCGTCGGGCCGGCGCCCGCTCCGGCGCCCTGACCGGATCCCGAGGAGATGCCCGCTCCCGCGCCTGGTCCCGTGCCTGTTCCGCTACCTGTTCCGCCGCCCGCGCCGATCCCTGCGGCGCCACCCGAACCGGCGCGCAGCGCGAGGTCGACACCGGGCAGAGCGCCCGGCAGCGAGGTCGTCGCGCCGGAGACCCCGACGACGGCGCCGTCGGCGAAGCGCGCCTGCACGACGCTGTCGGCACCCGCCTGCACCTGCGCGACGCCGCCGAGGGCCGAAGGTCGGCGGCTGCCGAAGCCGTCGACCAGCGCAATCGCGGTGTCGGCGCCGGTCTCGGTCGCAGAGATGAGCAGGCGCTGCTCCGCGGGCGGCGAGCCGGCCCCGACGCCCTCGACCTGCGCGAAGACCGGCGCGGCCGAGGCGTTGATCGCGGCGGCGACCGTGCCGAGACGGGCCCCGGGGCCGACGCTCACCGAGGTCGTCGCCTCCCCCGGCGAGCCGGCGTGGGTCACGAGCGCGAAGGAGAAGCCGCGGCCGGAGTTGAGGACGGCACCGGTCGGTAGGGGTGCCGTCGCGACGGCGGCCGCCGCAGCGACCGACACGACGCTCACCTCGACGTCGTAGGGGATGTGCGGGCCGCTCCACGCGGCCGCCTCGGCCGACGGTCCGGCCGCCCCGGTGGGACCGGCCGGTAGGCCGAGGCCCGGCGCTTCAGGGGCGAACGTCGGATCCCCGGTCGAGCCGGCGGCCGTGCCGGTCCCGACCTGCGTCGGCGAGGAGTCGGCGAAACCTGGACCGGTCGCGGCGAGTGACGGGGTGCCAGACGGGATGGACGACCCCGACCCCGCGGTCCCGGGCACCGCGGCGACTCCGGTGCCCTGCGGGGACCGCGGGATCTGAGCGGCAGGGGCCCCCCCGCCGGGCACGGCGCCAGACGTGGGGGCGGGGGCACCGCCGGTGGCGGTCGCCCCAGGAGCGACGGGGGCCGGCCCGAGACCTGAAGTGCCACTCGTCCCGACGGCGCCGGACCCACCTGCGGGCCCACCCTCCCCTGCGAGGCTCGGATCGGCCGCGAGCGCGCCGGCCGTCGCCGGCGCGAGCAGGGCGACCCGGACCCCGGGCCCACTCGTCCAGAGCGTCGCGCCGAGAGATCCCTCGGCAGCGCCGGACAGCCCGCCGCCCGACCCGACCGGGCCGGCCGCCGCACCGCCTGCGGGAGAAACGCCGAGTCCGGCGGCCCCTGCGAGGGCGCCGCCGCCTCCGATCGCACCACCGGCGCGGCCGATCCCGGCGACCAGATCCGGCGACATCCCGACCGGAAGCGCACCGGCCTGTCCCGCCGACAGCCCCGGCAGGCGGCCGTCGAGGGCGGAGGCCGACGGGGTCGCGACGAGGGTCGCCGATCCGCTCACCGTCACCGTCGGCGCAGTCGGCCCGACGACGGCGCTCAGCCCCGCGACCGCACCGAGCGAGGCGGTCACGGCGTTGAGGGATTGCAGGCTGCTCACGAGGTGCTGCCCGCTCTGGGAGGTCTGCCAGGCCCCGGTGGGCGCCGCTCCCCCGCCGAGCGCGGCGGAGACGAGGCTGCCGGCCTGCGAGCTCGGCGCGTCGGCGAGGACCGAGTCGACGACGGAGAGCACGTCGAGCCGGCGCTGGGCGAGCACCGACTGCTCCCCCGCCGCCGCGCGCGCCGTCTCGACGCCTCGCACCGCGACGGTGAGGCCCGCGGAGGCGCGGGTCGCGGCAGCGGCGAGGGGCACGGGACCCGACGTCGAGCCCTCGACCGCCTCTCGACCCGAGCCGCCCGGACGGTACTCGGACGTGGACGTAGACGTGCGGTCCGGCCCCGACGCGGTGCGCGCGGCCTCGGCGCTGCGGCCGGCCGCGGCGGAGGTGCCGAGGAGGTCGGCGGGGTCGTAGCCCTCGAGCGCGCCGCCCGGCAGGGTCAGTGCGTCGACGGCCTGCGCGTACGCGCGGATCGCGGACTGCACACGCTCCTGTGCGTCGGGGACGATCCGCTCGGCAGCGGCGAGGCGCCCCGCGAGTACTCCCGCGGTAGCCTCGACGTCGGCGCCGTCGGCCCAGCTCAGCTGCAGCCGCGGCGCTCGCGTGCGGGCGTCGGCGGCCTCCCGGGCCGCGTCCTCGGCTGCCTCCTGGACGGCTCGGTCGGCGGCGTCGGCCGCGCGCTGTCCGTCCCGCAGATCGGCCACGGCGGCTGCTGCGTGCTCGGCATCGATCCGGGCGAGCGCCTTGCGGACGAGGCGATCGGCGTCTCCCGCCGCATCTCGGGCGGCGTCCTCCGAGCCCCGGCGCTCACTGGACTCACGCGGCTCACGGCGTTCGGACCGATCCAGCTGGTCAGACCGCTCCAGCCGGTCGGATCCCTCCGCCCGTTCGCGGTGGCTCGCCTCCCGCGACGCGGGCTCGACGTCGGGACGGGACTCCGAGGCCGCCCGGGAGCGGTCGGTCGAGGTCTCGGTGGTCGAGCCCTGCGATGCGCGCTGCAATGCCGCGGCGCGCGCGCTGTCGCCGTCGTCGAGGGCCGCCCAGCGCTCCCGGACGGATCGGCGGTCCTCGACGCGCTCCCGGGCATCGCGGTCGGAGATCCGCCGCTCGCGGGAGGACCGTGCGCTCGGATCGCCGTCCTCGAGGTCGGCCTGGGCCAGCCGGGCTGCGGCGGACTGCAGGGCCCGCCGATCGATCGCCCCGGTGTGCGGGTCGGCCGCCTCCCGACGGTCGCCCCGAGCGTCGCGCGGCGCGTCGGCGACGGCGGCCGGATCGGAGACACCAGGGGGCGCGCCGGGCACGCTGCGCACGACGAGCGGGTGGGCCCCGTGTTCGTCGACGAGGGCCCGGTCGCCGAGCATGATCCGCAGCGCAGCGGAGGCCCCCGACTCCGGCTCCGCCGACGGCGATCCGGAGGACGACAGGGACGAGGCCGATCCGGGCACACCGGTGCCCGCGGCCGTCCCGGACGCGCCCACGGAGCCCGCAGCAAAGGCGCCGGAGACCGTGCCGGACGCGGCAGCGGACGTCGGTGCCGAGGCGACGTGCACGCTCGCCCCGGTGAGGCGGACGAGTTCGCGCGCGGCGGTGTCCCGGCGTGCCTCGGCCTCGTCGCGGCGGGTCTGCGCCTCGCGCGCGCCGGCGCGCTCGGAGTCGAGCCGGTCCTGGGCGCGGGCCTCCATCCGGGCCCGGCGGTCAGCCGAGGCGACCTCCTGCGAGAGCGCGTCGACCTGTGCGGCCGTGGCCCGGACGTCCGCTTCGGCCTCCAGGCGCAGGGTGTCGAGCCGATCCGCCGCCCGGGCGAGCGCTCCCGCCCCCTCGCGCACCGTGACCGCCGTGCGCGCCGCGACCTCGCGCTGCGCCTCACTGCGAGACGGGGACCCGGACGAGGCGACGCTCAGGGGGTTGGCCGACGGACCGGCCGATGGGCTGGTCGACGGGTTCGTCGGGGTGCCCGTGGCGGTCGATCCCGAGGCGGTGGATCCCGTCGCGCCGGCGCCGTCGGCGGCAGCGGTCGCCTGTTGAAGGAGCGGTTCGAGGGCCTGGACGGGCGCGCGCAGCGCCCGGACGGAATCGGCGAGGGTCCGCTCGACGGCCGCGAAGGCCGCCCGACGCACATCGAGCTCACCCACCGCGGCGTGCGCACCGAGGGCCGCCGGGGCCAACCGCGAGGCGGCCCCGTGCGCGCGCAGGAGGTGACCGAGGTCGGTCGCTCGCGCGCCCGCGCCGGCGGACGAGACGCTGCGCCCGCCGGCCGCAGCGGCAGCAGCGTCGGAAGAGCCGGCACGCCCCGATCCGGCGGGGTGCGCGAGCCGGGCGGTCCCGGTCGGCCCGGCGTCACGGAGCACGTCGAGCCAGCGATGCAGGGCAGGGCTGGCTCCGGGCTCGCCTGCGAACCCGCCGATGTTCGACGTCACGCCGCCCCCACCCCGCTCTCGTGTGCCGACATGCCGGCGCCCCGGCGGGTCCGTCGTCGGACCACCGCCGCTGCCGTCATCCCTGCTGCTCATCACCGTTGCTCAACCCCGCGGGCCGTCACTCGTGCGCGGGGAGGCAACCGGCGCGAAGACCGGGCGCAGCCACGACATGCGGACGCCGAGGAATGCCTCGACGCCTCCCCATCGGCAGGCACGCGGGCAATTGCAGTGGCGAAGACCGCTCCGGGAACCGCGCAAGTCCCGATCTCGTTGGCCGACAGGTCGTTAGCGTGGATCTCGACCTTCACCAGTCGTGCGAACCGATCCATGTCCGGTCCGACATTCATCCGATCCATCCGATCCATCCGATAAATCCGCACGAACGCGAGAGTGCCGCAGGAGGTGGCGATGAGTCGCGCACGCAGGGCTCGACGGATCCCGCCTACGGGGGCGGCCTCGGTGTCGCGGGGATGGGTGCTGCCGGTCTCGTGGGCTACGGGGTACTCAAGGCCGAGGCCCGGATCGCCCGCCGCACCGTCGGCAATCCCTTCGAGGGCGCCCCGAACGACACCGACGTCTACGGCACCGGACACGGCCCGGAGATCCGCCTCGTCATCCTCGGCGACAGCCTCGCCGCGGGGATGGGCGCCGACAGCCGCTTCGAGACGATCGGCGGGATCCTCGCCGTCGGGGTCGCCGCCCTGGCCGGCCGGCCGGTCCACCTGACGAACGTCGCCCAGATCGGCGCCGAGGCCTCGTGGCTCGCCGCCCAGGTCGACAGCGCGCTGAGCGCCGTCCCCGCACCGCACGTCGCGGTCATCTCGATCGGCGGCAACGACACGACGCACATGGTCGACCGCGCCGACTCGGTCGCCGACCTCACGGCCGCCGTCCGGCGCCTGCGCGAGGCCGGCGCGCAGGTCGTCGTCGGCACGTGCCCCGACCTCGGCACGATCGAGCCGGTCCCCCAGCCGCTGCGCTACCTCATGCGCCACCTGAGCCGCGATCTGGCCGCCGCCCAGACCGTCGCGTGCGTGGAGGCCGGCGCGCGGACCGTCTCCCTCGGTGACCTGCTCGCCCAGGACTTCCTCGGCAGCCCCGACGTGATGTTCAGCACCGACCGCTTCCACCCCTCGCCCGCCGGCTATGCCCGCGCGGCCGCGGCGCTCCTGCCGAGCGTCTGCGTCGCCCTCGGCCTGTGGCCCGGGGAGAGCGAGCGCGGCCCCGACCGGCTGCGCGGCGAGGAGGCCGGGCCCGTCGCCCTCGTCGCCGACCGAGCGGTCCGCGAGCCGGGCACCGAGGTCAGCGCGGCGCAGGGGCCGGCGAACAGTCGCCGCGGACACGGCCGCTGGGCCCAGGTGCTGAGACGCCGCCGCCCCGACGGGCCCCCCTTGCCGGAGGATCTGGCCGGTGACGATCTCGCCGACGACGACCGGCCCGGCGACGCCACGCACGCCTCGTGCTCGGTCGGGTCATAGCGCGACGCACCTGGACACCGATTCGTGACATGCCCGTCAGGAGCGGACCACGACGGCGCTACGATCGCTTGTGGTCTGCCAGGGTGCGACACCGTCACCGCGCCGCATCCGGACCCCGCACGCCCCCTACTCCCCTGGAGGCACTTGTGCCTGAAGCAGTGATCGTCTCGACCGCCCGTAGCCCGATCGGCCGCGCAGTCAAGGGATCCCTGGCCGCGATCCGCCCCGACGACCTGGCAGCCCAGACGGTGGCCGCCGCCCTGGCGAAGGTGCCCGAGCTCGACCCGAGGCAGATCGACGACCTCTACCTCGGATGCGCCGAGCCGTGGGGGGAGCAGGGCTCGAACATGGCCCGCGTCGTCGCGACGCTCCTGGGCCGCGACGGACTGCCGGGCGCCACGGTCAACCGGTTCTGCGCCTCCTCGGTGCAGACGACGCGCATGGCCTTCCACGCGATCCGGGCCGGTGAGGGCGACGTCTTCGTCAGCGCCGGCGTCGAGTGCGTCTCCCGCTTCCCCGACCTGTCCGGCACGTCGCTCTCTCGCCGCGACTGGCAGAACCCCCTCTTCGATGACGCCGAGGCACGCAGCCAGGCGATAGCACAGTCGAACGACACGTGGACCGATCCGCGCGAGGACGGCCTCCTGCCCGACATCTACCTGTCGATGGGCCAGACGGCCGAAAACGTCGCGACGCTGCGCGGGGTCTCCCGCGAGCGCCAGGACGAGTGGGGCGTGCACAGCCAGAACAAGGCCGAGCAGGCCATCGCCGAGGGCTTTTTCGAGCGCGAGATCGCGCCGATCAGCTTGCCCGACGGCACCGTCGTCAGCACCGACGACGGCCCCCGCGCCGGAGTGACGCTCGAGAAGGTGTCGACGCTCCATCCGGTCTTCCGCGCCGACGGCACGGTGACGGTCGGCAACTGCTGCCCCCTCAACGACGGGGCCGCCGCGGTCGTCATCATGAGCGACCTCAAGGCCAAGGAGCTCGGGCTCACCCCGCTCGCGCGGATCGTCTCCACCGGCGTGAGCGGCCTGTCGCCGGAGACCATGGGCCTCGGCCCGGTCGAGGCCTCCCGCCAGGCGCTCAAGCGCGCCGGGATGTCGATCGGCGACATGGACCTCTACGAGATCAACGAGGCGTTCGCCGCCCAGGTGCTCCCCTCGGCCGACGACCTCGCGATGGACTTCGACAAGCTCAACGTCCACGGCGGCGCGATCGCCCTGGGGCACCCCTTCGGCTCGACCGGCGCGCGGATCACGACGACGCTGCTCAACGGGCTGAAGACCCGTGACGGCCAGTTCGGCCTCGAGACGATGTGCGTCGGCGGCGGTCAGGGCATGGCGATCATCCTCGAGCGCCTCTCCTGAGCCTCAGGCGTGGCGAACTGGGCCTTTGAACGCGTTCAACCCCATTCGCTCGTCGTATCTACACAGGTCACCGGCCTGTCGCTGGATGGTCCGGATTTTGGCCGGCCCAGTTCGCCACATGCTCAGCCGATGAGGCGCCGCAGGCCGGCCAGGTCCGTGACCAGGCCGGCCTGTTCGCTGTCCGCCTCCACACGGTCGTAGACGCTCACCGTGAGCTGATCCATCACCGTGGCCGGGCCGAGGTCCGGGAGCTGCGGAGCCTCTCCCCTCCCGTGCGCCGACCACGCGAGGTCGACGTAGCGCTGCGCGAGGGCGCGCACGGCCGGGACATGGGCGAGCGCCCGGTCCAGCGGTAGCTGCTGCCACCGCCGGTCCAGGCGCTCGAGCTCCGTCCGGGCCTCCTGCGGCACCGGGTCGGAGAAGGTCATGCTGTGCCGGATCGACCGGGTCAGTCGCGGCCCTGGAGCTGCGCGACGAGGCGCAGGATCTCCAGGTAGAGCCACACGACCGTGACGATGAGGCCGTGCGCCAGGAGCCAGCTGTACTTCTGCGGCAGGCCCGCGGCGACCGCGCGGTCGATCGAGTCGAAGTCCATCGCGAGCGAGTAGGACGCGAGGCCGACGGCGACGACCGAGACGAGGATCGACATGCCCGAGCCGAAGCCGAAGAAGCCCCAACCGCTGTTCGCACCGAAGATCCACGCCGCGGCGAGGTTGGCCAGCGCGAAGATCATGTAGCCGAGGATCGCCATGCCGAAGATGCGGCGCGACTTGTCCGTCACCTTGATGAAGCCCATCTTCCAGCCCGCGAACATCGCGACGAAGACCGACAGCGTCGCGACGATCGCCGTCGTGACGACGCCCTGGCCGAACATGTTGCCGTAGATGCGGCTCACGCCACCGACGAGCACGCCCTCGAGAGCGGCGTAGGTGACGATGAGCGGCACGCTCACCGACTTCTTGAAGGCGATGACGAGGCCGAGGACCAGCGTCACGAGGATCGCCGGGAGGATGAGCGTCGCGGCGAGGTTGGCCGGCATGACGAAGCCGGTGATGCCGGCGGTGACGAGGAGCAGGCCGAAGAGGCCGAGGCCCTTCATGACGACGTCGTCGACGGTCACGCGGCCCATCTGGACCGGGCCGGCGGACGGCTGGTTGTACATGTCGTCGAGGCCGCGGGCGTCGATGTCCTGCGGCGCGTACTGGCCGTACTGCGGCTGTCCCTGCGCCGTGCCCGGGGCCGCCTGGCGGCCGCGGGGCTCGAAGCTCGCGTATCCGCCCTTGCGGATGCCGTCGTTGATGCGGTCGAAGACCGGGTTACTCATGGTGGCTGTCGCCCTTCCGATGTCGAGGGCCGCCAACGCGGCCACTGGAGTGCTTGACGGATGCAACGCCGTGGCGGTTCCCCGGATTCCGAAAATCGGTGCACGTCAGGGGGCATCCTTCGATCAGCGTGCCCCCGACGGGAGTCGAACCCGCACTACAGCCATTTTAAGTGGCCCGCCTCTGCCGGTTGGGCTACGGGGACCCGCCCAGGCTACCGGCCGGTTCACTGACCGGCGGGGGTGCGGCGAGTCGGGCGATGGCGGCGTCGAGCATCTCCTGCGTGAGCTTGCCGGTGAAGGTGTTCTGCTGGCTCACGTGGTAGCTGCCGACGAGCCGGATCGGCCGCCCGTCCGGTGTCTGCAGGATCGCCTCGGCGCCGTGGCCGAAGCGCGGCTTGGGGCGGGGCACCTGCCAGCCGAGGCGGCGGGCGCACGCGAGGAAGGCGTCCCACCCGACGGAGCCGAGGGCGAGGACCGAGCGCAATCCCGGTGTCACGAGCTGGACCTCGCGGTCGAGCCAGCCGGAGCACGTGGCTCGCTCGGTGGGGGTCAGCTTGTTTTGGGGCGGGGCGCAGTGGGCCGTCGCGACGATCCGGACGCCGCGCAACGTCAGCCCGTCGCCGGCCGCGACGCTCCTCGCCTGGGAGCCGTAGCCGGCGCGGTGGAGGGCAGCGTAGATCCATTCGCCGCTGCGGTCGCCGGTGAACATCCGCCCGGTCCGGTTCGCGCCGTGCGCGGCCGGGGCGAGGCCGATGACGAGGACCTGCGGGTGCTTGTCGCCGAAGCTCGGGGCGGGTCGGCCCCAGTACGGCTCGTCGCGGAACGACGCGCGCTTGTCGTGGGCGACCTCTTCGCGCCACTCGACGAGGCGCGGGCAGGCCCGGCAGACACTGATCCGGGCGTCGAGGGTGGGCAGGTCGACGCCCTTCGCGAGCCGCTCGACGTCCTCCGCGTCGTGGGCGACGGGGGTCTTGGGCGTCGCCGGGTCGCCGGGCCAGCCGCTGCCGGGTGGCACCGGCGAGGCGAACTCCTCCCCCGTCACCGGGTGCGGCAGGCGACCGTCGGGCGCAGCTGTCATCACGGGCTCCGCTTCATCCCAGACACTGTGTCATCGCCTGCCTGTCTCCACTCGGGCTCTCCTGCCTCCAGCGCTATCTCAGGCTCAGGGCGATGCCGTCGAGGATGTCGTGCTCGGACGTGACGACCTCGCGCAGGCCGCTGCGCTCAGCGACGCGGCGGACGATCCGCGACCAGATGAGGGCGCCGGCGCCGATGACGTCGACGCGGCCGGGATGCATGAAGCCGAGCGCGGCCCGCTGCGCTCGCGGCATCGTCAGGAGATCCCCGCACGCGGCGCCGACCTCGTCGACGGACAGGACACGTCGGTGGATGAGGTCGCGCTCGTAGGTCGAGAGACCGAGCGCGTGGGCGGTCACCGTCGTCACCGAGCCGGCGAGGCCGACGAGCGAGGCGACCCCGCCCGGGCCGACGACCTCCTCGACGCGGTCGAGTTCGGCGTCGACCTGCGCGCTCGCCGCCGCGATCTCTTCGTCTGCCGGAGGATCCGAGCGCAGGTAGCGCTCGGTGAACCGCACGCAGCCCATGTCGACGGACACCCCCGCCTCCAGGTGCGTGTCGCCGCGGACGAATTCGGTCGAGCCGCCGCCGAGGTCGACGACGAGGTAGGGGCCGGGGATGCCGGCCGCGGCGAGCCCGCCGGTGGCCCCGTCGAAGGAGAGCTGGGCCTCCTGGGCGCCGGTCACGACCTCCGGGCCGATCCCCCACGCCGCGAAGGCGGAGGCGACGCCGGCGATGAACTCGGCCGCGTTGCCCGCGTCGCGGGTCGCCGACGTCGCGACGAAACGGACCCGCTCGACGCCGAGTTCCTCGCATTGAGCGGCGTATTCGTCGCACATCGCCAGCGTCCGCGCCATCGACTCCGGGGCGATGACCCCGGTGACGTCGATCCCCTGGCCGAGCCGGACGACCTCCATCCGCCGGACCACCTCGCGCAGGGGCGCATCGGTCGACGGCGCGCCTCCAGCTGTGGCGCCTCCATCAGGGGTGGCGTCTCCGGCGGTGTCGGTCTCCGCGACGAGGAGACGGATCGAGTTCGTGCCGCAGTCGACGGCTCCGACGCGCATGGGGACTCCTTCGAGAGGACGGGCGCCGCTCACTTAGACGGCTGCCGCTCGACTATGCCACTCCAGGAGTCCAGCCGAGCGGGGACGGCATAGTCCCAGCAACCGGACAGCCACAGGCGCTCACCTATGCCGTACCAGCTCAGCTCTCCCACTCCAGGAGTCCAGTCGAGCGGGGACGGCATAGTCCAGGGGGCGGACGGACCACGGGAGCCGCCGGTGGGCCGCCCCGCGGGTCCCTCGCGCGACGGGTGCGCGACGGTTGTCGGTGACAGGGGCCAGAATGTGCGGGTGCATCTCGCCATCACGCTCGTCGCGCTCATCGCGACGGTCCTCGCCGGCACGGCGGTGGCCGACCGCCTGAAGATCCCGGCGCCCCTCTTCCTCATCGTCGTCGGCGCGATCGGCTGCTACCTGCCGTTCGTGCCGCAGATCCACCTCGAGCCGGAGGTCGTGCTCGTCGGGTTGCTGCCGCCGCTGCTCTACTCGGCGGCGATCCAGACCTCGCTCGTCGACTTCGCGGCGAACCGGGGCTCGATCCTCCTGCTGTCCGTCGGGCTCGTCGTCGCGACGACCTTCACCGTCGGCGCCGCGGTGCACTGGCTGCTGCCCGATCTGGGCTGGCCGGCGGCCCTGGCGATCGGCGCGGTCGTCGCGCCCCCGGATGCCGTCGCCGCCACCGCGATCGGCCGACGCATCGGGCTGCCACGGCGCCTCGTGACGATCCTCGAGGGCGAGTCGCTCTTCAACGATGCGACGGCCCTGGTCTCCCTGCGCACGGCGATCGCCGCCTCGGCCGCCGCGACGTCCGTCTTCGGCGTCGGCGGCGACTTCCTGCTCGCGGCCGGGGGCGGCGCGGTCATCGGCTTCCTCGGGTTCCTCCTCGTCGCGTGGATGCGCCGCCGCGTCACCGACCCGCTGCTGGACACGGCGCTCTCCTTCCTCACCCCGTTCGCGGTCTATGTCGCGGCCGAAGAGATCCACGCCTCGGGCGTCATCTCGGTCGTCGTCGCCGGCCTCCTCCTCGGGCACAAGGCGCCGATCGTCCAGACGGCGCAGTCCCGCATCACCGAGCGGATCACGTGGCGCACCGTCGCCTACGTGCTGGAGAACACCGTCTTCCTCCTCATCGGTCTCCAGCTCGACTGGATCCTCGAGGCGGCGACCCGGTCCTCCGTCGGCCTCGGCCGCATCGCCCTCACCTGCGGCGTCACGCTCGTCGTCGTCATCGTCACGCGGCTCGTCTGGGTGTTCCCGGCCAGCTTCCTGCTCACCCGGTTCGGCAGAGGCCGCTCCGAGCCGATGCCGTGGACCCACACCTTCCTCCTCGGCTGGGCCGGGATGCGTGGCGTCGTCACGCTCGCGGCGGCGTTCATCATCCCGGTCGACACCCCGCACCGCGACGTGCTGCTGCTCATCGCCTTCACCGTCGTGGCGGGCACCCTCTTCATCCAGGGGTTCTCGCTGCCGTGGCTCACCCGCCGGCTCGACGTGCGGCCCCCGGATCCGGCCGCCGACGCCCTGGCCCGCGCCACCCTGCTCCAGCAGGCGTCGCACGCGGGCTTCAAGCGCCTCGGGGAGCTCGAGTACGACGACCCCCAAGGCGTCTGCGATCTCATCCGGAGCCGGATCGAGCAGCGGACATTCGCCGCGTGGGAGCAGCTCGGCACGGTGAGCGACGCCGAGGCTCCCTCGGAGCTCTACGCCCGGGTGCGGCTGGAGATGATCAACGCCGAGCGCAAGCGGGTGCTCGAGGTCCGCTCTCAGGGGCAGGTGCCCTCGGAGATCGTGAGCGAGGTGCTCGGGATGCTCGACATCGAGGAGTCGATGCTCGACGCGGGCAGCGAGGCGCGCGCCTCGATCCGCAGCGCGAACGCCGAGACCCTCCCCGGGCAGGAGTGCGCCGAGCTCGAGGCGCACCCTCCGATCGCGCCGGCCGGGCCGGACGAGGGGGGGCGTCTGCGAGGAGTGCCTCGCGACCGGCGGCACGTGGGTCGCGCTGCGGCGCTGCCTCGACTGCGGCAACGTCGGCTGCTGCGACTCCTCGGTTGGGCGGCACGCCACGAACCACTTCCACGACACCGGCCACACCGTCATGCAGTCGGCCGAGCCGGGCGAGACGTGGCGGTGGTGCTACGTCCATCACCTGAGCGCCTGAGTCGGCGGATCACGGTTGGACGTGACGGGATGCGGCGGGACGGATCGCGGCGGGACGG
>RRZU010118466.1_pt1 | contig 18776 bp, 15 predicted proteins | sample 2165561 | NCBI WGS metagenome assembly RRZU01 (sample SAMN10456909, study PRJNA506462) | wastewater metagenome | isolation source: wastewater sludge | place: USA: Moscow, Idaho | reverse complement strand
CTTTATCACCAAAAAACCGAGTATTTTAGCCCAAGTTCTATCTCTAAAACAAGGGAAGAACTTTGCTTTTGTAAATCAGTCTTCCCAAGCTTCAATAACTCAACTTTAAGCACCCCAATTTTTCGCATTTTGACCGTTAACTAAAAAATAAACCTCGCTTAAAAGTACTTAAACGAGGTCAAAATTTTATGTTTTTGAAAACTATTTTCTAAAAAAAAGGAGTTGTGCAACAGCTACCCTTGTTGCCTGCCGTTATTGTCAGAATGTTTTTGCCCATTCTACAAATTCGTCCACAAGTCCGTCAGGATTGCTTTTTAGTGTCCAACTAATTGGTAAGTCATAATATTCTAACTCGTGAACCAAAACAGGAATGTCCTTGCCGAATTTGGTTGATATAACTTTTTCAGAAAATAAACGCTTTGTCAACGTGATTATTACTTCTATAAATTCGTTGTCAAATTTGCTTCCTTTGTCCAATATTTTAGCAAAAAGTTCTTTGTCTTTACTTGCGTTTTCGTCATCCTCGTCTGTATAAAAAAAGTCGGTTGTCTTAAACCACGCATTTAATAATTCATCTTCTTTTCCGCCTATCTCCTCAATTTCATCCTGTAACCAAAAGGCATAATTCCATTTAGCCTCTTTCTCGTCCGAAGCATTTTCAATATTCTCGTTATAATTTTCTGTCGTGTTAAAACTAACAGTTATTGTTGGAAAACGTGGGTCGTCATTATAGTTGTTATACCAAAACGATAAAGCATAAATGTCTGATGTGTCAGTGTCAGAAATGTTTTTGATTGCAAGTTTCAACTTGTCGTAAGAAGCGTCTATAAATTTTTGTTTCATTGTCATAAGTGTTGGTCAATATAATGGCAGGCAACTCTCTAATATATGCATGTTTTGTCGTGATTTTTAGATTATTGGGCTTGTCGTGGCTTTGAGGTTGTTGTGAATTCTCTCAATGAACTGTTGAAAATTGTACACTTCTTTTAAAGCTCTCAGCATCATTATTATTCGTTTGTTTGAGCCTCAAATCATCAAATGGACTACTAATGCTTGTTTATCAAGGTTTTTTCACTGGTTTGGTGAGTAGGCAATTGCATACTACAATCGCCCACTTACTCAAACATTAAAAACAATCCTCAGGCACGTGCACCCAACCACTCATCAGCGTGCGTGCTGAGCGGCTCATAATCGCTTTGGTCACAGTCCATTGTCCATTCACCAATTTTGCCTCCGCACCTACGCGTAGCGTGCCTGATGGATGGCCAAAACGCACCGCTGATTTTTCACCACCGCCTGCAGCGATATTCACGAGTGTGCCTGTGACCGCAGCCGCCGTGCCGATGGCGACTGCTGCTGTACCCATCATGGCGTGGTGCAGTTTACCCATAGACAGCGCACGCACGAGCAGGTCGATGTCAGTGGCTTTAACCGCTTTACCGCTGGACGATACGTAGTCGGTAGGTGGCGCGACAAAGGCGACCTTGGGTGTGTGTTGGCGTTTGGCGGCTTCACTGATGTCTTTGATTAAGCCCATTTTCACCGCGCCGTATGCGCGGATGGTTTCAAATTTTTCCAAAGCGGCGGTGTCATTGTTGATGGCGTCTTGCAGTTCCGTGCCCGTGTAGCCAATGTCGGCTGCATTGATGAAAATGGTTGGGATGCCCGCGTTAATGAGAGTGGCCTTGAATGTGCCAATGTTCGGCACTTCTAAGTCATCCACCAAATTGCCCGTGGGGAACATCGCACCACCGCCGTCCCCTTCGCCTTCATCGGCGGGGTCGAGGAATTCAAGTTGCACTTCAGCCGCAGGGAAAGTCACGCCATCGAGCTCAAAGTCGCCCGTTTCTTGGACTTGACCGTTGGTAATGGGCACGTGGGCGATGATGGTTTTGCCAATATTGGCTTGCCAAATGCGCACGGTGCACGTGCCATTTTCGGGAATGCGTGTGGCATCGACCAAGCCACTGCTGATGGCAAATGAGCCAACCGCTGCGGATAGATTGCCGCAGTTACCCGACCAGTCGACAAACGCAGTGTCAATTGAGACTTGTCCGAATAGGTAGTCCACGTCGTGGTCAGGGTGGGTGCTTTTGCTCAAAATCACGGTTTTGCTGGTGGAGGAGGTCGCGCCGCCCATGCCGTCAATTTGTTTGCTGTATGGGTCGGGCGAGCCGATGATGCGCATGAGGAGTTTATCCCGCGCTTCTCCTGCAACTTGCGCTGATTCGGGCAGGTCGGTGAGTTTGAAAAATACGCCTTTGCTCGTGCCGCCACGAATGTAGGTGGCGGGGACTTTGATTTGGTTGAGGAATGCTTGGGACATGGTACGAAACTCCTAAAGTTAAAAAAGATGATGCAGAATAAAATACGTGACTTACATAACACCTACAAGACGCTTAGTCTTATTCACCAAAGTCCGAATAAACTAAAAAGGGCGCATGTGCGCCCCTTTGGCTGAATAATTAAGCCAACAACAAAGCATTCACCCGTTTGAGATATCCCGCAGGGTCGGCTGGAATTTGTCCATCGGCGATTTTCGCTTGGTCAAAAATGACATGGGCTAAGTCAGCGAATTCAGACTCGTTTTTCTCCAAACGTTTGACCAAAGCGTGTTCGGGATTGATTTCGAGAATCGGCTTCGGTTCTGGAACGTCTTGCCCCATTTGCTTGAACATTTTAATCATTTGCGGTGACAATTCATGCTCATCGACCACCAGACAAGCAGGGCTATCGACCAAACGCGTGGTGATGCGTACCGATTTCGCGCTGTCTTTCAGAACTTCTTGCAACTTTTCAATCAGTGGCTTCATTTGTTCATTGGCTTCGTCCAAGGCTTTTTTCTCTTCCTCGTCTTGCAGTTTGCCCAAATCGACCGCGCCTTTGGTCACGCTGTGTAAAGGCGTGCCATCAAATTCGGTGAGGTAGTTCAACGCCCACTCATCAATGCGGTCAGTCATCAGCAATACTTCAATGCCTTTTTTGCGGAATACTTCCAACTGCGGGCTGTTTTTCGCAGTGGCAAGGTTCTCGGCAGTCAGGTAGTAGATGGCCTCTTGCCCTTCTTTCATATCGGCTTTGTACTGCGCTAATGAGCGGGTTTGTGTATCACTGCTGGTAGATGCGTAGCGCAGTAATTTCGCAATTTTCTCGGCATTACCCGCATCCTCAGCCAAGCCTTCTTTGAGCACCGCGCCGAACTCGGCGTAGAATTTAGCGTATTTTTCTTGCTCCGCAGTATCCTCAGAATTTGCCAATGATTCCAATGTGCTTAAAATGCGACGGGTATTGCCTTCACGGATGGCTTTGACATCGCGCGATTCTTGTAGCAATTCACGGCTGACGTTTAAAGGCAAGTCCGAACTGTCAATCACACCTTTGACAAAGCGTAAATATTGCGGCAACAATTGCTCGGCATCGTCCATGATGAACACGCGTTTGACGTAGAGTTTCAAGCCCGATTTGTGCTCGCGGTAGTACAAATCATGCGGTGCTTGCGACGGGATGAACAGCAATTGCGTGTATTCGGTCGCGCCTTCCACGCGGTTGTGCGCCCACGCGAGCGGTTCTTTGAAATCGTGGCTGATGTGTTTGTAAAACTCTTGGTACTGTTCGTCAGAGATGTCTTTTTTCGGGCGTGTCCACAGCGCGCTGGCGGAGTTGACGGTTTCCCATTCATCGGTGGTGACCATCTCGCCAGGTTGGTTTTCTTCTTTCGCGTCTTGCCAGACTTCTTTTTTCATCTCAATCGGCAGGCTGATGTGGTCGGAATATTTGCGAATCAACTGCTTGATGTCCCAAGCGTTCAGGTATTGTTCAAATTCATCACGCAGGTGCAGTATCACGCTCGTACCACGCGCTTCGCGGCTGATGACTTCGGTGGTGAATGCGCCCGTGCCGTCGCTCATCCAACGCACCGCTTCAGTGGTCGGCGCACCTGCGCGGCGTGATTCGACCGTGATTTTGTCGGCAACGATGAAGCCTGAGTAAAAACCCACACCAAACTGACCGATGAGTTGCGCGTCGGTTTTTTGCTCGCCTGTGAGTTTGGACATGAATTCTTTGGTACCGCTTTTGGCAATCGTACCGAGGTGCTCAATCGCATCGGCTTCGGTCAAACCAATGCCATTGTCGGTAATCGTGAGGGTTTTGGCGGTTTTATCAAAAGTGATTTGAATGTGTAGATTGGGGTCGTTTTCGTACAGTTCGGGTTGATTCAAGCCCTCAAAGCGCAATTTGTCGCAGGCATCGGAGGCGTTTGAGACCAATTCGCGCAGGAAAATCTCAGGGTTGGAGTACAGCGAATGCGTGACCAAATGCAACAATTGTGCGACTTCTGCTTGAAAACTATGGGTGTGATTTTTAGATTTTTTGCTCATAAAAACTCCTCAACTTGTGAACGTTCGATAAAATATCTGCACGGCGATGCGTGCAGGATTTGGATGTGATTAGGATGGGGGTGAAAAATGGGTTTTCAAGAGTGCATAAAAAAACGGGCTACTGTGCGTAGCCCGTATCCGTTTACTGAATATTGGAATTTCAGTAAATCTCTTCATTCAACTTCATCGTGCCGTGGTCACGTAAATTCACATGCCATGAGAAGGCTTTTTCCATGATGTGTGGGGTTTGACCGCCGTGTTTGCAAGCTTCGTCAAAGTAGGCTTGCAACTGTGGACGGTAATCAGGATGGCAACAATTGTCAATGATGCGTTGCGCACGTTCGCGAGGCGCGAGTCCGCGCAAATCTGCCAACCCTTGTTCCGTCACCACCACATCGACATCGTGCTCGGTGTGGTCGTGGTGTGGCACCATCGGTACGACTTGCGAAATCGAACCGCCTTTGCCCACCGATGGGCAGACAAAAATCGAAATAAAGGCATTGCGCGCAAAGTCACCCGAGCCACCAATCCCATTCATCATGCGCGTGCCGCCGATGTGGGTGGAGTTGACGTTGCCGTAGATGTCAAATTCAATCGCGGTGTTAATCCCGATGATGCCGAGGCGACGGATGACTTCAGGTAAGTTGCTGACGTTTTGCGGACGCAGAACGATTTTGTCCTTGTATTGGTCAAAATTGTTGATGAAGTTGTCGTAGCACTCTTGTGAAATCGTGATCGAGGTGGTTGAAGCGAACTTCATTTTGCCTGAATCAATCAATTCAAAAGTCGAGTCTTGCAACACTTCAGAATACATCACCAAGTCTTCAAAATCGCTGTGTACCAAGCCTGAGAGCACCGCGTTGGCGATTTTACCAATCCCTGCTTGCAGTGGCATGAGGGATTTGGTCAAACGACCTTCGGCGACTTCTTTATTGAAAAAGTCCGTGATGTGTTTTGAAATACCCGAAGTCACAGCATCGGGTGCGGAAATCACTGCAGGTGCATCGGGTTTGTTGGTCAAAACCACAGCGACGACTTTAGATGGGTCAACCTTGATATAGTTTGTACCAATGCGCGTGTCCACGTGGGTGACGTTGACCGCTTCGCGGTTTGGATAAGCCGTGGGGATGTAGATGTCGTGAATGCCGTTGAATTCGAGTGGGAATGCAGAATTCACCTCGATGATGATTTCATCGGCCAATGCTGCAAACGTTGCAGAGTTACCCACTGAAGTGGTTGGAATGATATTGCCTTCTGCATCGATGCTCGATGCTTCGATGAGTGCGGTGTTCACTTTTGGGAAATGTTTGTTGTTCAACATTTCGTGGGTTTCAGACAAATGTTGATCCATGTACAAGGCTTTGTGCGTGTTGATGGATTTGCGCAATTCGGCATCGGCCATGAACGGAATGCGCTTGGCAACCACATCAGACAAGGCCAACTGGGTTTCGGTGTCATAGCCCAAAGACGCGCCTGAGAGTAAAGACACGCGTACAGGATTGGTTTTTGCCAATTCAGCCAATGCAGGTAAAACCGCTTTAGAATCGCCTGCTTTGGTAAAACCGCTCACCCCCAAAACCGAGCCGTCTTTGATTAACTTCGCCGCTTCTTCGGCGGTGGTGATTTTGCTTTTATAGCCTTCAAACAGAATGCGTTCCGTACTCATAAAGTCTCCTAATGCATGTAACAATGATTTACAAAATTGGGTTTTACGAAGCAACTATGATGTGCTCAAAAACCGATTTTAACTAAAATTACCAACGCGCGATTGTAATCGATAAGCCTGACACGTGGCTGAAAATAATTAAATTTATGGGTTTTTGTGGTGTGGCGCGGGCTGTACCCACGCCACTCATTGACTTTAAACCGCTCCCGCCAAAAAGTCTTGAGCAAAGCGTTGCAATACACCGCCTGCTTGGTACACCAAGACTTCTTCGGCGGTGTCCAAACGGCACAGCACAGGGACTTGTATGGTTTCGCCGTTTTTGCGATGAATCACAAGGGTCAATTCGCAACGCGGTGTGCGCTCGCCAATCACATCGTAGGTTTCTGTGCCGTCCAAACCGAGGGTCAAACGATTCACGCCATCTTTGAACTGTAAAGGCAATACGCCCATACCAATCAAATTGGTGCGGTGAATGCGCTCGAAACCTTCGGCAACGATCGCCTCAACCCCCGCCAAGCGCACGCCTTTGGCCGCCCAGTCGCGGCTCGAGCCTTGACCGTAGTCCGCACCCGCAATGATTATCAGTGGTTGTTTGCGTTGCATATAGGTTTCAATCGCTGCCCACATTCGTTTGATTTCGCCTTCGGGTTCTACGCGGGCGAGTGAGCCTTGTTTCACTGTCCCGTCTTCGTTTTTGACCATTTCGTTGAACAATTTTGGATTGGCAAAAGTCGCGCGTTGCGCGGTTAAATGGTCGCCACGGTGGGTCGCGTAGCTGTTGAAGTCTTCTTCTGGTACGCCCATTTTCGCCAAATACTCACCTGCCGCAGATTTCTTGGTAATCGCGTTGGATGGTGAGAGGTGGTCGGTGGTGATGTTGTCGGGCAACACAGCCAATGGGCGCATGCCTTTGAGCGTGCGCTCACCCGCTAACGCGCCTTCCCAATACGGTGGGCGACGGATGTAGGTGGACATTGGACGCCAGTCGTACAGCGGACTGCTGGCACGTGCCGCGTCTTTTTGTTCAAACATCGGGATATAAACTTTGCGGAATTGCTCGGGTTTGACCGATTGTTTCACCAATGCGTCGATTTCTTCATCCGATGGCCAAATGTCTTTTAGGGTAATCGGATTGCCGTTTTTGTCGTAGCCCAAAGCATCTTTTTCAATATCAAACCGAATTGTGCCTGCAATCGCATAGGCAACGACCAAAGGTGGTGAGGCGAGGAAGGCTTGTTTGGCTTGCGGATGAATGCGTCCGTCAAAGTTGCGGTTGCCAGACAACACCGCCGTGGCGTACAAATCGCGCTCAACGATTTCTTGTTCAATCGCTGGGTCGAGTGCGCCGCTCATACCATTGCACGTGGTGCACGCATATGCCACGATGCCGAAGCCGAGTTTTTCCAATTCGTTCAATACGCCTGCTTCTTCGAGGTAGAGTGCGGCGGCTTTTGAGCCTGGCGCGAATGAAGATTTCACCCACGGTTTGCGCGTCAAACCCAGTTCATTGGCTTTGCGTGCGAGCAAACCTGCGGCAATGGTGTTGCGTGGGTTGGAGGTGTTGGTACAACTGGTGATGGCCGCGCTGATCACCGCGCCATCGGGCATGCTGCCATCGGCTGGCATGTCGTATGGTGCGGCGATGCCTCGGTTCGAGAGTTCACTGGTTGGTAAACGCGCATGGGGATTTGATGGACCCGCCATATTACGCACCACAGTGGATAAATCAAATTTCAATACGCGTGGATAGATTGCAGTTTTCAGGTCGGTTGCCCACAAGCCTGTGGTTTTCGCATAGTCCTCCACCAGTTTTACTTGCGCTTCATCGCGACCCGTAAGTTTGAGGTAGTCGATGGTTTGCTGGTCAATGTAGAACATCGCCGCAGTCGCGCCGTATTCTGGGGTCATATTGCTGATGGTGGCGCGGTCACCAATGCTCATCGAATCCGCACCTTCGCCAAAAAATTCCACATACGCACCGACCACGCGCTCTTTGCGTAGGTATTCGGTGAGTGCGAGCACGATATCGGTGGCGGTAATGCCCGCTTGACGTTTGCCCACGAGTTCAACCCCGACGATGTCGGGTAAACGCATCATAGATGCGCGACCGAGCATCACGGTTTCGGCTTCCAAGCCACCGACACCAATTGCAATCACGCCGAGCGCATCCACGTGCGGCGTGTGGCTGTCGGTACCCACGCAGGTATCTGGGAACGCGACACCGTCACGGTTTTGGATGACAGGTGACATTTTTTCCAAATTGATTTGGTGCATGATGCCGTTGCCCGCTGGAATCACGTTGACATTTTCAAACGCGGTCGCACACCAGTCGATGAAGTGGAAACGGTCTTCGTTGCGGCGGTCTTCAATCGCGCGGTTTTTTGCAAACGCATCGGGGTCATAGCCACCGCATTCCACCGCCAAAGAGTGATCCACAATGAGTTGCGTTGGCACGACAGGGTTGACTTTGGCTGGATCGCCGCCTTGCTCGGCAATCGCATCGCGCAGACCTGCGAGGTCAACCAGCGCGGTTTGACCGAGAATATCGTGACAGACCACACGCGCAGGAAACCACGGAAAATCCATGGTTTGCTTGCGTTCGATGAGTTGGGTCAAGCATTCGGTTAGATAATTGGGATTTTCGGCGGGACTCATGTAATCGCACGATTTACGCACCAATTGCTCGGCGAGTACGCGAGAGGTGTAGGGCAGTGCATCATACGCGCCTGCTTGAATCGCGTTAATCGCGGCGCGGGTGTCGTAGTAGTCGATGGATGAGTTGGGGAGGGTTTTGCGGTAGTTGGTCATTGTATTTAGTGGTTAAGTTAAAAATCTGGTTGGTATGGTTGTAGGGCATAAGTAAATTAAACGCATTGCGTCAATTGTGACGGTCAGAGTGAATTATTTGGCGCAAGTGCTAGTATCAAACAATTGGTAATTTTTAATTTCTGCCACAGGAACCCATTGGGTTTGATTGTAATTATCTTGAATTTGTAGCAAAGATACTTTTTTATCAATTACGAGAGTACCATCAAACAGGCGTTTACCAATAGAAATCTGCCCAATTGCATTCTCTCGCGTTTTCGAAAGACACTGTTCATATGATTTGCTATCGGCGTTGGCATTTTCACGAAATGCATTCCCCTTTATAATTGCGTTTTTGATTGCGGCAGTGCTTTCAAAAACATAGAAGAAACGCTCACTCCCTTCTCCATTAGTATTGCGCTCTTCAACTAATAAAGAATAAGATTCAGAAGGAGTTTTGCATGTCACTTCATCAAAATTGTTTCGAAAAACCCATCGCCCACCGTTGAACGTTGCAAAGTATGCAAGAGCAATTTTTTCGTCATTTGTTCGTGATTGAGAAGATTTACCAGAGTTATCAGAACACCAAGAAGTGAATTTATCCAGTACGTCTTTTGACATTAATGGCCAACTAAAATAACCCCCATGACGGATTCTGTATTTTTTTACATTTGGTGCGATTTCACTTTCCCCACTCCCAAGAGCCAATTTTTCTGCCCCAACAGATGTTAATTCCTCATGGATGAAATCTGAAAGATTTTTGCCTGAGAATGGGTTAGCTATCGCGTTAACTGATATTGTAGAGAGAAATAAAAATTTAAGTAAGAATGAAAAAAAATTCATATAGGATTTTTTCCAATCAAAGGTCTCGTATTCCATTGGGTTTGTTCTTTCAATAAATTCACGAATATTTATTTAACTAGTAGGCAGAGAGTATTCCGTAGGTTGGACTGAATTTTTTTGTGAACCCAAGAACTACGAGTATTTAAATAATCTTGGGTTTCGCGATGAAACCACTCGTCCCAATGAATGGGGATGTTTACAAAGACCAAATTTAAAACCCCGTCATTGCGAGGAACGAAGCAATCCATACTTGTAAATAGCACAGGCTGATGGATTGCTTCGCGATAAAACTGCTCGCAATGACGGCTTTGAGACTTTCCCGAAAAAAGTAGGTTTTTACTTTTTCCGCTTTGCTTTACTTACGTTTACTCATCGGCACAAACTTGACATCTTCAGGTCCTGTGTATTCCGCGCTTGGACGAATGATTTTGTTGTCAATCCGTTGCTCGATGACGTGCGCGCTCCAGCCCGATGTGCGGGATACCACGAACAATGGGGTGAACATGGCGGTCGGTACGCCCATGAGGTTATAAGACACCGCGCTAAACCAGTCCAAGTTCGGGAACATTTTTTTGATGTCCCACATGATGGTTTCTAAGCGTTCTGCCACATCGTACATGCGCATGTCGCCTTGCTCTTTCGCCAAGTCGTGCGCGACTTTTTTGATGACGACATTCCGTGGGTCAGAGATGGTGTACACAGGGTGGCCGAAACCAATCACGACCTCTTTGCGTTCAACGCGCGCGCGGATGTCGGCTTCGGCCTCATCGGGTGATGCGTAGCGTTGTTGGATTTCAAACGCAACTTCGTTCGCGCCGCCGTGTTTCGGGCCGCGCAACGCGCCGATGCCCGCACAAATGGCTGAGTACATGTCCGAGCCAGTACCTGCCACCACACGTGAAGCGAAGGTTGAAGCGTTGAATTCATGTTCTGCATATAAGATTAAAGAAATATGCATGGCTTTAACCCATGAATCTGGGCATTTTTTACCGTGCAACAGGGTCAGGAAGTGACCGCCGATGGAGTCGTCATCGGTTTCGACATCGATGCGTTTGCCGTTGTGCGCGAAGTGATACCAATAGAGCAAAATCGACGAGTGGCACGCCATGAGTTTGTCGGCGATGTTTTTCGCATCGGCGATGTTGTGGTCATCTTTTTCGGGGGTGACACAGCCCAATACCGACACGCCTGTGCGCATCACGTCCATGGGGTGCGCCGAAGGAGGTAATTGTTCCAAAGCAGTTTTAACCGCTTGTGGAATGCCACGCATGCGTTGCAATTTGGCTTTGTAGTTGGCCAATTGGGTTTTGGTGGGCAAAGTACCATGTACCAATAAATGCGCCACTTCTTCAAATTCGCATTTGAGTGCCAAATCCATGATGTCGTAGCCACGGTAGTGCAGGTCATTGCCAGAGCGACCCACGGTGCACAGAGCGGTACTGCCTGCGGTCACACCTGAGAGGGCGACGGATTTTTTCGGCTTGAAAGGTGTTGCTGTGGGTGTTGCCACCACTGTTTCTTTTTTGCTCATAGTCATCTCCTTGGTTTGTTTGGGTTTATTTTTGTAAAAATAAATCGAGTTTATCTTCATACGCCTGATAACCAATGCTCGCGTACAACTCCATGCGGGTTTGCATGGTATCCACCACACTGGCTTGTGTACCGTTTTGGCGCAATTGCGTGTAGACATTCAACGCGGCTTTGTTGGCAGCACGGAACGCTGAAAGCGGATACAGAGCCATGGCCACACCGACCGATTTGAGTTCATCCGTCGTGAACAAAGGTGTTTGCCCAAACTCAGTCAAGTTCGCCAGCACTGGGGTATTGGGCAAGGCTTTAACAAAAGCGGTGTACATTTCCAAAGTAATCGCGGCTTCGGGGAACAAAGCATCCGCGCCTGCTTCAACGTATTTAATGGCGCGTTCAACCGCTGCTTCTAAGCCTTCAGAGGCAATCGCATCGGTGCGCGCCATGATGACAAAGTTTTCATCGGTGCGCGCATCTACGGCGGCTTTGATGCGATCCACCATTTCATCGGCGGGTACGATGGATTTATTCGGACGGTGGCCGCAACGCTTCGCGCCGACTTGGTCCTCGATGTGCATGGCGGCCACACCTGCTTTAATCATGGATTTGGTGGTGCGCGCAACGTTAAATGCCGATGCGCCAAACCCTGTGTCCACATCCACCAATAATGGTAAATCGCACACATCGGTGATGCGGCGTGCATCGATGAGCACGTCTTCTAAACCTGTGATGCCCAAGTCAGGCACGCCGAGCGAGCCTGCCGCCACGCCACCCCCTGAGAGGTAAACGGCTTTGTAGCCTGCTTGTTGGGCGAGCAGCGCGTGGTTGGCATTGATGGCACCAACGATTTGTAGGGGTGATTCGGCAGCGAGTGCGGCGCGAAAGCGTGCGCCAGCGGAGGTTGAACTCATTGTTTCTCCAGTATAAATGGGTGTATATGAACACGAATGGTTGACGTGCGGCCAACCGCTTAAGTGAAGTTCTTAATGTACGTCACTGTAGTACAGATTGCTTACTTCGAGTTTACACCCTATTTTTTGTGCGGAACAAATGTTTTTTTGTAGTTAAAGAAGTCTGCTAAAATGCCACCATTAAAAGGAAAGGAGCAACTGATGCAAGTATATAGCGATAGTTTTCCGAACAACGGTTTGATTCCCGTGGAGTGTGCCTTTGCGCAAATCGACGAGAAAACACGGGTGCGCCTGTCCAGTAATAAAAACCCACATCTTGCGTGGACGGAGGTTCCTGCAGGGACGCAATCGTTTGTGGTGACCTGTGTGGATGCACACGCGCCCACAGACCCTGCCGATGTCAATCAAATTGATAGAGAAGTACCCGCCGATTTACCGCGTGCGGATTTTGTGCATTGGGTGCTGATTAATATTCCCGCAAATGTGCGTGTGATTGAGGAGGGGCAGTTTTCACATGAAGTGACCCCGCGTGGCAAATCAGGCCCGATGATTGTCGGCAAAGGGTTCAAGGATTTGCCGATGCGTCAAGGCATCAACGACTACACCCATTGGTTTGCCAATGACCATGATATGGCGGGTGACTATTATGGTTACGATGGGCCATGTCCGCCGTGGAATGATTCGATTGTGCATCAATACACATTCACCGTGTACGCTTTAGATGTGGCAGAAATAGAATTGCCGACCGATGGTAAATTGAAAATCAGTTCGGTGCAACGCCGCATGGAGGGACATGTGCTTGCGCAAGCCAGTTGGGTCGGGCAATACACCCTCACGCCACGCTTGGCGGCGGCATTTGAAGTGTGACTCATCGGAGCGAATGAATGTCGGTTAAAAGTTTAAAGCTGATTATTGTGTTGCTGGCATTGGCACTTTTGGCGGCGTGCTTTAAGATTTATTCACTGAATCAAACGCAAAACCCGCAGTCACCAGTGAGCGCGCCGAACGCAAGCAGTCATGTGCAAGCCAATCGCGACACAGCAGATACCAACGCAAGTCGCGACACGTGGGGGTCTGCGAGTATTGCCATTGGCCGTTTACCGCCTGAGGCGCAACAAGTACTGAGAAAAATTCAAAATCGCGAGACTTTTCCTTATCGCCAAGATGGGCAGGTATTTGGCAATCGAGAGCGATTGTTGCCCAATCAACCGCGTGGCTATTACAAAGAGTACACCGTGCCCACCCCAGGGGCGGACAATCGCGGAGCGCGCAGAATTGTCGCTGGGCAAGGCAAAGTAGGGGATGTGGCGAGCAGTGGTGAGTATTATTACACCGCAGATCATTACCGCAGTTTTTCACGCATACGCATGGAGTGATGGATGAATCAAGTTAGCAATACCTCGGAAAATACCTCAGAACCTTGGCGCACAGCCATCGGCGGATTCACCGTGTGCAATGCGTCTGAACTGGCGCAACTGCTCCCAGCATGCGCGCTGGAATTGAATGCGGATGTGCACACTGTTGATTTACGTGTGGCAATTGACGGGGCGCAAGCAATGATGATTTTGAGTAAGCGTTTGTGCTTTCCTGAATACTTTGGTCAAAATTTAGATGCACTGTACGATATGACGGGCGAATGTGCGGACATCGCGCAAGGTCGATTGGACATCCAAATTGATGCAGTACCGCATATTTGGCTGATTTACAGCACAGTCGAGCAAGCCGAGGTTTTGTCCCCTGTGTTGGATGCGATGCGCGATGCGATGAGTGGTTTTAAAGGCACGGCTTTGAGCATTTTATGGGTGGTGGTTTAAACTGGGCAGTTGTTAGCACATACTAAAATCTTAATGAAGAGCATTCATATGAAAAACATCTTGGTGATTCATGGCCCCAATCTAAACTTATTGGGTACACGCGAACCTGAAGTGTATGGTGCGCAAACCTTATCCGACATTGATGCGCATTTACAGGCAATTGCCAATGAAATGGGTGTTCAACTCACTGCGTTTCAAAGCAATCATGAAGGCGAAATTGTCGAAACCATCCATCAAGCACGTCATCAGCATGATGCTTTGGTTATCAATCCAGCGGCATTCACCCACACCAGTGTGGCGATTCGTGATGCGATTGCGGGCGTGAACCTACCGTTTGTTGAGGTGCATTTGTCGAATGTACACAAACGCGAAGCGTTTCGCCATCATTCCTATTTCTCTGATTTGGCGGTTGGGGTGGTTTGTGGCTTGGGGGCTTATGGCTATGAAGTCGCTTTGCGTTTTTTGGTGCAAAAATCAGTCAAATAAGCCTAAAATACGCGATTAAGCGGTGAAAATAAAAACTTAAGTCGCCGCGCTAAAAAATCTGAACGCTCGTTCTTTTAAGTGGGTTTTATCATCAATTAGGTAAAAATAGACGAAAATAACTAACTTTTACTGGTTTTAAATGCGTATAATGCCAATCGTTACCTCGAAAGGGGTGTTGTGTGTATTTGATGCGGGTATGAACAAAAAAGTCTAAATTAGACCTAAAAAGGAGCGAGCAACATGGATTTACGTAAATTAAAAACACTCATTGATTTGGTTTCTGAGTCGGAAGTTTCCGAATTGGAAATTACCGAGGCAGAAGGTAAAGTGCGCATTGTTAAAGGCGGCGGTACAGTGATGATGCAACACGCACCCCAACAAATGATGGCAGCACCGGCGATGAGTGAGCCTGCTGCACCTGCAACTGCAACTGCGGTTGCGCCCACTGCGCCAGCAGCACCTGCGCAAGAGGCAGGCACACCCATTAAATCACCTATGGTCGGAACTTACTACGCGGCTTCTGCACCAGGTGCAGCACCCTATGTCACAGTGGGTGCGAGTGTAAAAAAAGGTCAAACTCTGTGCATTATCGAAGCGATGAAACTGCTCAACGAAATCGAAGCAGAGTGCGATGGTGTGGTCAAACAAATTTTGGTGGACAACGCAGAACCCGTTGAATACGGTCAAGTGTTGTTTGTTATTGGCTAAATCACAGGCAATGAAGGCAAATGCCTTTTATTGAGTGAATGATTTCCTAATTGATACGCTGATATTGTGAAGTTCATTATCGCAGTATTTGCACCAAACTATATGTGAGAGCACCATGTTTAAAAAAATTCTCATCGCCAACCGAGGTGAAATTGCCCTGCGCATTCAGCGTGCGTGTCGCGAAATGGGCATTAAGACAGTGGTGGTGTATTCCGAAGCTGACCGCGAAGCCAAGTATGTGAAACTTGCCGATGAGGCGGTCTGTATTGGTCCTGCGCCCTCTGCGCAAAGTTATTTAAATATGACCGCGCTGATTGCGACCGCCGAAGTCACCCACGCCGAAGCAATTCACCCTGGTTATGGCTTTTTATCCGAAAACGCTGATTTTTCTCAACGGGTTGAGGAATCGGGCTTTGTATTTATCGGGCCGACTGCGGAATCCATTCGCATCATGGGCGATAAAGTGGCCGCCAAACAAGCCATGATTAAAGCGGGTGTGCCGACCGTACCAGGCTCGCCTGATGCGCTGGGCGATGACCCGCAGGAAATCCTGCGCATGGCACGTACGGTCAAATACCCCGTAATTATTAAAGCAGCGGGTGGCGGTGGTGGTCGTGGGATGCGTGTGGTGCATTCTGAAGCGCAATTGCTCAATGCGGTTGCCATGACCAAGGCAGAAGCGGGCGCGGCGTTTGGCAATCCAAACGTCTATATGGAAAAGTTTTTACAAAATCCACGCCACATCGAGATTCAAATTTTAGCGGATCAGCACAAAAACGCGATTTATTTGGGCGAGCGCGATTGCTCACTCCAGCGTCGCCATCAAAAAGTCATCGAGGAAGCCCCTGCACCCGGGATTCCACGCAAATTGATTGACAAAATTGGTGCGCGTTGCGTCGATGCGTGTAAACGCATTGGCTATCGTGGCGCGGGCACGTTTGAGTTTTTGTATGAAAACGGCGAATTTTTCTTTATTGAAATGAATACGCGCGTGCAAGTCGAGCATCCTGTGACCGAAATGGTGACGGGGGTGGACATTGTGCAGGAGCAAATCCGCGTGGCATTTGGCGAAAAGCTGCGTTATCGTCAAAGAGACATTGAAATCAAAGGGCATTCGATTGAGTGCCGCATCAACGCCGAAGACCCGTTCAAATTCATCCCAAGCCCAGGGCGCATCACCATGTGGCATACCCCAGGTGGACCAGGGGTGCGTGTCGATTCGCATGTGTACAATAATTATTTTGTACCGCCGAATTATGACTCTATGATTGGCAAATTAATTACTTACGGCGATACGCGTGAGCAAGCGGTGGCGCGTATGCGCACAGCGTTGTCGGAAATGGTGGTTGAGGGCATCTCGACCAATATTCCTTTGCATCGCGTGATGATGGAAGACCCGATTTTTATCGAAGGTGGTTTTAGCATTCACTATTTAGAGCAAAAATTGGAAGCCGAAAAAGACATCGTGCGTTAAGGAAACACGGAATAACCCCTTCCGCCTGCGCTGGTTGTTTGCGGCATGAGGCGTTAGGCGCAAGGTGCAGTGAATGGTCATTCCCTTCGCAAACCTTGCAACGAAGCGCGTCGTGCCGCAAACAGACAGCCCACAGGGTTCGGATAAAAACAGCCCTGCACTTTGTCAGAATAAGCGGGCTGTCGTAGAATGACTACGACCCACTTATTCTTTCGCGTTCAGGGCTGTTTTTACCTCGAACGCAGGCTGGATTGGGTTGTTCCGTGTTTCCTTAAGTGGCTTATTGGTTGATTGATTTTTGGTTTAGCGAAACATCCAACCACCCGTGTCGAGCGGGGTTGGATGTTTTGTTTTTACGTGCAAAATCATGGATAATGCGCCATTCAAATTAAAGGGAAAACCCATGTGGAAAGAAATTATCATCAGCGTCAATGAACAACACGCCGAAGAAGTCTCCGACGCGCTGATGGCGGCGGGTGCATTGTCCGTGTCGGTTGAGGATGAGTGGGCGGATACTGAGGCAGAAAAGCCTTTGTACGGTGAACCGGGATTGGAGCCAACCACCAATGCGTGGGAGCAATCGCGTTTGGTGGTGTTGGTCGATGCGGATGTGGACATTGAGGAATTGTTGGCTGAGGCTTATGGCGAATTGAACCAAGCCGTACCAAATTACGAGCAACGCGATGTGCCCGCGCAAGACTGGGTACGGTTGACCCAAAGTCAGTTTGAGCCGATTGAAATCACGCCCAATTTATGGATAGTGCCGACGTGGCACGAAGCGGATGAGTCCGACGCGCAACGCATCAATTTGCGCTTAGACCCTGGGCTGGCGTTTGGTACGGGCTCGCATCCAACCACGCGCTTGTGCCTACAATGGCTGGCGCAGCATGTCCCCAATGCGCAAGGTGCAAGCGTTTTGGATTATGGTTGTGGCAGTGGGATTTTGGCGATTAGCGCGAAAAAACTCGGCGCAGGTGCGGTGCTCGGCACCGACATTGACGCACAAGCGGTGCAAAGTTCGATTGACAATGCGTTGATGAATTACACGGATGTGCAATTTGTATTGCCCGACGAAATGTCCAAAGCCGTGCCGTATGACGCGAAATACCAAATCGTGGTGGCGAATATTTTATCCAATCCACTCAAGTTGCTTGCGCCTGCGTTGGTTAATTACGTTGCGCAAGGTGGGTTTTTGGTGCTCTCTGGGATTTTGGAGCGACAAACCGATGAATTGATTGCCGCGTATGCGCCGTATATGAAGATGGCTTTGTGGCGCGCCGAGGATGGCTGGATTTGTTTGGTGGGGCAAGCCGTTTAACCCAAATCCATGCAAAAAGCCCATCTTTTCAGGTGGGCTTTTGTTTGTCAAAAACGGATGATTATTTATCGCGCAATTCACGGCGCAAAATTTTACCGACGTTCGACTTGGGTAATTCGGCGCGAAACTCAATGTATTTAGGACGCTTGTAGCCTGTGAGGTGTTCTTTGAGGAATTTTTGTAATTCTTCAGCAGTCAAACTCTCATCTTTTTTCACAACAAACAATTTCACCGCTTCGCCTGCATACTCATCGGGTACACCAATCACCGCGCACTCGAGGACTTTCGGATACATGACGGCGACATCCTCAACCTCATTCGGATAGACATTAAAGCCCGACACGATAATCATGTCTTTTTTGCGATCAATGATTTTGACGTAACCTTGCTCATTCATCACGCCAATGTCGCCTGAACGGAAAAATCCGTCAGCGGTCATTGACTTGGCTGTTTCATCAGGGCGTTGCCAGTAACCAGGCATGACCTGCGGCCCACGAATACAGACCTCTCCAGCTTCGCCATAAGGCACTTCCTCACCTGCATCATTGAGAATGGCGATATCGGTTGAAGGTATGGGTAGACCTGTATAACCCGTGAACGAGGTCAGTTTAACAGGGTTGATGAGCGCGGCAGGGCTGGTTTCGGATAAGCCATACGCTTCGCAAACTGGCACACCTGTGACTTCTTGAAACTGATCGGCGACGGCTTTTTGTACTGCCATGCCACCACCCAGTGCCACACGCAGATTTGAAAAATCGAGTTGTTTAAACTCAGGGTTGTTGAGTAGAGCGACAAATAAAGTATTGACGGCTGGCAAAAACCCAAATGGGTATTTTTTCAAATCT
>RRZU012540407.1_pt1 | contig 18783 bp, 15 predicted proteins | sample 2165561 | NCBI WGS metagenome assembly RRZU01 (sample SAMN10456909, study PRJNA506462) | wastewater metagenome | isolation source: wastewater sludge | place: USA: Moscow, Idaho | reverse complement strand
GAAACGGCCGGCGGGCCGCGCCGCTTCCGCTACGGTTCGCGCGCCACCAGCCCCGCCGACCAGTGGCCCGATCCGGACATCTACGTGCACGCTTCGTCCGGGCAGAAGCTCTCCGGTTCGGAAACGCGCAACCTCAACCGCGCCTACCCCGGCCGGCCGGACGGCACTTTCACCGAGAAGGTGGCCTACGCCATCACCAGCCTGATCCGCCAGGAGAAGATCGACATCACCGTCGACCTGCACGAAGCCTCGCCCGAGTACCCGGTGGTCAACGCCATCGTGGCGCACGAGCGGGCGATGAAGATCGCCTCGATCGCGCTGCTCAACCTCGAGTTCGACGACATCACCATGGGCCTCGAACCCTCGCCGGTGAAGCTGCGCGGCCTCTCGCACCGCGAACTGGGCGATGCCACCGGCACCCTGGCGCTGTTGATGGAAACGACCAACCCGGCGCAGGGCCGGCTGCGCGGCGTGACCAACGAAGCCTTGATCACCCAGGGCAGGGACGAGCTCTACGTGCGGGCGCAATAGCTCGGCCGCCTCTTCGTGCCTTTCGACGACAAGGGCTGGCCGCTCGCCACCCGCGTCGCCCGCCACGTCGCCGGGCTGCAGGCCATTTTCGCCGCCTACAGCTCGGAGACGCCCGAGCGCGCCCTGGTGCTCGACGCCGTTCCGGCCTACGCCGACCTCGTCGGCCAGGGCCTTGGCGCCTTCCTCAAGGCGCCGTAAGCAGCATGCTTCGCCTCGGAGGGGGCGAACCCTCGCCGCGCGGTGCCCCGCCCAGGTGCAGCGCGGTGCGAGCCTCTTGCCTGCCTCGCGCAGGCGGGGCGCATCCTGTCCCTTGCGTCCTTGCCCTTGCCGGAGTGAGACCTTGAAGCCCATCCGCCTCGCGCATTGCGCAGCTCTGCTCATTGCGTCTTTCGTCGCGCCGCTTTCGTCCTGGGCCGCCCCGACGGCCACATTGAGCAATCCTCCGATTTCTCCCGAAGGCGCTTCGGGTTACGTCGACAAGCCCGGCTGGGCCACGCGGCGCTTTGCCGTGGCGGCCGCCAATCCGCATGCCACGGCCGCCGGTGCGGCCATCCTCAAGGCCGGCGGCAGCGCCGTCGACGCCGCGGTGGCCGTGCAACTGGTGCTGACCCTGGTCGAGCCGCAATCGAGCGGGGTGGGCGGCGGCGCCTTCATCGTTCATTCCGACGGCCGGCGGATCGAAACTTACGACGGCCGCGAAACCGCGCCCGCCGCCGTCGATGAAAGGCTGTTCCTTCGCCCGGACGGCAAACCGATGGGCTTTACCGAGGCCGTGATCGGCGGGCGTTCGGTCGGCGTTCCCGGCGCGCTGCGCGCCCTGGAATTGGCGCATCGGGAGCACGGCAAACTGCCCTGGGCCCGGCTGTTCGAGCCGGCCATCACCCTGGCCGAGCAAGGCTTTGAGGTCAGCCATCGCTTCCATACCCTGCTGGCCAGCGAGCATCACCTGAAAACCGACCCCGCCGCCGCGAAGTATTTTTTTGATGTCGACGGCAAACCCTGGCCGGTCGGGCATCTGCTGAAAAATCCGGAATACGCCGAAGTGTTGCGCCTGCTGGCCCGCGAAGGCGCCGACGCCCTGCATCGCGGCCCGTTGGCGCAGACCATCGTCGACGCCGTGCAAAAGCACCCGAGCAACCCGGGGCGGATGACGCTTGCCGACCTGGCGGAGTATCGGCCTTTGAAACGTGCGCCCTTGTGCTTCGACTACACGCCGGCGAGCCGGGCTTATACGGTCTGCGGCATGCCGCCGCCCAGTTCGGGCACGCTGGCCATCGGGCAGATCCTCGGCCTGCTCGAGCGAAGCGCGGCCGCAAGCCTGCGCCTCGGCGCGGACGGGCGGCCCTCGGCCGATTTCGTGCATTTCTACAGCGAGGCGGCGCGGCTGGCCTATGCCGACCGTGCGCAATACGTTGCCGACCCGGCCTTTACCGATCCGCCGGCCGGACGTTGGTTGAGCCTGCTCGACCCCGCTTACCTTGCCGAACGCGCGCGCGGCATCGGCGAGACGAGCATGAAGAAAGCCAAGCCCGGCGTTCCGGCGGGGACCAAGATTGCGTATGCAAGCATGCCCGAGCAACCGGAGTACGGCACCAGCCACCTCAGCATCGTCGATGCCGACGGCAACGTTCTGGCGATGACCACCACCATCGAGGCGGTGTTCGGTTCGCGCCTCTTTGTGCGCGGTTTTCTGCTCAACAATCAGCTCACCGACTTCAGCTTCACCCCGCGTGACGACGACGGCCGGCCCGTCGCCAACCGGGTCGAGCCGGGCAAGCGGCCGCGCTCCTCGATGTCGCCCGTCCTCGTCAGCGACAAGGCGAGCGGGCAGGTGTTGATCAGCGGCGGCAGCCCGGGCGGCAGCCTGATCATCCACTACACGGCCAAGACCCTCTACGGCATGCTCAACTGGGGCCTCGACGCCCAGCGCGCGATCGACCTGCCGAACTTCGGCTCGCTCAACGGCCCGACCTTGCTCGAAGAAAAGCGCTTCCCGGCCGCGACGCTCGACGCGCTCAAGCGGCGCGGGCATGAGCTGCGCGAGGTCAGCCTGCCGAGCGGATTGCATTTCATCGAACGCACTCGCGACGGGTGGTTCGGTGGTGCAGACCCCAGACGGGAAGGCGATGTGAAGGGGAACTGACAGGCCGTCGAGACCAACCGTCGAAACGGGCGTTGGCATCGTGCGCCTGCTGCCGCAACCCGCTCCGGTGGCTGGCACTCAATACGGCGGCGAGCATGCGCCTGTCAGTCGCTCGGCCTTCAGTTCGGCGAGGCAGCGTTCGAACGCCTGCCAGTGCGGGCCATAGCGCTCAGGCGGCGTACTCTGGCCGGCGTCGATCAGGCGAAAATCGTCCTCGATGAGCGCCTTGAGCGCCTGCAGCAGGCGCAAGGTCTTGGCGTCGTAATTGCGCGACTTGCGGTCGAGCACGCAGACCGTGCCGAAGATGCTGTCGTCCGGCCACAGCAGCGGCACCCCGAGGTAGCTGATCATGCCCAGCTTCACGTCGGGATTGTGCGCCCAGTCTGGATCGCTCCGTGCGTCGGACACCTGCAAGGACTCACGCCGACGCATCACCGTCTCGCAGTAGAGGCCGGTGCCGAGGTCGATCCGTTCGTGCGCTTCGTAGGGATTGCCCGCGCCGAGGCTGGTCACCAGCACTTCGATCTGTTTGGGCCATACCCGCATCACCAATGCGGCCGGCACTTGCGCTGCATCGGCCACGCGATCGGCGAACGCCTGCCACGCCTTGAGAAATTCCGCGGAAACGGCTCTGTGCATGTCCTGTCCTCGTTCGTCGACGCTTGTCCGGCGGGGCGCTGCGCCCTTTGGTCTGACTCTAGCCCGGGAGGCCGGAAATTCAACCGTTCGCCGGTCGCCGGGCGCGTGCCTCAACGCGATATGGCGCGATCCGCCCCCTGAAGCCGGGGGAAGCTTGGAAAGCCTTGGACACACTCGACGCCGGGCGCTACCCTGAAACCGGGCCGGTTTTTCGGCCCCTCATGTCTTTCATCTTACGCCCGGAACGCTGCATGGAACTGGCACTCATCGCTTTCGCCGCGCTGGTGGGTTCGACCCTGACGCTGTTCTCCGGCTTCGGCCTGGGCACGATGATGACGCCGGTCTTCGCGCTGTTTTTCCCCGTGCCGCTCGCCATCGCCGCCACGGCGGTGGTGCACCTGGCCAGCAACCTGTTCAAGCTCGGCTTGCTCGCCCGCGCGGCGGACTGGCGGGTCGTCCTCCGTTTCGGCCTGCCGGCGGCGCTGGCCGCCTTGGTCGGGGCTGCGGCGCTCGGCGCCGTCGACCGGCTGCCCGCGCTCGGCCACTACCTGCTCGCCGGAACGCGCTACGAAATCACCCCGATCAAGGCGTTGATCGGCGCGCTGATCGTCGTCTTCGCCCTGCTCGAACTGTCGCCGCGCTTCCAGGCACTGGCTTTCGCGCCGCGCTGGTTGCCGCTCGGCGGCGCCTTGTCGGGCTTCTTCGGTGGCTTGTCGGGCAACCAGGGCGCGCTGCGTTCGGCCTTCCTGATCAAGGCCGGTCTTTCCAAGGAGGGCTTCGTCGCCACCGGCGCGGTGCTTGCGGCGCTGGTCGACGGAGTGCGTCTGATGGCCTACGGCCACGCCGCGCTGGCCGTCCCGCCGGCGCAGGCCGAGGCGCTGGCGCTGCCGGTGGCCGTCGGCGCGCTCAGCGCTTTTCTCGGCGCTTACGTCGGCAAACGGCTGATGCACAAGGTCACCCTGAGCGCCGTGCAGCGCTTGGTCGCCGTCGGCATGTTCATGATCGGTTCCGGGCTGATGCTGGGGTGGCTTTAGGTCCCCGCCGTGCCTTGGTTTGTGCCCGACGAGACGGGCGTGTTGAACGGCTTTTAGGGGGGTTGGCTTGATGCTAAATGCAAGTTCTGCTAGCGTTGCCCGGTTCGATTCAAGGCTTTGAAAGGAACACCGATGCGAGCTTCATTCATTCGTCGTGCAGCGGCGGTCACCCTGAGCGCCGTGCAGCGCTTGGTCGCCGTCGGCATGTTCATGATCGGTTCCGGGCTGATGCTGGGGTGGCTTTAGGTCCCCGCCGTGCCTTGGTTTGTGCCCGACGAGACGGGCGTGTTGAACGGCTTTTAAGGGGTTTGGCTTGATGCCAAATGCAAATTCTGCTAGCGTGGCCCGGTTCGATTCAAGGCTTTGAAAGGAACACCGATGCGAGCTTCATTCATTCGTCGTGCAGCGGCGGTCGCCCTGATCTCTCCCGTGCTGGCCCACGCCGGTGGCCTTTACCTCTACGAAGTGGCGACCTCCGACCTCGGTTTCGCCGGCGCAGGCACCGCCGCTCGCGCCGAGGATGCGTCCACCGTTTACAGCAATCCTGCCGGGATGACGCGCCTGAGCGGCAACCAGCTTTCGACCGGCGCGCAGCTCCTCTACGGCGGCGTCGATTACTCGGTGAACGCGAACAGCCAGGCGCAGCAGACCTTCGGCGGCGGCAGCCCGGGCAACGTCGTCGGCTGGATGCCGGGCGCGAGCCTGTTCTACAGCCACAGCATCAGCAACGACCTGAAGATCGGTCTCGCCACCTACGGCAACTTCGGCCTCAAGCTCAATTACGGCGACGACTGGGCTGGCCGTAACCTCACCACCGAGTCGACGCTGATGGCGATGACCCTGCAGCCGACGATCGCTTACCGGGTGAACGACACGTGGTCGGTCGGTGCTGGCCTAACCGCCAACTACGGCCTCTTCAAGCTCAAGCGGCTGGCGGCGGACGGCAGCGGCGAGCGCGAGCAGAAAGACGGCGACTGGCAGTTCGGCGGCCGCGTCGGCGTGATGTACGAGCCCTCGGCCGCGATGCGCCTGGGCCTCGTATGGACGAGCAAGGTCGATTACGACTTCAACGTCGATGCCACGGTCAACACCGGACTCGGCGGCACGCACACCTTCCCCGTCGCCGCCAGCGTGAATTCGCCGCAGCAGCTGATGTTCAGCGTCTACCAGAAACTCTCTGACCGCTGGGCGATGACCGGTAACCTCGGCTGGCAGGACTGGAGCGCCTTCTCGCACTCTTCAGTGGAAACCCGCGGCGGCGTGACGACCAGCAAGCTGCAGCTGCAGGACACCTGGCACGTCGCCCTCGGCGCCCAGTACCAGTACAGCGGGACGACCCGGATCAACGCCGGCGTGGCCTACGACAGCAGCTTCTACAAGCATAACAACCAGGCCTCGTACGCCTTGCCGGCGTCGGACGCTTGGCGTTTCGGTGCCGGCGTCCAGTACACGCTGTCGCCCAAGTCCGAACTCGGCATCGCCGCCGAATACCTGCGCAGCAGCACGCTGCGCGACCCGAGCCCGGTGATCGGCGGCAAGTACGAAGACCCGTACATGGTTTTCATGTCAGCGCACTATTCGTACAGATTCTGAGCGGTTTTGATCCTGGCCTGAACGCCGCACCGCAAAGCCACGCGCCGCATCCCGAGGGGGGCGGCGCGTTTTTCATGGTCCTGGACGCGAGCCTCCATGCGCCCTGCAGGCCGGCGGGAGGGCGCATGGATGGGCGATCCTGGGGCGCTTCCGGTCGGCGTCAGCGCTTGAGTTTCGCCAGCCAGCGGTCGAGCTGATTGGCGAAGGCCTGCCGGTCGGCCGCCGAGAGGGCCGGCGGGCCGCCGGTGTCGACGCCGCTGCTGCGCAGGGTTTCCATGAAGTTGCGCAACGTCAGGCGCGCGTCGATGCTGCTTTGGTCCAGCAACTCGCCGCGCGGATCGAGCACCAATGCGCCCTTGGCGATCACTTGCGCCGCCAGCGGCACGTCGGCCGTCACCACCAGGTCGCCCGCCTGCGCCTCCTGAGCGATGCGTGCGTCGGCCACGTCGAAACCCGACGGCACCTGCAATGCCCGAATCCAGGGCGAGGGCGGCACACGCAGCATCTGGTTGGCGATCAAGGTCAGCCGGATTTCGGCTCGGTTGGCCGCGCGGTAGAGAATGTCCTTGATCGCGCCGGGGCAGGCGTCGGCATCGACCCAGATGTGCGCATCCGGCATGTGAGGGGCTTTCTTGGTTGGGTTGAGAATGCGTTGAAAACGCGTTTGGAACGAATTTGGCGTGAAGGCGCTCGCGTCGACCTCGAACCTCGACGAGCGAGCAGGCGGCATTATGCCGCCAAACCCGGAACAGGCCTCACCGACCGCGATGCCGGGGGCGTGGCGCAATGAACTTCACATGATTCTGGACGCAACCCCCGGCGTTACGCTCCCTCATGCCCTGTTAGCAAACAGATCCTTCAGTCGCGGGTAGGCGGCGCGGAATTTCTCGTAGCGCGGAAGCAGACGTTCCCGTTGCGCCGGGTTCGGGCGGAAGCGCTGACCGCCCTCGGGCGCAGTGCACACGTCCGCTTCGTCGCCGCTCGCTGCGAGCCAGCCAAGGCGGGCGGCACCCAGCGCGGCGCCGGCCTCGGCGCCGGGGGCGGTGACGATTTCGATTTCCAGGCCGCTGGCCAGCAGCTGCGCCCATTCCGGGCTTTTCGACCCGCCGCCGACCAAGTCCAGACGTTCGACCTGCGTTCCGGCCGCACGTAAGGCGCTCATGCCGTCGAGGAGGCCGAAGCTCACGCCTTCGAGCACTGAATAGGCCAACGTGGCCGCCGAGGTGTCGTGGTCCAGGCCGAGAAAGGCGCCGCGCGCGGCGGCATCGTTGTGCGGGGTGCGTTCGCCCGAGAGGTAGGGGAGGAACACGGGCGCGCGTTCGAGGGCCTCCTGTGGCAAAGCCCGCATTTGTGCGAGCAGGCTGGCTTCGTCCTTGGCACCGGTCAGCCGCGTGAGCCAGGCGAGGCCGCTGGCGGCCGAGAGCATCACACTCATCTGGTGCCAGCGCTCCGGCAAGGCGTGGCAGAAGGCGTGGACGGCCGACGCGGGGTTGGGGCGGAAGCAGTCGGTGACGACGAAGACGACGCCGCTCGTTCCCAGCGAGATGAAGCCGTCGCCCGGCGAGACGGCGCCGATGCCCACGGCGCTGGCCGCGTTGTCGCCGCCGCCGCCGGCCACGATCACGCCAGGCGGCAGGCCCCAGGCCTGGGCCACGGCCGGCAGCACGGTGCCGGAGACGGCGTTGCCTTCGACAAGGCGCGGCATGTGGCGGCGGGCGAGGCCGGTCGCCGCCAGGAGTTCGTCCGACCAGTCGCGTCGGGCCACGTCCAGCCACAGCGTGCCGGCGGCGTCGGACATCTCGCCGACTTTCTCGCCGGTCAGGCACAGGCGCAGGTAGTCCTTGGGCAGCAGGACCGCGGCCGCGCGGGCGAAGAGCTCGGGTTCGTGCTTGGCGACCCAGCGCAGCTTGGGCGCGGTGAATCCGGGCATGGCGAGGTTGCCGGCGATGGCGGGCAGCGCGGGGCAACGCGCGCTCAGTTCCTCGCATTCGGCGGCGGCGCGGGTGTCGTTCCAGAGGATGGCCGGGCGCAGCACCCGATCCCGGGCGTCGAGGAGGGTGGCGCCATGCATCTGCCCGGACAGGCCGATCGCCCGGATCGCCGCGAACGCTTGCGGTTCGGCGGCACGCAGGCGCGCGGCAGCACGGCTCGTCGCCGCCCACCATGCTGCGGGGGATTGTTCCGACCAGCCGGGCTGCGGGCGGGACTGCGGGAGCTTTTCCCCCGCGACCGCGAGTACCCGTTGCGCCTCGGACAACAACAGCAATTTGACTTCGGAGGTGCCGAGGTCGATTCCCAGAAACATCAAAACTCCTTCCTTCGTCGAAGCCCTTGCCGGGGCCGGCGATTAATTCTCGGTTTGCAATCCGTCCCGTCCGAACCAGCCTGCGAGGCGGGCATACAGATCGCAGAAGCGCCGATACGGAAGCGCGTAGCGCACGCTCGCCGGCTCGCCGACGGGGTGGCAGGCCGGTGCCAGCGCGTACAGGTCGGCGGTGCTCCAGTGCCCCGCGGCCAGGCCACCGAGGAGGGCGGCGCCGCGGGCCGAGGCGTTGGGGCAGTCGACGGCTTCGAGCGGCAACTGCAAGACGTCCATCAACAGCTGTTGCCAGGCGCGGTGTACCGAGCCGCCGCCGGCCAGGCGCAGCTGGGTTGGGCGCGTGCCCTGCGCGTGCAACGCATCGAGGCCGGCGCGGATCGCGAAAGCGACGCCTTCGAAGGCTGCGCGCATCAGGGCGCCGTTGTCCGTCCCCGGGCTGAGGCCGACCCAGGCCCCGCGAACCTGCGCATCCATCCAGGGCGTGCGCTCGCCGCCGAGGTAGGGCAGGAAAAACAGTTCGTCGTCGGTGCGGAGCGAACTTCCGAAGGCCGCGGCATATGCCGCCGGCCAGTCGAGCCCCAGGGTGCGGCGCGCCCATTCGAGCGCGACGCCGGCATTTTGCATCGCCGCCATCGTGTACCAGCGCGGCAACTCGGGCGGTGCGGCCGTGCGGTAGCAGTTGAGCTTGGCCGACGGGGCGGGCAAGGTGTGGCGCAGCACCACGATTTGGGCGCCGCTGCCCGTGGTCAGCTGGGCCGAGCCGTCGAGCAGCAGACCGCTTCCCAGCGCGGCGACCGGGGTATCGCCGCCGCCGGCGGCCACCGGGATGCCCGCTGGCAGTCCCCAGGCGGCGGCCAAGCTCGCCGTCAGCGTTCCGGCCGCCTCGTGCGAGGCAAAGTGCGGGGCGAGCAGGCGGTCGGGCAGGCCCAGGGTTTCCAGCAGCGAACGGTCCCAGCGTCCTTGCCGGTCGGCGAGGAGCGTCCCGCTGGCGTCGGACGCCTCGCTGCCGGCGATCCCCGTCAACCGGAGGCGCAGCCAGTCCTTGGGCTGCAGCGCCCAGCGCGCGGCTTGCAGGCCGATGGGCTCGTGTTCCGCCAGCCAGAGCAGGATCGGGCCAGCCATGCCGGCCGAGGGCGCATTGCCCAGGCGTTTGAGGCTGTCGGCCAGGGTCGGATAGCGTGCCAGTTGGGCGACGGCACGGGTGTCCAGCCACAGGACGGCGGGTCGCAGGGCGTTGCCTTGGGCGTCGGAGAGCACCACGCCGTGCATCTGACCCGAAAGGCCGATGCCTTTGACGGCGGCGCGAGCGCCCGCCGGCAGGGCTTGGACGCACGTCGTGAGCGCCTGCAGCCAGATTTCCGGGTCGATTTCGCTCCAGCCGGCATGGGGGCTGACGGCGTGGTACGCGGCACTCGTTTCGCCGACCGTGGCGCCGTTGGCGTCGAGCAACAGGGCTTTGGCCGAGCCGGTGCCGAGGTCAAGACCTAAATACATCGCGAGGATTCATCTGGGATCAGGGTTGAGGGGCAGAAAAAGGGAAGGGAAGACCGTTCAGTTGCCAGCGTTCTGTTGCTGGCGCCATTTGTCGAGCAGGACGGCGAGGATGATGACGACGCCCTTGGCCACGTATTGCCAGAACGACGAGAGCCCCAGGATGGTCAGGCCGTTGTTCATCACCCCGATGATCAGCGCGCCGATGACCGTCCCCCAGATCGAACCGACGCCGCCCATCAGGCTGGTGCCGCCGAGCACGACGGCGGCGATGGCGTCGAGCTCGTAGCCGGTTCCCCAGTTGCCGTTGGCGGCGTAGAGGCGGCTCGACGACATGGCGCCGGCGATGCCCGAGAAGAGGCCGTTGATGGCATAGACGAAGAGCAGGATCGACGACACCTTGATGCCGGTGAGCCGCGCCGCCGTCGGGTTGCCGCCGACCGCGTAGATGTGCAGCCCGAGGATGGTCTTGCGCAGGATGAACCAGGAGAGCAGCACCACCGCCGCGGCGACCCAGACCAGCCAGGGAATGCCGAGGAAGTCGCCGTTCCCCAGCCAGTCGAAGCTGGGGATGTTGCTGTTGAGTACCGTCGTCCCGTCGGCGAGCAGGTAGGCCGCGCCGCGAAAGGCGGTCAGGGTGCCGAGGGTGACGACGAAGGGGTTCATGCCCAGGTAGGCCACCAGCACGCCGTTCAGGAGGCCGCAGAGCAGGCCGACGCCGATGAAGGTCGGCAGGGACAGCCAGGCCATCGATTCAAGCAAGGAGACGTGCATGCCGAGGACGGCCGCCACCGCCAGCATCGAGCCGACGGAGAGGTCGATCCCGGCGGTGAGGATGACGAAGGTCATTCCCGAGGCGAGCACCAGGTTGATCGCCACCTGGCGCACGATGTTCATGTTGTTGGCGCTGGAGATGAAGTTCGACGTCCCGTCGGCGCTGTAGTAAACCGTCAGGCCGTAGAACACGAGGTACATCACGATCAGCACCGGCAGCATGCCCAGGCGCTCGAAGAGCAGGCTGCCCGTCGATTTTCGCAGTTGGCCCTCGCCGGCGGCTTGGGTGGTGTTGGCCACAGTGTTCATTTTTGTCCCCCGATCTCTGGCCTAGGCCGCGGCCTGCGCGGCATGCGTGGCCAGTGTCATGATGTGTTCTTGATTGATCGCTTCGCCTTGGCATTCGCCGGTGATGACGCCTTCGCGCATGACCACCACACGGTCGCAGATGCCGATGATTTCCGGCAGTTCGCTCGAGATCACCAGAATGGCCACGCCTTGCGCCGCCAGTTCGTTGATGATCCGGTAAATCTCGGCTTTCGCACCGACGTCGACGCCGCGTGTCGGCTCGTCGAGGATCAGCACCTTGGGGCGGATCTCCAGCCAGCGCGCGAGCAGGACTTTCTGCTGGTTGCCGCCCGAAAGCCCGCCGACGATGCCGTCCGGGCCGCCGACCTTGATGCTCAGGCGGGCGATCGCCGCCTGGGTGAGCGCGTTCAGCGCCGGATGGTCGATGATGCCCGCCCGGCTGTGCTGGCCGACCACGTTGATCGCGGTGTTGGCCAGCGCCGACAGTTGCAGGAAGAGGCCCTGGCCCTTGCGATCTTCGGGCAGGTAGCCGATGCCCAGGCGGATGGCAGTCAGCGGTTCGTCGATGGTCACGACTTCGCCGTCAAGGCGCAGCACGCCGGACTCGCGCCGGTCGGCGCCGAAAATGAGCCGGGCCAGCTCGGTTCGCCCAGCGCCCACGAGCCCGGCCAGTCCCAGGACTTCGCCGGCATGCACGGTGAGCGTCGCCGGCCGGACCTTGCCGCCGGAAATGTGCTCAAGCGCAAGCACCGGCCGGCCGCGCGTGCGCCCCGTCTTCTGCTGGTAAAAATCGCCCAGCGGCCGACCGACCATCATCTGCACGATGCGCCCCGGTTCGAGTTCGCGCCGCGTCAGTTCGCCGACGTAGCCGCCGTCGCGCAGGACGGTGACGCGATCCGCCAGCGCATCGACTTCGGCCATGCGGTGGCTGATGTAGATGATGGCGATACCTTCGTCGCGCAGCTTGCGCACGATCTTGAACAGCGCCTCGGTTTCGCGCTCGGAGAGCGCCGCCGTCGGCTCGTCCATGATCAGGATGCGGCCGCGGTGGATCAGGGCGCGGGCGATCTCGACCTGTTGCTGCTGCGCGATCGACAGCGTGCTGGCGTGGGTATGGGCGCGAAAGGGGGCGTCCAGGCTGCGCAGCACCTCGTCGGTCCGCGCCTCCATCGCCGCGGTGTCGGCGGTGCCGTAACGGGTGCGAAGCTCGCTCCCGAGAAAGACGTTCTGGGCGACCGTCAGGTTGGTCGCCACCGACAGTTCCTGGTAGATCAGGTTGATGCCGACCCGGCGCGCATCGGTGGTGCACGAAATGACGACCGGCTTGCCGTCCACGTGCAGGGTGCCTGCGTCGGGCTGATAGACGCCCGAAAGCACTTTCATCAAGGTACTCTTGCCGGCGCCGTTTTCGCCCATCAGGGCGTGGATTTCATGGCTGCGCACCGTCAAATGGACATCGTTGAGCGCCCGGGTCGCCCCGAAGCGCTTGCAGATGCCTTGCATCTGGAGAACCACGTCGCTCATGCGTACAACTCCTGCGGCAAGACTCAGGGGAACGACGGAAAGCGTCTCTCACGGACGACGCCTCCGTCGCCAGGCCGGCTGGCGGGCGCGGGGCCTTCAAGCGCGGCCGGATGCGTTCGCCCTCAGTTCTTCACCCAACCCGGGTAATCCTTGAGGTTTTCCTTGGTGATCAGAGGCACCGGCAGGAGTTTGACGGGCTCGGCGGGTTTCTTGCCGTTCATGATCTCGTAGCCGATCTTCACCCCGTCGCTGGCCATCTGGTAGGGGTTCTGGGCGGAGCTGCCCTCGAACAGGCTCTTCGGAGCCTTCAGCGCCGCCACCGCGTCGGGCGCGCCGTCGACCGCGGTAATGAAGACACCGGGGCGCTTGGCTTGCTTGATCGCCAGTTCAGCGCCGATCCCCGTCGGGTCGTTGATGGCGAAGACGGCATCGATCTTCGGATGGGCGGTCAGCAGGTTCTGCATCACCGCCATGCCGCCGTCGCGGCTGCCCTTCGCGTCCTGGTTGTCGGAGAGGATCTTGATGCCCGGCGTCTTGGCGAACACCTGCTTGCAGCCGGCGTCGCGATCGACCACGGCGGTGACGGGCGGGCCGTTGACGATCACCACGTTGCCCTTGCCGCTCAGCTTCTTGGCGATGTATTCGCAGGCATTCGCGCCGGCCGTCACGTTGTCCGACATGACCGTGTAGTCGGCGCCTTCGGCCCCGACGTCGACGGCCACCACGACGATCCCCGCCGCGCGTGCCTTCTTGAGCACCGGCGCGATCGCCTTCGGATCGACGGCGTTCACGAGCAGCAGGTCGACCTTGTTGGCGATGAAGTTCTCGATCTGTCCGACCTGGGTGTTCAGGTCGTACTTGGTCGACAGCGCCGTCACCGTCGCCTTGGGATTGATCTTCTTGACCGCGTCCTCGGTGCCTTTGCCCATGGCGACGAAGAAGGGGTTGGCCATGTCGCCGACGGTCAGGCCGACGGACTTCAGTTCCTTGCCGGCCGCCGAGGCCGAGCCGATCGCAAAAACGGACAACGAAGCGAGCAACAGCGGAATCAAACGTTGTTTCATGAGGCTCTCCTGATAAGAACAACGATCCAACCAGCGCTTGCCCGGACGTCGTGTGATCGCATCCTTGCAGCACCAGCTTCTGCGAGGCGGCGCGCCCGCGCCGGCCTCCTCCTGACAGCAGCCGCCGCCCCTGTACCTGGCCCGAACGACAGGCTGAGCCAAAGCACTGCCAAGCGGTGGGTTTGCGGTTTGCGCTGGGCATTGGACGCGGCGGGCGTTAATGCCAGATTTCAGTTCCGGCCGTGCTTTGAAACAATTGAAACAATGGCCGCCCGCGGCTGCGCGATCATTCGCGGCGGCAGACGAACCCCGAGCGCGATGGCCTCGGGTATGATCACGCCATACGCATTGCACGAGTCATCACCCCCGACCGTGCCCCGCCTGAACACGAACGCCGCGACCCGGCGCCTGGAGCATGCATGCGTTTGACGCCAACGCCTTACCCGCCGCGCATCCTGATCGTCGACGACGAGCAGGACATGCGCGACCTGCTGATCGACCTGATCGAATCGGGCGGTTTCCGCGCCCAGGCCGTCGCCGACGGCACGGAAATGCAGCGCGCGCTGGCCGCGGGCGATCACGCGCTGCTGATCCTCGACCTGCGCCTGCGGCGTGAGGACGGCCTGGCGCTGGCACGCGCGGTGCGCCAGGATTCCGCCATCCCGATCATGATCCTGACCGGCAAGGGCGACGAGACCGACCGCATCCTCAGTCTGGAGCTGGTCGCCGACGATTTCCTGATGAAGCCGTTCAACCCGCGCGAACTCCTGGCGCGGGTCCGGGCCTTGATCCGCCGTGCCGGCGAGCGGGGAGGCGCAACGGAGGCCGCCCCGGCTGCGCCAGAGCCGGCGCTGGCGCCCGAGAGTGCCCGTTTCGGTCCCTGGACGATGGACTTTGCGGCGCGCACCCTGTGCGACCGCGACGCCAGACCCTGCGCCCTGACCCCGGGCGAGTACGCCTTGCTCGAAGCCCTGGTGGCGAACGCCAATCGTGTCCTTTCGCGCGACCAGTTGCTCGAACACATGCGTGGCGAACACACCGAGGTGTTCGATCGCAGCATCGACGTGCTGATCCTCAGGCTGCGCCGCAAGATCGAGGCCAATCCCGGCCAGCCGGGGTTCATCCGTACCGAGCGGGGCATGGGCTACGTCTTCCGGGGCGTGCTCGAGCGCGGGGGGGCGCGTGTCGACGCGAAACCCTGAACGTCCGCCTGCGTCTGATTTTGCCGCGCTCGGCGGGCTCCGCCGCTGGCTGCGCGGCGGCTGGCCTTTCCCGGTCAGCGTTCGCAGCCGCCTGTTGCTCACCTTTGCGGTGCTCTTCCTCTCGGCCATGGCCTTGGCACTGGTGGGCTGGTGGGGCATTCGCGGTACCCGCGACGCGCTGCACGACTTTCAGACGCACGTCTTGCCCGAGGTTGCGCGTTCGCTCGAATTGTCCCAGCGGACGGCGGCCATCGCCGCGATGGCGCCCTACGTGGCCGAGAGCAATCGCCCGTTCCAGCTGCAGGCCGAGGCCAGCGCCCTGCGCACGCGGCTCACGCAAGCCGAGCAGCTGGCCGCAGCCTTGCCCCAGGCCCGCGGCAGCGAGCTCGACGTCAGGCCGGCGCTGGCCGCCCTGAAGGCCAGCATCGAAGAATTGATCGAAATTACGCGCCAGGATCTGTTCCTGCAGGAAGATCTGCGCGAGTACCTCTATCGCCTCGAACGCGCGCGCAGCACGCTGGCCGGCGGTGTCGCGTCGATGGAGCGGATCGATGCCGTCCTGCGCGATTCGGCGCTCGCCATCGAGGTGACCGAGCCGCGCTTGCTCGAAGCCTTGCGCCAGCACGTGCAGTTTCAACTGGCGCGGATCGAGCGCGGCAACCTCGCCGCGCAGCGCGTGCTCAACCTCGTCCGCGACAACCTCGAAGGGCCAGGCAACGTCTTCATGCTGCGCGCGCAGCAGTTCGAGCTGCGCGAGCGCAAGGCCTTTCTGGTGGCGCGCACGCGGGCTGAGGCCGAGCGCCTGAGCGAACGCGTCGAGGCCTACGTGCGCGACGTCCAGCAACGCGCCGACCGGCAGGGTGCATCGATCAACCGCGCCGTACGTTCGGGCATGTTCGGCATCGCCGTCCTGACGCTGCTGTGCGTCGGGGTGGCGGTGCTCGGGATGCGGGCCGTCAACCGCATGGTCAAGAGCCTCGGCGGCATCACCCAGGTGATGAGCCGCCTGGCACAAGGCGATACCGAGCAGTCCACCCCCGAAACCTCGCGCCCCGACGAATTGGGCGCCCTGGCGCGCGCCTTCGAGGTTTTCCGCGACAACGCCCGGGCCGTGCGGCGCATGGCCGCCGACATGATCGAACAGACCAATCTGCTGGCCACGGTGGTCGAGAGCATGAAGGACGGCCTCTCGGTGTTCGACCGCGATGGCCGCTTGGTGACCTGGAACCGCCAATACCCGGCCTTGCTGCAACTGCGCAGCGATGCCGTCGCGCACGGCATGAGCCTAGCGGAAATCCAGGCCCTGCTGCCGGAGCAGATCAACGATGGAAGCCCCGAGCCGGGGCTGTTGGGGGCCTTGAATCAGGCGCGACAACATCAGGTGTACCGCTTCGAGCAAACCTTTCCTGACGGCCGGGTTGTCGAGTTCCGCAGCAACCCGATGCCGGGCGGTGGTTTCGTTACGCTGTACAGCGACCTGACCGAACGTCGCAGCGTCGAGGCCGAGCTGCGCCAGGCGCAGAAAATGGAAGTGCTGGGGCAACTCACCGGCGGCGTCGCGCACGACTTCAACAACCTGCTGGCGGCGATCACCGGCAACCTTTACCTGCTTCAGGAGTGCGGCGAACTCTCGGCGGCCGGCCAACGCTTTGCCGGGCGCGCCAGCTCGGCGGCCGAGCGCGGGGCCACGCTCACCCATCGCCTGCTGGCCTTCGCCAAGCGCCAGCCGCTGGCGCCGACGGCAGTCGAGATCGACGTCTTCGTGCGCGAGTTGTCCGACCTGATCGAGTACAGCGTCGGCCAGGGCGTCGCCGTCGTGCTCGACTTGCAGGCGCCGCAGTCGTGCGCCTGGGTCGACCGCGGGCAGATGGAAAACGCCTTGCTCAACCTGGCCATCAACGCCCGCGACGCCATGCCGGCCGGCGGCACCCTGACCTTGCGCACGCGCGACGAAGCCGGGGGGGATGTCGTTCGCGTCGAGGTGGCCGACAGCGGGCAGGGCATGGACGAAACGGTGCGCGAGCGCGTGTTCGAGCCCTTCTTCACCACCAAGGCGGGGTCGGGCAACGGCCTGGGCCTGAGCATCGTTTATGGTTTCGTCAAACAGTCGGGTGGCGAGATCGCAGTCGAGAGCGCACCGGGCGCCGGCAGCGTGTTCGTCCTGCGCCTGCCATCGCGACGCCCCGAGATCGTGGCCGATTTGCCGGCAGCTCAAGCGGAGGATGCCGTTGCGGGCTTGTCGGTCCTGCTCGTCGAAGACGACCCGGAGGTGCGTGCCGCACTGGCCGACGTCCTGCGCGCGACCGGCCATGCGGTGACCGAGGCCGCGTCGGCCAGAGAAGCCCTGGCGGCCTTGGAGGGGATGGCGGTGCGCGGGCAACCGCCGGTGTCGCTGCTGCTTTCCGACGTCGACTTCGGTGGCGGCATGCATGGCGTCGAACTGATGCGCGAAGTCGCCCGCCGCCATCCCGAACTGCCACGCATCTTGATGTCCGGTCTGCCGGTCGAGCGGCTGATGAGCCGCTTTGGCCTAGAGGACGGCGACCTGCTGTTGAACAAACCGTTTACGATCCACCAGTTCGACGCGGCGGTGCGAAAAGCCGTGGCCGCGTTTCAGCCCGGAGTGCCCGGACGATGACGAGTATTGTGCGAGCGCGTACCGAGCGAAGCATGCCTTCTGCCCAGAAGTTTCCCCGGCCCCAGGACAGCCGGGTGCGAGGGCCTTGGCAGCACTGGCGGCGCTGGGCGCTCGGGTTGCTGGCGCTTTCTTGCAGCGTGCCGGGGCTGGCGGCGGACGCTGGGGATTCGACGCCGTTGCGCCGGATCGGCGTTTCGGTGACCGACCTCGGCAACCCGTTTTTTGTCCGCATCGCGCGCAGCGTCGAGACCGCCGCCCAGCGGTTGCTCGGGCCGGAGGTTCGCGTCAGCGTGACGTCCAGCGCCTACGACTTGCAGCGCCAGCAGTCGCAAATCGACGACTTCATCCGCAAAAAGGTCGGCCTGATCATCCTTACAGCGGTCGACCCGATCGACATCGAAACCGCCGTGCGCAAGGCGCAAGCCGCCGGCATTCGCGTCATCGCGGTCGATGTCCGGGCGCGCGGTGCCGACGCGACGATCTCGACCGACAACGTTCAGGCCGGCGAGTTGGCCTGCGCGCACATCGCCGAGCGTCTGCACGGGCGCGGCAAGGTGGTGATCCTCAACGGTCCGCGCGTCTCGGCGATCACCGATCGGGTTTCCGGCTGCCTGGAAAAGCTCGCCCAATTCCCGGGAATCCAGGTGCTCTCTTCCGAACGCGACGGCGGCGGCAGCGTCGAAGGCGGCTTCTCCAAAATGACCGATCTGCTGACGCTGCACCCGCGCATCGACGCCGTGTTCGCGATCAACGACCCCACGGCCATCGGCGTCGAACAGGCCGCCCGCCAGGCCGGGCGTTCGGAGTTCGTGATCGTCGGCGTCGACGGCGCGCCGCGCGTCAAAGCCCGGCTGAAGGACGCCGATTCGCTGATCGTGGCGAGCGTCGCCCAACTGCCCGACGTGCAGGCGGAGAAAGCCGTCGAATACGGCTTGGCGCTGATCCGGGGCCAGCCCTTGCCCAAGACGGTCGAGCTGATTCCGGCAGTGCTGCTGACCCGCGACTCACCACAGTTGTCCTCCGGCTGGGTCGATTGAGCGGCTGACTTTACCGGCGCCTGCCGCGTTGCGGATGCCAATGGCACGGCGTAGGATGGGCAGGCAGTGGTTACGGGTGGGGCGGCGCTCAAGACATGCGGCCGGTTTCCATCCTGCGTTTTGCGTGCATTCCCGGTATTCCAGCAGTGCTGAAGACTCTCCCGCGTCCGTTCAAGCCCCCTCATTGGAGCCCTCCCATGCGACTTCTGCGCACCCTCTCCGTTGCCAGCGCCCTCGTGCTCTGCGCCCACCCCGCCCTGGCCGAACCCCTCAAGCTGCGCATCCTGGAAACCACCGATGTGCACATGAACCTGCTCAGCTACGACTATTACCAGGACAAGGCCACCGAGCAGTTCGGCCTCGCGCGGGCCATCACCCTGATCAAGGCGGCGCGCAGCGAAGCGCCCAACAGCCTGCTCTTCGACAACGGCGACCTGCTGCAAGGCAACCCGCTCGGCGACGTGATGGCCAAGATCAAGCCGCT
>RRZU010830393.1_pt1 | contig 18803 bp, 18 predicted proteins | sample 2165561 | NCBI WGS metagenome assembly RRZU01 (sample SAMN10456909, study PRJNA506462) | wastewater metagenome | isolation source: wastewater sludge | place: USA: Moscow, Idaho | reverse complement strand
TTGGTAATTTTGATTAATGCTAAACAATTTTATAACATTTTTTTCATATATTGCAGATACGGACTCTTGGTAATTTTGATTAATGCTAAACTTTTCATCATCAATGGTGGAACTGCTTCTCGATACGGACTCTTGGTAATTTTGATTAATGCTAAACCATATAATTTTTTTAATTCAAATAAACTTTGATACGGACTCTTGGTAATTTTGATTAATGCTAAACTTGACCATTTTAATGTTGTTAATCTCTTATGATACGGACTCTTGGTAATTTTGATTAATGCTAAACAAGTAGATTTTAATATCTGTTTGCCTCGAGGATACGGACTCTTGGTAATTTTGATTAATGCTAAACTAGTTCTGCACGTTTTTCGTTGATTGATAAGATACGGACTCTTGGTAATTTTGATTAATGCTAAACGTGAAAAACTATTGTAGAGGTAGAGATACCGATACGGACTCTTGGTAATTTTGATTAATAATTTTAAAATACTTATTTAATCGCATTAAAAATAATAAAATATGAAATTTAAAAAATTAAAGGAGGTATATTGAATTTAATATTTTACAACGATATTTTTGATATAACAAAAATACAATTGAATAGAGTAAATATTATAATGGGTGGAATGTCATCAGGCAAAACAAGATTACTTAATTATTTTTACGAAGGATTCAGTGGTAAATTGATGGAAAACTTTAATGTTGATGGGTCAGAAATAAAAAAAAATAGTTACTACATATTATATATTAGTGAAGAAAAAATGTACGATGTAGAGTTTAAATTAGGATCTAAAAGTATTTTAAAATCTAAATTAGAATTGGCAACTGATATGCTTGAAATAGGAGTTAAAAATAAATTTTATAATAATATAAATGATTATATTAGAATATTAAATCAAACATTTTTAGAAGAGTTAGATATTGAAGGAGTTAATTTCAAATTAGATGTAGATAAATTAATCTCTAAAATGAATCAGTTCATTGATTTTGATTATTTATCAAAAAAAATTGATATAATGAGTCAAAGTGAACAAATAGAGTCAATTATAAAAATATATTTATCAAATTTGAAACAAATTAATAATAATTGCATATTATTAATAGATAATATAGATATGTATTTTGATAAATATACATTAGTAAAGTATATAGAATTATTTATAAAAATATCAAAAGAATATGATATTATATTTATATGTAGTATAAAAAATCCATTAGAAATACATATAAATTCAAAATTACAGCTAATATATTTGAAAAATAACAAATTGTTAAATGAAATAGATATAAGTAGTTATTTGATAGAGTTTTTAAATTTATCAAATGAAGAAGAATTGTATACACTATATTCAGAAGAAGAAATAGAAAATTATAAGAAAAATATTATTGATAAAAATATAGAATTAATACATAAGTATATTATATTAAATAAAAGTGATTTTATATTTAGCAAAGAAGAAGAAAAATTAATAAAACATATTGACAAAACGTTTACTTAATGATAATATAAAGTATCATCAGAAATGATGGTAGCATTAATCAAAATGGAGTACCAAGACTCCGTATTAAGAGTAGGCTTTGCCTAGCTCGTAAGATTGGTCGCCTTAAGCGACTTTTTTTAATATATAAAATTAAATTAATAAAATATATTTTATCTTAGTGAAATTATAATATCTCAAATAAGTCTGTTAATTTATTTATTTCATATGTTGGTTTTAATTCGGTTGTATTTTCTTTATTAAATAAATTTGCCCAACATGTATCTATTCCAAAATTTATTCCACCAGCAATATCTGCAGTTAAAGAATCTCCTACCATGATCACACTACTTTTATCATGATGATTTAATTTTTTTAAAGCGTATTCAAAAATTTTAGGATCAGGTTTACTTATTCCAATATCATCAGAGATTATAATATCTGTAATATACTGGTTAATAGCAGATTTTTTAAACCTTGATAATTGAACATCTTTTATACCATTTGTAACAATTACAAGAGTATATTTTTTATATAAGTACTCACATACATTTATTGTATCCTCAAATAAAAAACTACCTTCACCAAGTTTCAATAAATAATAGTTTCCAAATTTTATAGGGTCGTACTTAAGATTAAAATGTTCAAAAAGCATAGAAAATCTCTTAGTTTTCAATTCATTTTTAGTAATCAATTCGTGTTCTAAATCAATCCAAAGTTGTGTATTAATTTTTCGATAAATTTTCTGGATTTTATTAAATTCAATATTACAATCGAAGTGTTTTAAAGTTTCTTTAAGAGCATGTGTTTCAGCCTTTTCAAAATCAAATAGTGTATCGTCAGCATCCATTAATATTATTTTATACATATTTCTCAATCCTTTTATCTTATTTTTTATATGTAACATATTATATTAAAATATAGTATATGTAAAGAAAAAATATGATAATATTAAAATAAAAAATTGGACAAATAAAAAAAAAGTGTATAATTTTTATGATCGGTAGTTAATAAAATAACAAACTAATTTTAAATTAGTTAAAAAAGAAGGGAGATTAATTTATATGAAGAAAAGAAATGTAGCTGTATTTTCATTATTTGTAATAATATTTGCTGTTTCGTGTAATGATAAAAGTAAATTAGATGAAACTAGTAAATTAGAATCAAATAAAACAAGTGAAAAACAAGAAAAATTTTCAGGACAATCTGTTGAATTAAATGGAACAGACTTTTTAATTCAAAATAATTTCTTGTATTACAAAGGAAATATATATACAGGTAGAGTTATAGCAAAAGGAAGTAACTTTTCTGGATATTTCACATTTAAATTAGGAGTATTAGAAGGTGAATTTCAAATCAATTTTGCAAGTGGAAGAAAATTACATGGAGTTGCTAAAAAGAATAAATTAATTAGTGTAGAAGAAACAATAAATGGAGTAGAAAGTGGATTAAAGTATGATGAAGAAGGCAAAATAGCATCTATAACTGAAAAAAATAAAAAAGAAAAGTATAGTTTTTCAGTATTAAATGATATGGTATCAGGAGAAATTATTAGAAATGGTAAAAAAATAAATGTATTTAATGAAAGTGAAATAATGTCAGAAAAAGATGGATTATATATATATGAATATACAATAAATAAAGATCTATATGGAAAAGTAGGAAGTATTAATGAAATAAAATATAAAGTAGATTCAAAAAATTATAAATATAAAATAGAAGTTGATCAAAATACTATTCAAACACCTCAAGTAGGAATAACACAAGATATTTCAAACTATTTTTATGATTTATTAAATCAATATTCTTCAAATGTAGTACCTACATTAAATGATATTTCAAATGTAACTACATCAGAAGAAAGTGCAGTTACAGAAAATGCAAATCCAGTAAATAATGGAGATTACTTATCATTATTAGATCAAGTGTACAATGAAGTTATAAATAAAGGAAACGAATCATATTTAGATGATTTTACATCTGAGCAATTAGGGTTTCTTAGAAATACAATTTTCGCTAAAAAAGGATATATATTTAAAACAGATAAGTATAGAAATTACTTTTCTACACAATCGTGGTATAAAGGTATATCAACATCAGAGCCGCAATTAACTTCAGCTGAAAAAGATTTAGTACAGAAAATACAAATTAGAGAATAGAATGAAAGGAGCTATAGAATGGAAAATAATCAAACTCAAACTCAAACTGGGTTACTAGATAGGATATTTGAAAAAGATAATGAAAGTAATAAATTCTTTCTAAAAATAATATTTTGGATAAGTACAACAATAACATTTATGTTTTTATATTTAGGATTTAAAGCTTTTATTTTATATATAAGTATGAAAAATGCTGAAAATCAAATTCAATCAGGGAATGTTTCATTTGAACAAATAGGATCAGGATTAGGAGAAGGGGCAAATTTATTATTAACTGCAAAATCATTAAATGACATACTTAAAATATTAATAATAGCATTAGTATTATTATTATTAATAATATATTTAAAATGTAAGCAAGAAAATAATATAAATAAATTAAAACAATTAAATTATTATTTTGCAGCAGGATTAGGATTATTTGGGATATTGGAAGTATACTCAGTAGGAATGTTGATAAAAGCAATGACTTCTTTAACTGGGATGTTTCAAGCAGCAACTGGAAATGTAACACCAAACCCAACACTAATTAAATGGTCATTAATAGGAACATTTATTTGTGCATTAGTATCTATGATATTACATTACTTTATAATATTTAAAAATAAAAATATAGGGACAACAGATATAAAAAATAAGATAGATACAGGTGTAAATAAAGTTAATACGATGGATGATACTCAAAAAGATCAATATAAAAATATCATTTTATCTATTGTCGCTGCAATTATGTTATATTTCATAGCAGTAAATTTTATTTTTGTAAAAAAAGTAGATTTTAACAAGTATTATGCAATTCAAATTAATGGAGTTTCTGAATATGCAAGAGCTTCATTTGTAGATAAACATATAAAAAATATGAAACCAGATGAAAAATTAACAAAGTTTTTAAAAGAAGGTATAACAGAATTTAAATTATCAAAAGAAGAGTCAATAAAAAATGGAGATACGATAGAAGGAACTATTATATATGATAAAGAATTGGCAAAAAAACTTAAAATAAAGGTTAAAAATGATAAAATCAAATTCAAAGTAGAATCTTTAAATGAGTTAGTTAGTGATATATCAGAAATCAAAAATAAAAATACTGTTATAGAACAATTTATAGATAATATAATAGGAAATGAAAGAAAAAATACATCAAATGTTATTACTAAGTTAGGAACATATTATAGAAAAAGTGAAAGTGGAAGTATAGAACTTAGAGAAATAGTTGAAAACAAAAGAGATGGATTTTTTGGACCACAATTATCATATGATTTTATTGAGATAGAATATATATCTAAAAATAAAAAAGGTGAAATATTAGAAATTTATAATAATGAAGAAAATAAAGACAATTCTAACTGGAGTTCACTAAGAAATAGACAAGAAGCAGAAGCACAAATGAATATAGATGGATTTATAAAATATTAATTAAAAATGGCTCGATTAAGAGCCATTTTGATTTGGATAAATAAATTTATTTAAACCGTTAAATATTCCATTGACTAATCTATCTTGATATGTTTTTGTAGATAGTTTTATATCTTCTTCATGATTTGACATAAATCCTAATTCAATTAATGTAGTTGGTACATTACTCCAATTTGTTCCTGTTAAATCATCTCTATAAATAATACCTCTGTTGTTTGCATTTGTTGATTTAATAGTTTCATTTAAAATTAGATTTGATAGACTGTTATTTTGTTGAAACATGTTTTTTATATATGGATTATTTTTAGATGATGTTTGCATAGAAATCCCATGAATTGATTTGTTATCATTACCATCAGCATGAATTCTAATATATGCATCACATTTTTTTGAATTAGCAAGCAATGCTCTTTCTTTATTGCTAATATTAACATTATTAGATTCACGAATCATAAATACATTATAATTATTATTTAAAAGTTTCTCTTTTAATTTTAAAGATATTTCAAGAACTAATTGATATTCAGGTTTTTTAGTAGAAATGCCACTTGTTCCCGAAGAAATTTTAGCCTTTTTTATTTTTGAACCTGGTCCATTAACTTCAAGGGAAGTATTTTGATTTTTTTGATGTCCTGGATCTATACAAATTAAAGGACTAGTTTTCTTTTCATTTTTAGTTGTCTGTACTTGTGGTTTTATATTGTCTTTTGTTACAATATTTTGTTTATTATTTTCATTAGTTAAATTTTCTTTAGAACAACTAGACAAAAGTGTAAATACAAAAATAATGATATAAATATTATTTTTCATGATAAAATACCTCCTAATTATTTATAAAATATAAGCTATTATAATACAAATGATGATAAATTAAAAGAAGATAAATACTTAATATAAAAGTAATATCTTCTTCGTAATAAAAAAATTATATTTTAACACAAAGGGATAAGCTTAACTTTTTATTATTGTAAAATAAAAGAAGATTTGTTATAATAACTTAATCTTTATAAAAATGAAAAAACAGTTAAGCGCCAGATCTTATATTATAGTGATATAAGGAGACGAGGAGAAGGGTTATCGAATTATTCGGCGGGTGCCCTTAAGGATATCACAGCCTTAGTAAAATACAAAAATATCGAGTGATTGATATAATAAAAATTTTACAGTGATCATTTTCTTAAAGATATAATCAGATATCTTAGGAGGAAACAAATTATGTGTGGAATAGTAGGTTATATTGGGTCTCAAAAGGCTCAAGATTTTGTAGTGGATGGATTAGAGAAGTTAGAGTACAGAGGGTATGATTCTGCAGGGATAGCAGTAAATACTGGAAAAAATGTATTTGAGATTGTAAAAAAAGTAGGTAGACTTAAAAATTTATCAGATGAATTAGAAAAAAATCCAATAGAAGGAAATGTTGCTATAGGTCATACAAGATGGGCAACACATGGAAAACCATCTGATGAAAATTCACATCCACATTTTAATGCGGATAAGACAATAGTTGTAGTACATAATGGTATAATAGAGAATTATTTAGAAATAAAAGTAGAGTTACTTACAAAAGGTTATAAATTTACATCTGAAACAGATACAGAAGTTTTGGCTCATTTATTAGATTCATTATATGAAGGTGACATATTAGAAGCGACTAAAAAGATGTTAAAAAGAATTAGAGGGGCGTATGCATTAGGAATAATGGCAGCTAAAGAACCTGATAGAATGATAGCAGTTAGAAAAGAAAGTCCACTAATTATTGGTTTAGGAAATGGTGAAAATTTTATAGCATCAGATATACCTGCTGTTTTAAAATATACAAGAGATGTTTATTTAATAGAAAATAACGAGATTGTAGAAGTAAAAAAAGATTCTGTTAAAATAATGGATATGAATGGGGATTTAATTCAAAGAGATGTTATGCATGTTGAGTGGGATATAGAATCAGCATCAAAAGGTGGATACGACTTCTTTATGTTAAAAGAGATACATGAACAACCAGATGTTATAGAAAAAACATTAAATAGTAGAATTGATGAAAATAAAAATATAAAATTTGATGATGCAGGATTAACAAAAGAATATTTAGATGGAATAAATAAGATATATATAGTAGCTTGTGGAACAGCTTATAATGCAGGACTTGTAGGAAGATATATATTAGAGAAGAAAACAAGAATACAAGTAGAAGTTGATATAGCTTCAGAATTTAGATATAGAAATCCTATAATTGATGATAAAACATTAGTAATTGTTTTAAGTCAATCAGGAGAAACACTTGATACGTTAGAAGGATTGAAAGAAGCTAAAAAGAATGGTGCTAAAGTATTAGCAATAACAAATGTAGTAGGATCATCTATAGCAAGAGAAGCAGATAGTGTTGTTTATACGTGGGCTGGGCCTGAAATAGCAGTTGCATCAACAAAAGCATATACTACACAAATGATAATATTATATTTAATAGCAACTGATATGGCATATAAATTTGGGAAAATAACGAGAGAAGAATATGAAAAAGATATTGATTCTCTTTATGCATTAAAACCATTAGTTGAAAAAATGTTAACATATTCTGAAGATGTTAGAGCAGTTGCAAATGAAATAAAAATGAAGCCTAATATGTTTTATTTAGGAAGAGGATTAGACTATTTAATAGCAGTAGAAGGTGCTCTTAAATCAAAAGAAATATCTTATATACATTCTGAAGCATTTGCATCAGGTGAATTAAAACATGGAACTATAGCACTTATAGAAGAAGGCGTTCCAGTTATAATAAATTTAACACAACAGTCACTTATAGAAAAATCAATTTCAAATATAAAAGAAGTAGCAGCAAGAGGAGCATATATTATATCAATTGCAACAGAAGGAACACCGCATGTTTCTGAAATATCTGATAAAGTATTTTATGTACCAAAAGTAGAAGATGAGTATACTGGATTTTTAACAATAATAATTCATCAATTGATGGCATATTATTTATCAGCATTAAAAGAATTAGATGTTGATAAACCAAGAAATTTAGCTAAATCAGTTACAGTAGAATAGTAATCTAATAAAAGTGTTAGCATATGAAAATATAATGTTAACACTTTTTCATTTTTAAAAATTATGGTATAATGAAAAATAGATTTAATGTATTTATAAAGTTAGGGAGGCAAAATGACAAATATAATAGGGATAATAGGAGCAATGCAAGAAGAAGTAATTGTAATAAAAAATGATATGACAGATATAATTGAAGAAAATATATTTGAAACAATATTTATAAAAGGGAAGTTATATGGTAAAGATATTGTTTTAGTTGAATCAGGAATAGGAAAAGTAAATGCAGCAATAACAGCAACGATTTTAATAAATCATTATAATGTAGATGAAATTATATTTTCAGGAGTTGCAGGTGCAACAAATGAGAAATTATCTATAGGTGATGTTGTAATAAGTACAGACTTAATACAACATGATTTTGATGTCACAGAATTTGGGTATGAAAAAGGACAAATAGCAAGAATGAAAGAATGGAAATTTAAAGCATCTGAGAAGTTATTAAATAAAACTAAAAATATAGTATTAGATAAAAATAAGGTTTATTATGGTAGAATAATATCTGGAGATCAATTTATCAGTTCAAAAGAATTAAAAAAAAATTTAGGAGAAGAATTCGAAGCACTTTGTGTGGATATGGAAAGTGCATCAGTTGCCCATGTTTGTTATAGAATGAATAAAGAGTTTTTAATTGTTAGATCAATATCAGATTCAGTTACAGATGATTCAACTATGGAATTCTCTGAATTTGTAAATATTGCAGCAATAAATTCAAAAGAGATTATCAGATCTTTAATATAGAATATCAGGAGTATATTATGAAATATAAATTAAATCCATTTAAAATAACAACATTAATTATATATATTTCTTTTTTCATATATTTAAGTATAATTTTAGTAAAATTTGAAAAAGAAAGAAATTTAAAAACAGAAAATTTTATAAAAAATATTAAAATAAGGAAAAAAGATTTTTATTTAAAAGAGTCAATAGGACTAATGGAACCTGTTGCAAATAGTGTAGAAAATATAGATGAATCAGTACAACCATCATTGGAAAATACACAGATACAAGAACAAAACACAACATCACAACCAATTGAATCACAAGGTCCATTGCAAGATGAAACTCAGACAAAAAAAGTTGAACAAAAAATTAAAAAACAATATATTCAAGTAGCAACAATAGAAGATGGGAAAAAAGCGAATGAAATAGTAAAAAAACTAGGTGCTAGTTTTAGAGTGTCTAAAACAAAAAATTCTAAAGGGAAAATATTGTATAGAATTTATTCAGTAACTGTAGAAACTAAAGAAGCACTTACTAGTCAAGAAAATCAAATTAAAGCTATTTTAGGAGGATCACAAAATTATGTAATACGTGATTCTAAATAGCAATAAACTAGAATTTTAAATAAGAGGTATATAGATGAATAAATATATAGGTAATATAGAATTATCAGAAATAAAAGATAAAATAGAAAAAGCACAAAATATAGTTTTGACAGCACATATTAATCCAGATGGAGATGCACTAGGATCATTACTTGCATTTTTATTAATATTAGATGAGTATAATAAGAAATATATAGATAAATTGTATGAATTAAAAACTATAAGAATAGTATTAGATGACGAATTACCTAAATATATGAGTAAGTTTGAAGAAAATATATTAGTAGAAAAATATAGTCATTTTAATATGAAAGATATAGATTTGTTGATATGTCTAGATAGTGCTAATATAGATAGAATAGGAAATGTTTCAAATTTATTTCAATATGCAAAAGAAACAATAAATATTGATCATCATATTAGCAACACACAATATGCAATGTATAATTATATAGAAGATTCATCATCAACATCAGAAATAATATATAAATTTATAGATCTATTGAATATAGATATAAATACTAAAATAGCTGAGTATATATATTTAGGATTAATAAATGATACAGGTAATTTTAGACACAATAATGTTACACCAAAAGTTTTTGAGATAGCATCAAAATTAATAAAATCAGGAGTAGATAACAATAAAATAATAAATATATTATTTTCTATGAATATGAAAGAAGTAAATCTGTATGCTGATGTTTATGCAAATAAGAAATATGACGAAGAATATAAATTTGCATACTATTATTTACCATATAATAAAATGCAATTATTAGACATAACTAAAGATGAAACAAGTGGTATATCAGAAAGACTATTGATGATAGAGGATGTAGATATAACATTATTTGTAAGAGAAGAAGAAGATGGAAGAAATAAAGGAAGTTTTAGATGCAAAGATAGATACGATGTCAATGCGATAGCATCACATTTTGGTGGTGGAGGACATGTAAAGGCAGCTGGATTTTTAGTAAATAAATCATTTGATGAAATTATACAAGAAACAAAAATAATGTTAAAAACTATTGACAATAAATAATATTTTTTGTATTATATGTATTATAAATGCGGGAGTAGCTCAGTTGGTAGAGCGTCAGCCTTCCAAGCTGAATGTCGCGAGTTCGACCCTCGTCTCCCGCTCCATATAAAAAATAAATTAAAATAAATAAGAGACTTGTATAGAAAGTAAATCTATTAAGTCTTTTTTATTTATTATGTAATTTGACTATAATGTTTAAATAGATTATAATTGTTTAAAATTAATATATTAGAGGTTTTAAGAATGAATAGGAAAATATTATTTATAATAAGTGTTTTATTTATATTTAGTTTAAGTTGTACTAGCGCTAAAATTATATATGAAGGTGGTAATGAAAAATCCAAAGATCAAATTATTGAGATAGCACAAAATGAAGTATTTCATAAATACAATGTACTCATAGAAAAAAATGATGTAGGAATACATAAGAATGGCTACGGGAATTGGAAAATTATATTGTATGGGAATACAAAAGTATATATAGTATCTGTTACAGAAAATGGAGAAATATCATTAACTGAAGAAAAAGATTATGTTAATTAAGATAATTGAGGTTTATTCATAGAAGTAAACATTTTATCAAAGAATTTCAAAAAGTCATCTTTAGCATCTTGTTTTCGTTCTAGTTTTAATTTAAGCATAGTTCCTTCTAATAAAGAAACTAAGATTCGTGCATATAGTTCAGGTTCTATATAAGCATATTTATCATTTGTTGATTTTAAAATAGAAAGGAAAAAAGAAAATTTCATTTCTATTTTTCTAAATGATGTAACTAAATGCATTCTAGCATTATCACTAATATCTGATAATTCTATAGCAAGATTTCCAAGAGGGCTTCCACCATGAAAATCATTAGAAATTATATTATTAAGAAATTGATTAAAAAAAGCTTTCAATTTAAAAATGGATAAGTCGTTAACGCTCTTATCAAAATGATTAATTAAGTTGTTAGTGTGAAAATCTATTACATGAATAAGAAGATCTTCGTTATTTTTAAAATAATAGTAAAAAGATCCTTTTGGAATTTTACAAATTTCTAAAATTTCAAGTAATCCTGTATTAGTGTATCCTTTATAATAAAATAATTTAGCGCTTTCAATAATTACGTTTTGCTTTTTTTTGGAAATTTTGCTCATATGTAAACCTCTCTTAAAATATAAAATGCATTTATGAAATTTTATAACTATATTAGTCTATTGTCAATAAAAAAATAAAAAATATTAAGGTGAATAAAATGAAAAAAAAAGTTGTATTAGGTATGTCTGGTGGAGTAGATTCATCAGTTGCAGCCATATTATTAAAAGAACAAGGATACGAAGTTATTGGTGTATTCATGAAAAATTGGGAAGAAAAAGATAAAAATGGAGCATGTACAACGGAAGAAGACTATGCTGATGTAATAGCAGTAGCAGAACAATTAAATATTCCATATTATTCCGTAAATTTTGTTAAAGAATATTGGGATAAAGTATTTACTTATTTTTTAGATGAATATAAAAAGGGAAGAACTCCGAATCCAGATGTAATGTGTAATAAAGAAATAAAATTTAAAGCATTTTTAGATTATGCAATGAAGATTGGAGCAGATTATGTAGCTACAGGACACTATGCACGTATTGATAGAACTGAAAATGAAGATGGAACAGTGATAACTAAATTAATAAGAGGGATTGATGAAAATAAAGATCAAACCTACTTTTTATGTCAATTATCTCAACAACAATTAGAGAAAGTATTATTTCCAATAGGAGATTATAATAAACCACAAATAAGAGAAATAGCAATGAAATATAATCTTAAAACTGCAACTAAAAAAGATAGTACAGGAATATGTTTTATAGGTGAAAGAGACTTCAATGAATTTTTGAATAAATATTTACCAGCTAAAAAAGGAAATATAGTTGATATAAATGGAAATATATTAGGGACACATAATGGACTTATGTACTATACAATCGGACAACGTAAAGGAATAGGAATAGGAAATAGTAAAACTGGGACAGGCGAACCATGGTTCGTTGCAGATAAAAATCTAGAAACAAATGAATTGATTGTAACTCAAGGAGATACAAGTATATTGTACTCGAAAGGTTTAGTTGCAACAGATTTCAATTTTATAAGAAATATAGAATTTCCATATAGATGTACAGCAAAGTTTAGATATAGACAACAAGACGTAGACGTTATTATAGATAAATCTGATGTTGAGGGAGAATATAAAATTATATTTGATGAACAACAGAAAGCAGTTACTCTTGGTCAAGTTGTAGTTATATACGATAAAGAAGAGTGCTTAGGCGGAGGAATAATAGATAAAATAATAAAATAGAGGCAGTAGCCTCTATTTTTTATTTACTAACTAATAAATTTATTAATTCATCTAATGTTTTTGCTCCTACAGATGACATTTCGCCATTTATAAATACTACAGGAACTGCTTGTATATCTTTCTCTTTAGCTTCTTCAAAATATACAGCACTATCAATCATAGATGTTGTTACATTTCTATTATTTAAAGCAATTATGTTCAAAGCTTGAATAACTTCAGGACAATGAGTACAATAAAGAGAAACAAATGTTTCAACATTCAATGTTTTAGATATTGATTTAATTTTTTCTAATTTCTCATCATCTATTTTTTTACCCATTCCACAAAGACCTAATATTGCAAGAATGAAACTATTAAATTCATGTCCACCAGGTATTCCACAAAAGTTTACACCTGAATGACCATCTTTAGTAATAGTAAATGATGTAGGTCTAGTGATTTTAAATTCTTTTTGAAGTTCTTCGTTTGCGTTAAACGTATGTTTTTCATAGTTTACATTGTTTGATATTTGATCAATTTCATTTAAGAAACTATCAAGCTCTTGTGATTTCTCAGAATCATTCAAGAAAGCAACAAGTGTTATTTTGTTAGGTAATTTATCAAAATATTGTTTTAATTGTTCAACAATATTACTGTCTAGTAATGCCATTTAACTCTCCTAATAATTATTATATTTTACCAACTAAATCTAATCCAGGAGTTAATGTTTTTTCTCCTTCTTTCCATTTTGCAGGACAAACTTGTCCAGGATTTTCAGCTATGAATTTAGCAGCTTTTGCTTTTCTTACTAACTCAGAAGCATCTCTTCCTATTCCTAATTCATTTACTTCGTAAGCAACTATAGTTCCTTCAGGATTTACAATGAAAGTTCCTCTATAAGCTAATCCATCTTCTTCATTTAATACTTCAAACATTCTTGAAACTGCCATTGAAGGATCACCGATCATAGGATATTTGATTTTTTTGATTGTTTCAGATGCATCGTGCCAAGCTTTGTGAACGAAGTGAGTATCTGTACTTACAGAATAAACTTCGAATCCTGCTTTTTGTAATTCAGCATAGTTATCTGCTAAATCTCCTAATTCTGTAGGACAAACAAAAGTAAAGTCAGCAGGATAGAAAAAGAAAATATTCCATTTTCCTAAGATATCTTTTTCTAAAGAAACCTCTCTAAAATTATCGTTGTGGTACACTTGAACAGTAAAGTTTTCTAATTTTTTACCGATTAATGACATAAATTTTCCTCCTTGATATTATTATTTATTTGAAACGATTACAATTTCTTAAAATAATTATATATAATTTAAAAAAATTTGTCAAACTATTTTTTAATCATTTCAAATTCAATGTTAACAGATTTTGAGACATTAACTTTTTTTATATTAAATTTCTTATTATAATTAATAGCTTCTTCAATAATTAACTTATCAGTTTTAGATACCGATTTAGTATCATAATTATAATTAGTAGAGTATGAATAATCATAGTAAGGAGATATTATAGATCTACTATTATCATATATAGTTACAGGTTTAAATAACTTTAAATTTGTTTTAGCTAACATAACATCAGCTTTTTTATTAGCTTCTAAATAAGCTTCTCCATATAGTTGATCTTCTAAAAGTTTTTTGTTTTCAAAGTCATACTTAATTGATCTAGTATTGATACCTATACTATTAGCTATATTTAGAAGTATTCCTAATTTATTAACTTCTTTTGTGTGAACGACAAAAGAATGTTCAATATTTGTAAATTCTTCTTCTTTAAATTCGGTTGTTTCAAGACTGTTTTCTCTAGTTTTATAAGAATATATTGTCATTTTACTTCTAGATATTCCAAGAGATGCAAGCTTATTTTCAATAGTTTTATATTTATTTAGAACTAAATTATATGAAGCGTCACTAGTATCTGCATGTTCTATTACAGTGAAAATATATTTATTAGAATGATTAGTAGAATTAAATTTATTTACACCATTATCAGATAAAATTGTAATTATATTACGTAAATTAGAAAGATTATCTATTTGCAATTCAATTTGTAGATCTGTATAAAATTCTTTTTTACCTTCATTTTTAATAACTTCATTACGTAATTTTGATTTATAAGAGTTATAGTTTGTAGAGTCTATTTTATCTATACTAATATTTGCTGTTTTCAATAGAGATTTGAATTTATCTAATAATTGAGCATTTTCATTACCAGCCTTTTCAGAAGACTTATCAGATGTACTTATTACAAACTCTATAGTAGCTAAATCTGGAGTTAATATTTTTTCAGAAGTCCCAGTAACTTCTATTTTTTTTATAAAACTATTATCTTGATTATCAGCAAATAATGTAGTTGAACAAATTAATATTATAAAATATAATATAGTCTTTTTCATATTAAAATCCTTTCGTTTACATAGTTATTTAATTTCAAAAAGAACACTTAAATTTTTTGAAATTGTTATATTTTGTGGTTTGAAATCTACCTTTTTTCTAGGTGCTTCAACATCTATTTCATAAAGTGAAGCATTTTTAGATGCCATCATCACGGGGTATTCTTTATTACTACTTCTAGAATAATCATCAACATCTGCAACAGCCTTATATTGATAATCAGAGCTTTCGCTAATTACAATTGGATCTTGTAAACTCATATTACTAGATTTCAATATGCTAAGTGCTTTTGATTGTGCTTGTTCAAATGCATCTTTATATATTTCTGATTCTATCTCTTTTTTGTTAGAGATATCAAAAGATAGATTAGATAAATTTATATTATTATTTTCAGCAATAGTCATAATATCGTTTAACGAATTCAATCCTTTGATTTGAATGGTAAAATCATTAGAAACTCTATCTATATAATAAGTTTCATTTTTATTATTAGAAGATTTATATCCTTTGTTATTTTCATAGTTGTTCAATAAAATACTATCATCATTTATATTTATAGTTTTTAAATCTTCTTTTATCTTATCAAAAAGATTTAATGCTTTTTCATATGATGTTTTTTGATTAGAATCTGATGCTGAAATATTAAATGAATATAAGAATGAATTATCAGAATCAAGTTTTGAAACTGAAAGTTTATTTTTTTGAGCTATTGAAATGAAGTTTGCAATATTTTCAAATTCCTTAATATTGGCAATAAACCCTAATGTTGTAGTGTATATTTCAACTTTATTCTTTTCATTTTCTTTTTTTATATTCTGATATGCTTCATCATCATAAACTTTATCAGTATAATAGTTATTTGTCTCGATAGATTCAAGTTTTATTCCTTTTGAATTAAGATCATTTTTAAATTTATCAAATATTTTTTTATTTTCATCTGCAGCTAATTTCAATTCTTTATTTTTCGTTACGATTTGAAAATTGATATTAGCAACATCAGGTGTGATTTCACGTTCTACAACACCAGTAACACTTATTTTTCTAGCAACATTTTCAGAAATTGATACTGAATATATAAAAACACTTAGTGCTAAAATTATTTTTTTCATTTACATACCTCCATTAATTTGATATCAATGAAATTATACCATAAAACATTTGATAAATATATAAAAACAAGTTTAAATATGGTATAATTTGAGTGAATAAAAATGGAATAGGTGGTAGTTATGGAAACATTAAAAACAATATATAAAATAGGGTTTGGGCCAAGTTCATCACATACAATGGGTCCACAAAGAGCAATTGATAAATATATAAATGAATATGAAAATTTACAATCTATAGAAATAACATTATTAGGATCATTAGCATTGACAGGTAAAGGTCATTTTACTGATTATATTATAGAAAAGACTGTAAAGGAAAAAGGTAATATAGAATTATCATTTAATTGGAATATAGATAAATTAGACATACCACACCCAAATACAATGTATACAAAAGGAATTGATACAAATAATAATACTTATATTTGGGAAGTTATAAGTGTTGGTGGAGGCAATTTTGAAATATTATCAAGAAATGATAGAGAAAAAATATCAAGTATAGGTGAAAATAAAGTTAATCTGGATGTTTACCCTCACAGTACATTCGCTAAAATTTGTGAGTATTGTAGAGATAATGACATGAGATTACTTGATTATATCAATATGTATGATACAGATTTGGATGAATATTTGAATGACGTATGGAAAACTATGAAAGAATCTATAAGACGTGGAATAAGAACAGAAGGTGTTCTAAGAGGAGAACTATCTATAGAACGAAAAGCAGGTAAATTATATTCAGAAAATAAAAATGATAAAATAAATTTATATGCATATGCGTATGCAGTAAACGAAGAAAATGCATCTGCATCTGGAATTGTTGTTACTGCACCAACATGTGGAGCTTCAGGAACATTACCAGCAGTACTTAAATACTATCAAGATGTACATGGTGTAAGTGATGTTGAAATAATAAATGCAATAAAAATATCAGGATTAATAGGCACGATAGTTAGAAATAATGCTACAATATCAGGTGCTGTTGGTGGCTGTCAAGCAGAAGTTGGGACAGCAACATCAATGGCAGCAGCGGCAGTAGCATATTTAAAAGGTGGAAATATAAAAATGATAGGAGCAGCAGCTGAAATAGCAATGGAACATCAATTAGGTTTAACGTGTGATCCAGTTTTAGGCTATGTACAAGTTCCGTGCATACAAAGAAATGCAGTTGCGGCAGAAAAAGCATTTACAGCATATGAGTTAGCAAATAAACTTTATGAAGGAGAGAAAGTTTCATTTGATACGGTTGTTGAAGTAATGTATGAAACAGGGAAAGATTTGGCATCTGGATATAGAGAAACATCAACGGGTGGATTGGCTAAGTTATATAAAAGTAAATTATAAAATATTCTGATAAAATATATGGAATAAAAGTTAAGATAGACACTAAAAATGATTATAGTATATAGGGAACAACAGAATAGGATGAGTTAAAAGCAATCAGAAATGATTGCTTTTTATTATAGAACAACATAATTAAAATTTAGAGATTAATAAATTAACTTTAATATAAAAAATAATTTGCATTTTTTAAAAATCGAGGTATCATATATCAGTAAATGTTAAATCCTTAAAATAGTTTATAAAGGGCATTATTGCAGTTAATGCTCTTTTAAATTATAAAAAAAATAATTATAAAGAAATTGAATGAGTATGTTGTTTGATATGAAAATGAATTATGGTATAATATTTCCATAGATTAATATCGAACAAATTATTTGAGATGTATAATTTAAATTGATTTATAGAAAGTAGGGGGAATTCATGAATAACATATTAGAACATGCTAAGAAAAATTTACGAACATATGCAAAACAAAACAAACAAATAAGTTTTTCATTAGCAAGTGCAGTTACATTTTTGATGACAGGGGAATTAACGAAGGCTGATGAAATAAAAGTATTAGATAATACAATAGATAATACATTAAATAGTATAAATAATAATATAAAAGTATTAAGAAGAAGTAATGAGAAATTATTAAGAGATAGGACATTGGAATTATTTGAATTAGAAGAACAAGGAGATCAAGTTGTAAAGTCTCCTTGGGAATCTTGGCAGTTTGGTAGTGAATTGACATACGATAATATAAATAAAAAATAAGTGGGAAACAAAACATATAAATATAGCTAACAAACAATATACAGTAGAGGTGAATGGTGGGAAAGTAGTGTAAATCCTAAGAGTTCAAATTACAGATTGTTAGGGCAAAATACAAATGCAAATTCGGCTTTAAATAATAATAGATTAGGATTAAGTGTTGATGAATGGGGACTAACTAAGTTAAACATAAAACAAGAAGAAGTAAAGTGAACTGACCCCAAAAAGTTAGACTTAACTTACTAATAAGGATTGACTTCTGTAAGAAGCAGGAGTTAATCCTTTTAATTTTTCCTTTATTCTTTTGTTGTTGTAATAATATATGTAATCTTCTATTGCTTCTTCCA
>RRZU010762745.1_pt1 | contig 18804 bp, 20 predicted proteins | sample 2165561 | NCBI WGS metagenome assembly RRZU01 (sample SAMN10456909, study PRJNA506462) | wastewater metagenome | isolation source: wastewater sludge | place: USA: Moscow, Idaho | reverse complement strand
GCGTAATAAAGTTAAATTTATTACTTTTGCACAAACCATATTAGTTCATATACATTAGGAACTAATAAAAAATAGAATAGTATGAAAAAATGGCTTTTCATGGTTTTATTGATTGTTACTGTAAATACAGTTACAACCAGTGCCAACGATGACATTGTACAAGACAAGTCTCTTTGGAAGCACTATTTTATACCCTCAGTAGGCATTGAGCTAATAACTTTTCGCGATTTGGCAACATCACCCTTATTTTACGATGGTGTGGGTTTGGCTGGAAACATAGCTTGGCAATGGGAACATCCTAAAAATGAAACAAAATTTGCCTTATATGCCACGTCTAGTACTACAACTTCACGAACACCATTAAGCACATTTTTTCAAACAAGCACATCTTCTTCTTTTCTAAGTGGCAGTGTATATGTGCACTCCCTCTTTACACTACCCTCTCTTTCCAACGAAAAACGAACAGTGCAACTAGGTGGAGCTATGGCTAACACATGGAATATTCGTAGCAATCCCTCTTTATTCAACAATGGATTTGGCATGGAAAGTTTTGCCAATCTGTTCCTTTCAGGAAAAGGCATATATGATATTTCTAGAAAACATAGTGTAGTACAAGATTTTTTATTATTTACCCGCACACTGCAACCAGCAAAACGCATCCTATCTTTTCAATTAAACATTGGATTACTCAATCTGAACTACAGACCCGGATACGCATACAATGCAGATGTAGCTTTAGATGGCTCCAACACAGACCCATTAGCCTTTTTGCTTGATGGACATGTATGGAAAATCAATGGTTATAGGCTGGGAACTCAACTTGACTACACCAAATACATCCCCAATGGCAACGGGCATCGCTGGTCGTACATATGGGATATAGCACAAGCTCCTGGACGTTTCGAGCCTTTTGAAATGGTAACGCACCGCATTCAATATACATTACTTATACAAACTAAATAACATACTGTCATGAGAACAACACTTTTATGTCTTTTGATAGCACTTACTTTGTCATCGTGCGAAGATTATTTTTTTGAACCCGACAAAGCTTCTTCCAACCCATACGATAATTTTGAATATCTATGGAATGAACTAGACAAAAAATACAGCTATTTTGAACTAAAGAATATCGATTGGGACGAAATGAAAACAACCTACGAAGCTCGCCTTTACCCAAACATGAGCGAAACAGAGCTGTTCAATACCCTAGCCGATTTAATGAACGAACTACGTGATGACCATAGTAACTTGGTATCGCCATTCAATGTATCTGTATATAACGTGCCTCTTACAAAACCTGCTAACTATCATGCACGTACAATAGATGAATTTTACATACCACATGCTGAACGAACAGGTTCATTTAAGCATGCAATGCTCTCAGGTACCAATATTGCATACATTCGTTATGCAAGTTTCTCTGATGATATTTCTAATACTCATCTTGATTATTTATTAGATAAATACCGCTATACTGATGGTATCATATTGGACTTACGCGACAATGGAGGAGGTAGCATGTTTAACATTCCTATGTTATTAGAACGCTTTATCGACTCACGCACCTTGGTCGCTTATACACTTACCCGTAACGGAAAAGGAAGAAATGATTTTTCGGACAGAGCTACTTTTTATATGAACCCATACGAGGGAACACGATATACTAAACCCATAATGGTACTTATTGACCGTGGCTCGTATAGTGCAACAACATTTTTTGCATTATCAACCAAGGCAATCCCAAATTTAACCCTTGTAGGCGATACTACTGGTGGCGGTGGCGGTATGCCTAATGGCGGTCAATTACCCAATGGATGGACCTATCGATTTAGCATATCTCAACTACTTGACCTTGATGGTAACAATTACGCCGAAGATGGTGTTCCGCCAGATATTTTGGTAAGTTTCGATTGGACAGATTTGACCAAAGACGAAATTATTGAACGTGCGATACAAGAAATAGACTAAAAAACTTGCTATTTTCAGTATTTATGAGTAGTTTTGAAGAGTACTCTAAATTGTCAATCATATGAAAATAGCATGCTTTAGTACAAAATCGTACGACAAAGAATATTTATCAAAAGCTATACACGCACCACATAGCATCGTATTTTTCGAAGAATCGCTCAACCCAAACACCGTTGGTTTGCTTACTGGTTTTGATGGCATTTGCGTATTTGTAAACGACAAATTAGATAACAACCTTTTACAACAAATAGCAAGTGCTGGTATTAAAGCCATCTTTTTGCGTTGTGCAGGTTTTAATAACGTAGTCATAAGCACTGCAACATCATTGGGAATAAAAGTATATCGTGTACCCGCTTATTCTCCCTATGCAGTAGCAGAACACGCAGTAGCACTGGTTCTTACCCTAAACAGAAAAACACATAAAGCATACAACCGCGTAAAAGAATATAATTTTTCGATAGAACGCCTACACGGATTTGATGTGCATGGCAAAACAGTAGGTGTTATTGGCACAGGGACTATTGGATTGGTTTTTGCTAAAATAATGCTTGGGTTTGGGTGCAAAGTAATCGCATTCGACCCAACAGAATCTGACGATGCCAAACAACTAGGAATCCAGTATGTAGCCTTAGAAGATGTACTAAAACAAGCTGATATCCTTTCGTTACATTGCCCACTCAATCAGCATACCCGACACATGATTAGTACCAAAGAATTTAGCATAATGAAGCACGGGGCAATGTTAATAAACACCAGCAGAGGGGCACTTATCGATACCAAAGAAGCAATAGAAGCTCTTAAAACAGGTGCATTGGGTTACTTGGGGATTGATGTATATGAGGAAGAAGAAAAACTTTTCTTTCACGATTTTTCGGAAAGCATTATTTCTGATGATATTTTAATGCGATTAATGACTTTTCCAAACGTACTGATTACGTCTCATCAAGCTTTCTTTACACACGAAGCACTTACACAAATTGCCGAAACAACCTATCAAAATATGCTCGATTTTACGCACGGTACTTCATCAACTAATCAATTACTATAACCATGATGACTAACAGTAGTAACATCGAACTTAAAAGCAAGTTGCATAACACTACATGTAAAGTGTCGCGTTTTAAAGAGCAAATAAAAAAAACCAAACCACACAAACACGACAACTATTACGAGCTAATTATTTTGCTCGAAGGCAGTGGATTTCATCAAATAGAATCTACCCATTACCTGATTCAAGCCCCTGTTTGTTTTGTTTTGCAACCTGGACAAATGCATTATTGGCAGTTTACTTCCATACCCAAAGGATATGTCATCTTGTTTAGCAATGATGAATTTGATGCTCTACATGAAAAAAATGTATGCTTATTGTATAAACAATTGGCTTTTCATACACACATCAACATATCAAAAGAAACACTACCAATTGCTTTATTAGAAGAGCTATACAAGGTATACAGCGAACCAAATCATTTTTCTCAACTCATCATACATGGGTTATTGCAATCGTTGTTTGCCACTTTATTAATTACCACACAAAACCACGACCTACAAGCTCAATCAATGAGTTTGCCATTCGAACTGTTTAGCAAATTGATTCAACAACACATACATACACATCACAAGGTATACCAATATGCTGCATTATTAAACATGACACCTCAAAACTTGAATGCCATCTGCCTTAAACATGGAAAAACGAATGCCGCAAACCACATTAACAATCACCTGCTTTTAGAAGCCAAACGATACATCCTGCATACGGAAAAAACCATTGCTGAAATAGCTGACCTACTATCGTTTAGCGATTCATCTCATTTTGTTAAGTTCTTTAAAAAATACGAAGGCATTACACCCGTGCAATTTAGACAACAGTTTTTTCAATAGTAGCACACATATGGATTCTTTTATACATATTACTACCTAACAAATACTGGGTGTGGTACAACAATCTTGCATAACCTATTGTTTTCAATTTTTGCAAACATATGCACAGTACAAATAAGGTAGGATTACAAAGAAGCCATCATGGCTTGTTTCATGTTATTTTACACACAATAGATTTATTTAAAGTATGTTAATTTTAAATTAATATTTTAAGCGTTACTTAATTATTTAAACTAAAATAGTATCTTTGTAGTCAAATAATAGTACACAATGAAACGCATCGGAGAAAGAATAAAAAAATACAGACGCATCTATAATATGGCATTAGGAGATTTAGCTACAAAAGTTGGTATCACTCCTAGTGCATTATCTCAAATCGAAAATGCAAAAGCATTTCCATCTATTATTACACTAAAATCGATTGCAGAAAATCTACATACCACAGTTGGTGAATTAATTGGAGAGAATGAGGCATCCAAACATTCTCCAGTATATAGAGCAGTAGATTATAAATTACTTGATAATCTTGACTACAAGGCTACAATCTATCACATTCCATACGAAGATGTTAACAAACAAATGGATAGTTTTGTGATAATCTTAAAACCACAAGAAAAAGTTGAAAATATATTTGCATCACACAGCGGACAACGAATGTGTTATGTGTTACAAGGAAATATAGAATTTACCATCGATGAGAAAAAAGTAGAATTGAAAACAGGTGATAGTGCATTTTTTCACGCGAAAAACATCTCTATATTACAAAATAAGCAACAAGAGGATACGAAACTTTTATTAGTAATAGCCCCAGCAAGTATGTAAAACTACATTTATCTGATATTTTTATTGATGAATAAAAATTTGTATTAAAAAAATTTTTATCTTTGTGATGTGTAATAGAAAAAAGAAAAAGGAACAAGAAAAGCAAAAATTTCCTGCTATATTTCTTGATAGAGATGGCACTCTTATAGAAGATGTAGGATACATAAAAGAACCAAGCGCGGTTTCTTTTTTTCCAAATACATTCGCTGATTTAATCCGTTTACAAGAACACTTTATGCTGTTTATTATTACCAATCAATCTGGTATTGGAAATAATTTACTGACAGATAAAGAAGTAAAAATAGTAAACTCATATATTGAAACAGAATTAAAAAAACAAGGAATTACAATTACGGCAACTTATTATTGTCCGCACACTACTGAAGACAATTGTTTTTGCAAAAAACCAAGTCCTTATTTTATTAATCAAGCAGTACATGAATACAATATTGACCGAAAGCATTCTTATATAATTGGAGACCATCCTAGTGATAGTGAATGCGGTATACGAGCGGGATTAACACCTATATATGTATTAACAGGTCACGGAAATAAACATAAAAACGAATTAACATGTGAGGTAGCCATATGCAAAAGTCTATCTCATGCAACTGAGAGAATTTTAAACAATATATATTATGACAACAAAATTATTTAAAAGATTACAAGAAAAAAATGTAACCCTACCAGATGACGTACAGATTCTGCTAAACAGCTGCAAAGGGTTTACCTTATTTGAAACTGTTGAAGACATAGCAGATGCTGCTGTAGGTGGAAAAGACAAGCTAGAATTTGAAGTAAAATACGACGTGCCAGGCAAAGGTGAATACACTGAAGCTATTGTTCATCGTGTAACAAATGGTATTTCTGCCAATTACACTGAAGCCTATATGCGTCGTCGCGACCCTAACACAATGGCTATAGGTGATAATTTACCAACAGACAAAAAACGTTTTAAAGACAAATACGGATATGAATTTTCTAATTTAAGAAAAGAAACTTTTGATTGGCTAAAAACACAAGAATTGGCTATTTTCTTTTATTTTGCAGGAAATAATGGCATTGGCGTACCCGGTATAGCTATCGTGCCTGCAAATGCTGGTTTCTTTGCTATGGGGTTGGCAATGTTACAACATATTGTACCAATTAATGAAATGGAAGACTCATTTGCAATTGAGTCTGTTCTATATGTAGCTCCAGTTTTTAGACATACCCATTTTGAAGGAAAACAAGTAGTTGTTCATAACCGTTTAGAGCAATTACATGAAATTTTTGCTTATAACCTTTATCCAGGTCCTAGTGCTAAAAAAGGAATGTATGCCGCTCTATTAGACAAAGGAGAAAAAGAAGGCTGGGTAACTACACACTGTTCAAGTGTACAAGCAATTAGCCCATACGATAATACTACTGCATTTATGCACGAAGGGGCAAGTGGTGGTGGAAAAAGTGAGATGATGCAGCATTTAGCTAGAGAATTGAATGGACAAGTAATGATTGGAAAAAACGTCGTAACAGGAGAAACTCGTGCTATCAGTTTACCAATATTCTGTTCGTTTAACCCAATTACCGATGACATGGCATTGTGTCACCCATCTTTCCAAAAAACCCCTGGTAAATTATCAATTAGCGATGCTGAAAATGGCTGGTTTATTCGTGTAGATAGTGTATGCGACTATGGAGATGATCCTCACTTGGAAAAACAAACTATTAAAGTAGAAAAACCTCTATTATTTTTAAATATTCAATCACACCCAGGAGGTACCGCTCTTATTTGGAATCACACAGAAGATGAACCGGGTAAACCTTGTCCAAATCCTCGTGTTATTTTACCTCGCGAAACTGTGCCTGGTAGCATTGCCAAACCAGTAGCTATTGATATTCGTAGTTTTGGTGTACGTACTCCACCATGTTCTAGCGAAAATCCTAACTACGGTATATTTGGATTATTCCATATACTTCCACCCGCATTAGCATGGTTATGGAGATTAGTTTCTCCACGTGGACATGCTAACCCAAGTATTATAGGTGGAGATGGAATGGGCTCTGAAGGTGTAGGTTCATATTGGCCCTTTGCCACTGGTAAGAGAGTAACACATGCTAATCTTTTGTTAGAGCAAATAATGCAGACTCCAAAAATGCGTTATACATTGGTACCGAATCAATACATTGGTGTATGGAAAGTAGGATTCAAACCTCAATTATTAATGAGAGAATACTTGACCAGAAGAGGAAACGGAAACTTAAAACCAGAGCAATATCAACCAGCTCGTTGTTCTCTGTTAGGATATGAATTAAATTTCCTTTCTATTGAAGGAGCAAAAATTCCATCTCGTTTCTTGCAAGTATACAAACAACCTGAGGTTGGATTCGAAGGATATGATAAAGGAGCAGATATTTTGAGAGAATTCTTTAAAAAAGAATTACCTCAATACTTAACTCCAGAATTACATCCTGTAGGAAGAAAAATTATTGAAGCTTGCTTGGCTGATGCATCAGTAGAAGACTACAACGATATTATTCCGTTTATTTAATAGAGCAATATCTATCTATGGATAACATATCGCCTATGCCTGAAATGAGTTTGAAAAAGAAAACATTATTTCAACGCATAGGCGATTTTATATAAGAAAAATAATTTTAAACGTAACATAACACAATCAAATAACGACATGAAAGTAATTATTTTAATGGGCTCAAAAGCCGATTTAGACTGGGGAACACAAATTAAAACAGTATTAGATAGATTTGAAATTCCATCTGTAATCCGTATAGCATCTGCACATAAAGTACCACTTAAATGCTATGCTTTAATTAAAGAGTATGAAAAAGAAAATGTAATCTTTATTACTATTGCAGGCATGAGCAATGCGTTGAGTGGATTTAGCGATGCACAAACCTATTGTCCTGTAATAGCATGCCCACCATATAGTGATAAATTTGGTGGCACTGATATTTTCTCTAGTGTTCGTATGCCTTCGGGTGTTGCTCCTCTGACTGTTTTATCACCAGAAAATGCAGCGTTAGCAGCAGCCAAAATATTTGGATTATCAAATCCATCATTGCGTGAAAAGATAGCAGCTTTTCAAGAAAAAAAACGTGAAGAATTAGAAGAAGCAGATGCTCTTTTGCAAAAAAGTCAAGCCTAAAAAAATGATTATTGGAGAAAATATTAAACAAGCGGCACTGATAATACGCGAAGGAGGGTTAGTTGCATTTCCTACTGAAACAGTATATGGATTGGGGGCTAATGCACTCAACCCTATGGCAGTAGCAAAAATATTTGAAGCCAAACAACGACCTTCGTTTGACCCTCTCATTGTGCATATTCACCATTTCGATGAAATTTATGCCTTGTTTTCATCTCCTATTAGCCATTGGGTACAAAAGTTAGCGGAGGCTTTTTGGCCCGGACCGCTAACAATTGTACACAAAAAATCAACTAGTGTTCCACATATTGTTACTTCTGGACTAGAAACAGTAGCCGTACGGATGCCCTCTCACCCTACAGCAATTGCTTTACTTAAAGCAAGTGAGTGTGCTATTGCAGCCCCTAGTGCGAATAGATTTGGTCAAATAAGTCCAACAGAAGCATCTCATGTAACAAAGCAATTACAAGATATAGATTATGTATTGCTTGGCGAAAAAGTAACACTGGGTATAGAATCTACAGTTGTATCTGTAGCAGACGAAGGATGCTTTATTCTACGACCGGGTGTAATTACTGCTGAAGATTTAGAAAAAGTGGTACCACTTTGTTCTCATAATCCGAACGAAACAATCGGTTCTCTTTCCTCTCCAGGATTGCTACATAGTCATTATGCTCCAACCAAACCTATGTATTTACTTGATAATACAATGGACATTTTGCCCCCGCATTCAGGTATTATTGTACATACTAACAAAAAAAACTGGAATACGGCTCAAGCACTCTTTATAACATCACAAAATGGAGATAAAAAAGAAATAGCATCTAATTTATTTGCAGCATTTCATACAATGGAAGACAATAAAGCGATACAACAAATTTTTATTGAACCAGTAGAAGAAAATGGCATAGGCATTGCCATTATGGATAGAATTAAAAAAGCTGTATTCAAATACAAATAAACAACGATCCAGTTGCTATTATGCTACATATACATTCTTAAAGTGTAAACTTTTTATTAATCGTATCATCTAAAATTCCATCTGATATTTTCATACAGACAGGCTACTTTATTCGTTGGATAAGAGTAAGGATTTACCCTCATTTGTATAAACAAGATTAACCAAATTTGTTGGTTACCGAAATAACCTTGAAATATACATTAAACCAGTAATTCCTTTAGTTTATTTTCATCTAAAATAGTGATTTTCTTTCTCTCTATACGTATAGCATTTTCTTGAACCAATTCAGATAAACTTCGAGCTAACGACGGTCGAGGAATATTAAAAAAATCGGCTAACTCTGTTTGATTTCGTTCTAACATAAAAGGGTTTCCATACTCTTGCATTTGCTCTAAAAGAAAATAAGCAATCTTCCCTTTTATTGTTTTGATGGTAAGTAATTGTAATCGATGTGTAAGAAATTGTGTACGATTTGAATTATGACTAATGAATTGGTGCATAAAATCGGGTTGTAATGACATTAAGCGTACAACTTCTTTTTTGGGGATTTTAATTATTTCAATATCAGTAATACTCGTAACATCTACAGGAAATCGATTATCTTCTGAAAATAAAAACGCTGGAGCTAATGGTCGCGGGGCATGAATAATTTCAATTCCCAATAAATTGCCATTTTCCGTTATCATTTCTGTTTTTACACTTCCTTTTGACAATAAGTATAAGGAATCACAAATATCGTTCTGCCTAAAAACTAATTCATTTTTAGGGTATTGAGTACATGAAAATGTAACATCAGAAAAAACATCATCTTTCCCATTAACTAAATCATCTATGTTATTCCAAATCATATTCGCTGTTTTCTTTATAGTTTGTTGCCATTATGTTGATATCAAAAGTACATAAAATTACACGAAATGAAAAAATATTACTATAAAAATCAAAGCTAAATAAAAAAAAATCAAAGAAATAATGCAAAATAGCACGTACAAAGTAGTATTTTTACAACAAGAAATAGTATTACTTCCAATTAAAGAACTTCTAAATCATAAAAGAATGAATACTATTTATTTTAATAAGTAAATTAGAGATGGATTTTCTGTATTTTTTATAAAAATTTAATAGCATTATAGATATTTATATCAATAAAATAGAACAAAATGATACTATTTTAAAATATATTCTTTAATTTTGCAAAAAATAGATTTCTATTCACATTAAAATGATGATATATGTGCGGATTTGTTGGATTATTTGAAATAAAAGAAAAAGAGAGCGAGTTACGTCCTCAGGTATTAAAGATGTCTAAAAAGATTAGACATCGGGGACCAGATTGGTCTGGAATATATTGCGGTGAAAAAGCAGTTTTATCACACGAACGCTTATCTATCGTCGACCCCCAATCTGGGAGTCAACCGTTGTATACAAAAGATAAAAAGGTTGTTTTGGCTGTAAATGGAGAAATTTATAACCATCAACAAATTAGAGAAAGGTTAAGTGATCAGTATGAATTTCTAACACGTTCTGATTGCGAAGTAATTTTAGCATTATATCGCGAAAAAGGCATCAATTTTTTAGAAGACTTGAGTGGTATATTTGCATTTGCACTATATGATATTGAGAAAGATGAATATTTAATTGCACGCGATCATATTGGAATTATACCATTGTACATGGGTTGGGATAAAAACAATCAATTTTATGTTGCATCTGAACTTAAAGCCTTAGAAGGAACCTGTGTGCGTATTGAGGAATTTTTACCTGGGCACTATTTAAGTAGTAAAGATTGCAAAATCACGCCATGGTACAAACGGGATTGGATGAAATATGATGCGGTAAACAACAACTCTTCTTCCATTGATGAATTGCGAGAGGCTCTAGAAAAAGCAGTTGAAAGACAATTAATGACAGATGTACCATATGGCGTATTATTGTCTGGAGGATTAGATTCATCTATTATTTCAGCAGTAGCAAAAAAATATTCAACCAAACGTATTGAGTCTGGCAGTATTCAAGATGCTTGGTGGCCTCAACTACATTCATTTGCCGTAGGATTAGATGGTTCGCCCGACCTTATTGCTGCTCGTAAAGTAGCTGACTATATTGGTTCAGTACACCACGAAATACACTTTACCATCGAAGAAGGTTTAGATGCTGTAAGTGACGTTATTTATCATCTCGAAACATATGATGTAACCACGGTTAGGGCTTCTACCCCTATGTATCTTATGGCACGTGTAATCAAATCAATGGGAGTAAAAATGGTATTATCTGGCGAGGGTGCTGACGAAATTTTTGGCGGATATTTGTATTTCCATAAAGCTCCAAACGCTAAAGCTTTTCATGAAGAAACAGTGCGAAAATTATCCAAACTGCATTCTTACGACTGTTTGAGAGCGAATAAATCCTTAGCAGCTTGGGGTGTAGAAGGTCGCGTTCCATTTTTAGACAAAGAATTTATGGATGTCGCTATGCGCTTAAATCCTACAGATAAAATGGCTGGTAATGGAAAAATGGAAAAATGGATATTGCGTAAAGCCTTTGAATCGTATTTACCCGAAGAGGTTGTGTGGCGTCAAAAAGAACAATTTTCTGATGGTGTAGGATATAGCTGGATAGACAACTTAAAACTGATTGCCAATGAACGCATAACCGATACCATGATGAAAAATGCTACTCATACTTTTCCAATTAATACACCCGAAACAAAAGAGGCATATTTATATCGCACACTATTTACAGAACATTTTCCAAGCCGTACTGCAGCCGAAACTGTTCCATACGAACGGTCTGTAGCCTGTAGTACCGCTATAGCATTGGAGTGGGATGCTGAATTTAAGAAAATGGCAGACCCATCAGGAAGAGCTGTAAAATCAGTTCATACTGATGCCTACAAATAAAAATATCTGTTAGTTTTTCATTTTTATAGTTTTTATTTTCTAAATGGTTGTGTCTAGATTTAGGCACAACCATTTATTTTGTAAGTGTAACAAATGTTACACTTTATCTGTGCCATACACCCTATCTTTGTGCTACAAAATAAAAAGATGATAGTATGGAAAAGAAAGAATTCCCAAAAGCACAAGTGTTCACATTTGTAGATAGTGTTGATTATGCAGCAGGCTCTATTGTTAGTAAAATACTTCTACGCAACGAAAAAGGAAACCTTACCCTATTTGCTTTTGATAAAGGCGAGTTTTTAAGTGAGCACACTGCACCATTTGATGCCATTGTACAAATACTTGATGGAACAGCTGAAGTTATTATTGATAAAAAGCCACATTTACTAACAACAGGACAAAGTATTATAATGCCTGCAAATGTGAGCCATGCCTTAACTGCTACCGAACGTTTTAAAATGTTACTCATCATGATAAAAGGATAAGCACTATGTTAAGAACAATTATTAAAATTGACGAGGAATTGTGTAACGGATGCGAAGCCTGTGTGCAAGGTTGCCATGAAGGTGCCTTGCAAATGATTGACGGAAAAGCACGTATGGTAAGCGAATTATTTTGCGACGGGCTAGGAGCTTGTATTGGCGAATGTCCTGTAGGTGCCATTACACTAGAAGAAAGAGAAGCTGAACCTTATGATGAAATTGCAACCATTCAACGTATGATTCCAAAAGGCGAAAACACTATTCTAGCTCACTTAAAGCATCTAAAAGAGCATGGGGAATTTGACTACTTAAAACAAGCTGTTTCCTATTTACGCGAAAATGGTGTAAAAGTAGACTTTGCACAAGTACACAACATGCCCATACATGGCAAAGAAGGAAGCAAAGGGTGTCCAGGCAGTCGAGAAGTATCTTTTGCCAACACAACGCCAAGTTTTCGTGTTGACACCAACACCCCTGCCACTTCGGCACTAAGGCAATGGCCCGTGCAATTGCACCTTCTAAACCCACAAGCTGGATATTTTAAATCAGCTGACGTAGTGTTGGCAGCTGATTGCGTTGCATTTAGTTACGCCAATTTTCATCAAAAATTTTTAGCAGGAAAAACCTTAGCCATAGCCTGTCCAAAATTAGACAGCAATAAGGAAATATACGTAGAAAAACTACAATCGATGATAGAAGAATCGTTAATCAATACCCTTACAGTTATCATTATGGAAGTTCCTTGTTGCGGTGGATTGCTTTCTTTAGCAAGCAAAGCGGTATCGCAATCAAACAGAAAAATACCAATGAAATTAATTGTAGTGAGTATCAAAGGAGAAATACTAAAAGAAGAATGGGTATAACTCAAAAATAAACATTTAACACGATAATAATATGAGCATGTTTTGTAATCAATGTCAAGAATCAGCACACAACACTGGCTGTACTATAAAAGGTGTATGTGGTAAAACTGAGGATACTGCTGGTATCCAAGATTTAGTAGTATATGTATGTCAAGGTTTAGCATACGTAAACATAGAGGCACGAAAACAAGGAGTAAATACCCTACCCGAAAGTAGAAAAATAGCTCAAAGTTTGTTTGCAACAATTACAAACGCGAATTTCGATAATAGCTTACTAATAAAGCAAATAAAAGAAGTAATTGAACTTCGAAATTCGCTTCATAATAAATTAAACACTCCTCTCAAACATCATACTGTAAGGTGGAATGGCACAACCGACATTGAATTTGTTGCGAAAGCTGCTCTGGTAAGTGTACAAACCTACGATGCAGATATTGATATACGTTCGCTAAAACAATATGTATTGTACGGACTAAAAGGTATGGCAGCGTATGCCGAACATGCCGCTAATTTGGGGCAAGAGGATGGCGATATTTATGATTTTATTGAAAAAGCTCTCGTAATGATTACAAAAGAAACAAGCCTCGACGATATGCTTTCTTGGGTAATGAAAACAGGCGAATATGGTGTAAAAGTAATGTCATTATTAGATGCAGCAAATACAAACACCTATGGCAATCCAGAAATAACCAAGGTAAATATTGGTGTAGGAAAAAAACCAGGCATCTTAGTAAGCGGACATGATTTAAAAGATTTAGAAGAGCTATTGGAACAAACAAAAAACAGCGGAATAGACATTTACACTCACTCTGAGATGTTACCCTCACATGCCTATCCAATGTTCAAAAAATATCCTCACTTAGTAGGTAATTATGGAAACGCTTGGCACAAGCAATTAGAAGAATTCGAATCGTTTAATGGTCCTATACTATTCACAACCAATTGTTTAGTTCCTCCCCGAAAATCTACCACATACAACAATAGGGTGTTTACATCTGGTGCTACAGGTATGCCAGAGTGGAAACATATCGACACTCATTTACCAAACGGGCAAAAAGATTTTACTGAAATAATTTCTTTAGCAAAAACCTGCCCTCCACCTACCGAGATAGAAACAGGAGAATTAACCATCGGCTTTGCCCATAATCAGGTATTGGCATTAGCAGGCACCATTTTAGAAAACATTCAATCGGGCAACATCAAAAAAATGGTTGTCATGTCGGGTTGCGATGCACGTCAAAAATCACGCCAATACTACACAGATTTTGCCGAAGCCCTGCCATCAGACACCTTAATATTAACCTCTGGCTGTGCCAAATACCGCTACAACAAACTACCTTTAGGAGATATCAACGGAATTCCTCGCGTATTGGATGCTGGTCAGTGCAACGACTCCTACTCATGGGCAATCGTAGCTTTAAAACTAAAAGAAGTGCTTGGTTTAGACGATATTAATGATTTACCATTGGTGTTTAATATTGCTTGGTACGAGCAAAAAGCCATTATTGTACACCTTGCTTTGTTATATCTAGGAGTAAAAGACACACATATCGGACCAACTCTCCCCGCCTTTATGACTCCGAATGTATTAAAACTGATAACAGAAAAATTTGGAGTAAAAACAAATGCAACCGTAGAAGAAGACATGGAACTATTTGGTTTAAAATAAACGACTACGAAAAGCAGTAGTTTGTAATAAAAAATACGTGCTCCTTCTTCATTCGGAGAATAAATAGTACTTTTGTATAGACCTAACATGTATGTAAATATGTTAGGTCTAATGTATTTAGGACTTTTATTATGATCAACAAGCATCATTTTTTAACATACGATACAAATTGGCTTACTCGCTTTTATCACCAAACGAGTAAACGTGCAACTATGTTGAGAAACAAAGAACTACAACTAACAGCACCATACGAAATTATAGTTGATTACAGAAATCAAGGTCAACTAGATTGGGGTAGTTGGGAATATAGTGGTGAATTTTGTATTGCAGAAGAATTAACAAGTATAAAAAAACAGTTCATCAGCATGCTGGAACAAAACGATGGTTTATACAAAGGTAACAATGTGTGTCCACGCGTCAAAACGTATTCCATTATGCAAAATAAACTGTTGTTGAAACTTGAAAAGGCAAGTTATTTTGATCAAGTGGCAACGAATTTAGCCTTAGATTATCCACTCGAGGAAACAGATGCCACATCATTGCAAGCACGCTGTCTAAGAGAATGGGACTTACAGCAATCAAATACACCGCACGGAACGCTTCCTTCTTTTGAGTCCTCCCAATTAGCCAATACAATTGGCGTATCACTTGGAATTACTGTAAAAAACAAAAATAATGAGAAAGTGTTTTTAACCCGCACACGCACATCACATGTTGCCGTAGCTGCTCATCAAGAAGTTTTGCCATTTTCATTTTCCCTCAATTTCAACCCTACACCATCTATGTTTGGAAAACAGCAATCAATAAAAGAACTGATTAAAGCAGACTTTATACAAGAACAAGCAGAAGAATTGGGTATTGATGCCTCTGTATTGGATTTTGAGAATGTAAAACCTTTGTTATTGTGCAGAGAATTGTGCAGAGGGGGAAAACCTCAATTCTTTTGCGAAATTGAACTTGATATGTGTTACGAAGATTTACAAAATCACATCTCAGAAAACCTCTTGCCACAAAAAGAATTTACCTCCACAATAAAGTCACATACACTGAATGAAGCACAACAGTCTTTCTCAACCTTATCGCCCGAAATTCAGGCATTTGTAGTAGCAAAAAGCTCCTAACATAAGCATTGCTAGTTGGCTTTTCTTTTCTTCTGCAACTGAAGCTCCCACTTCCAAGCCGATTGTACAATCTCTTCTACCGACTTCGTTGCTTTCCATCCTAGCTCATTATTGGCAATAGTAGCATCAGCCCATACTTTTTCAATATCGCCGGCACGCCTTCCTACAATTTGGTAGTTGAGCGAAACATTGTTTACATCCTGAAACTTTTGTACAATTTCAAGCACAGACAATCCTACACCTGTACCCACATTAAATGTTTCTGGATTTTGTTTCTGTTTGCCTTGCAACATACGCTCCACAGCTACCACATGTGCCTTTGCCAAATCTACCACATGTATATAATCGCGAATACAAGATCCGTCAGGAGTATCGTAGTCATTGCCAAACACACTTAATTTTTCTCTAATACCAATAGCTGTTTGCGTTACAAAAGGCATTAAATTTTGTGGCACACCGTTGGGCAATTCTCCAATCAAGGCACTTTCGTGTGCTCCTACTGGATTAAAATAACGTAAAATAATGGCATGAATGCTTTTGTTTGCATGTACTGTATCGGTAATAATCTCCTCACCAATTTGTTTGGTATTACCATAAGGAGAAAGGGATACTTTTATTGGAGAATTTTCAGTTACAGGCAATATATCTGGTTGACCATATACGGTGCACGATGACGAAAACACCAAATTTGGCATAGTATATGTAGCCATTAATTCTAATAGATTCATCAACGACACTAAATTATTGCGGTAGTACAACAAAGGCTTTTCCACCGATTCATTCACCGCCTTACTGGCAGCAAAATGAATAATTGCTTGTGCATCTGCGTGTTTTTTGAATACAGACTCCATTGCTTGATAATCAGTACAATCAATCTTTTCAAAACTTGGCATAACGCCCGTAATAGCAAAAATACCTTGCAACACATCTACAGAAGAATTAGATAAGTTGTCAATGATAACAGCCTCATAACCAGCTTGTTGTAACTCAACCACTGTATGCGAACCTATATAACCCGTGCCTCCTGTAACAATAATTTTTGTCATACAATTAAATTTTTGCACAAAGATACATCTTTTTCAGATACAGAGTAGAAAGTGCCCATGCTAAGGGTTAAAAAAGTGTCTAAATTTTTAAAAAATACTAGTAAATTTGCTTTTATGGCGGTTTATAGCTACTTTTGGTGCTTAATTATGGGAAGAATTATTGCTATCGATTATGGCAAAAAACGTGTAGGGATAGCTGTTACCGACACTTTGCAACTGATTGCCAACGGATTAACAACGGTGGCAAGTCACGAAGTTATTGCTTTTTTAGAACGCTATATACAAACAGAACCCGTGGATAAAATCATTATAGGATTACCCAAACAAATGAATAATGAGCTATCTGAATCGATGAAATACATCACACCGTTTGTACATACGCTCAAAAAGAGAATCACGCATATTCCCATTGAATACGTAGATGAGCGATTTACATCTGTGTTAGCTCATCGTACCATGCTCGAGGCTGGATTAAAAAAGAAAGATAGACAAAACAAAGCTTTGGTTGATACCATTAGTGCAACCATCATTTTACAAACATACCTTGAAAGTATAAAAACTAACACATTATGATACGTCCTATAGTTGTTTATGGCAATGCTGTATTACGCAAAAAAGCTGACCCAATTGACAAAAACTACCCAGAACTCAGTTCATTAATCAACGACATGTTTGATACCCTTTCTCATGCAGAGGGAGTAGGATTAGCCGCACCACAAGTGGGACTCCCTATTCGTTTATTTATTGTTGATTTGTCAATTTTAGGTGATGACGAACCAAGTTTTGTAAATTTCAAGAAAGTAATGATTAATCCTTTAATTACATCTTTTGAAGGAGAAGAATTATCTCAAGAAGAAGGATGCTTAAGCATACCTGGTATTTCTGAAACAGTAAAAAGAAGCGACAAAATTTCAATTGAATACTATGACGAAAATTGGCAAAAACACGTTGAGCAATACAGTGGTTTCCCTAGCAGAGTAATGCAACACGAATACGACCATATCGAAGGGCATGTATTTGTAGATAAGATATCACCTATACGCAGGCAAATGATTTCGTCAAAACTGAACGCATTAACGAAAGGTAAATTTAATTGCCATTACAAAGTGCAGAAAGTTTAAAAATCAACTGCCTTCAAAAAAGCAAATAATTGAGAAGGCAAGTGCTCCACCCCATCGTTTTTGATAACAAAATCGGCTCTTGCTTCTCTTTCTTCATCAGAAAGTTGATTTTTAATTCTTGCTTCTACCTCTGGATAAGTAAGTTTATCTCTTTTCATAATTCTATTAATGCGTACCTGTAATGGTGCTGTTACCACAATAGACTTATCAATATACTTGTCAAAACCACTTTCAAACAATACAGCAGATTCTAATGCGACTATTTTGTGCCCTTCAAACTGCATGCTCCAATCTTCAAAAGCTGCAAATACTACGGGATGAATAATTGCATTTATTTTCTCTAACAAAGATTTATCGTCAAACACTTTACTCGCAACAAATTTAGCATTCAACACATCATTCTTATATGCCTCTTCACCCAATAACTCTATAATAGCAGCACGAACTTTAGGATTTGTATTGGTTATTTCTTTTCCAACAATATCAGAATAAAAAATTGGTATACCAACTGTTTCTAGTAATTGACATACATGTGTTTTACCACTACCAATTCCTCCTGTTATACCTACTTTCAACATACACAATTAATCTTTTATTTCAATAAAACAATCAATTTCCATAGTACCTAACTTCACATTTCGTAGGTAAGTTGGGTATTTCTCTAGCGTAAGAATTTGTCTTCTTGACGTACTTCGCACCACATTATTATAATCCACACTAATAACAAAGTCCATTGGATTTACCTTATTGTACATACTTTTGCCTACTTGATACAGAACCTCAACATCTGCAGGTATTACTCTAACAGCAACATTATCTGG
>RRZU013272491.1_pt1 | contig 18805 bp, 21 predicted proteins | sample 2165561 | NCBI WGS metagenome assembly RRZU01 (sample SAMN10456909, study PRJNA506462) | wastewater metagenome | isolation source: wastewater sludge | place: USA: Moscow, Idaho | reverse complement strand
TCTTTAGCAACAGTGTATAAAAATCTTTCTACATTGAAGGAAAAAGCCCTTGTTATCGAGGTCAATGCTCCTGATGGAAAGATGCGATATGACATCAATCAATGCCCCCATATTCATTTGATATGTAAAGAGTGTGGGAGTATTTATGATAGAAATCTTGATCATACACTTTTAGAATACCAAGCCATACTTGAAGATAGGGAATCTGTTAAAATAGAAAAGATGGATTTAATGGTTACTATATATGGGTGTAAAAAGTGTTTGCATTAAGAAAGAATGAAGAGAAGTCAAGGCTTCTCTTCATGAGGTATAAATACTAGAGTTTATCAGAGTTTTTCGCTAGATAATCCGCAACACCGGCTGTTGTTGCTTTCATTCCTGTATCACCTTTTTGCCAGCCTGCTGGGCATACTTCACCATGCTCATTTGTAAAAATCATCGTATCAATCATACGAATCATCTCATCAATATTTCTACCCAGTGGTAGGTCATTGATAACAGCATGTCGGACGGTTTTATCTTTATCAATCAAAAATGAGCCACGAAGTGCTACACTTTGGTTCAATAAAACATCATAATCTCGTGCAATTTGTTTTGTGATATCTGCAACTATTGGGAAACGTACTTGTCCAATTCCACCTTGATTGACGGGAGTGTTTTTCCATGCAAAGTGAGAAAATTGTGAGTCAACTGAAACAGCAATGACATTGATACCACGGCTTTTAAACTCTTCTAAGCGCTTGTCAAATGCAATGATTTCTGATGGACAAACAAACGTAAAATCAAGTGGATAGAAAAAAAGTACAGCACCTTTTTCGCCAATGTTCTCATAAAGATTAAAATTGTCAACAATTTGATTGTCACCTAGAACAGCGGTTGCTGTAAAATCAGGGGCTTTATTGGTTACTAACATGTATTTTCCTTTTAATAATTTTTATTGATAAGGAAATTATACTATTACATTTTAGAAAGTATTTTTAATTAATCAGACTAGTTTTATCCAATAAGGCTTTTCTTCAAATGGTTATAAAAAAGCTTTTGATCATAAAACTAGTTTTTCTTTTAATATCCCTTTCAATTTACTTTCGCTATAGTTTTTCGATTCTAATATTACGATGTTAAGGAGAAATTATGGCGGTCAAAATTACTGATATTTGTATTGCTTGTGGTGCGTGTATTGATGAATGCCCTGTAGAAGCTATTGTTGATGATAGTGATAACCCAACAGGTGCGGATATTTATTATGTTCATGCTGATAAATGCGTTGAGTGTGTAGGACATCATGATTCACCTGCGTGTGCGGAAGCCTGTCCAACTGAGGGCTGTATCGTTTGGGATGCACCTTATGCAGGCCAGCCAAGTCGTAGTGAAATCACTGCTGATATGAGAAAAGGCACAACACCTTGTGTTGAATAAGGCGTTATAAAGAGGGTTTTCGCCCTCTTTATTTAAATTAATTGATATTAAAAAAAAATTCTGCTATACTCGCCCTTCTAATTCCCTAAAATTATTGCATAAACCCTAAAAATTTATGAATAAAAGATGATATAAAAAGAAAAATCAAGGAGAAGAGTATGGAAAGTACGCTGTCTATTATTAAACCTGACGCAGTTGCTAAAAATGTGATTGGAAAAATTGTTGATAGATTTGAGTCAAATGGACTAAGAATTGCCGCTATGAAAAAAATTCAACTCAGCGAAGCAGATGCCAAGGCATTTTATGCAGTCCATGCAAGTAGACCATTTTATGGCGAGTTGGTTTCATTTATGATCAGTGGTCCAGTTGTTGTTATGGTTCTTGAAGGTAAAGATGCTGTTGCAAAAAACCGTGATCTTATGGGTGCAACAAATCCAAAAGAAGCAGCAAAAGGCACTATCAGAGCAGATTTTGCACAAAGTATTGATGCAAATGCAGTACATGGAAGTGATAGTTTAGAAAATGCAAAAAATGAAATTGCTTTCTTTTTTGCTACAAGAGAATTGAACTAGTATTTATGACAATAGAATTCAAAAAGATTCCTATTGGAGAAACTTGTTTTGATATTGTATTAGAAAAAATTCGATTTTTTGGAGAGGCAAAACAGGTCAATAAACATTTGGTACAGTGCAATGGTAGACTACAAGGTGTCATCCCTTACCACTGCGATCGTTGTGCAGAGTTGTTTGATTTGAAGGTAGATGAAAAGGTTGAAGTCTTCGCGCATGAAGGCTTTTATAAAGATAAAGAGGGTGAACCACTACTCAATATTGTGGAATTTTTTGATGGCTACATCGATTTTACAGTATTGTGCGAAAGTGAATTAGAAGCGTTTAAAAGCGACTATCACTACTGTGGGAACTGTCAAAATCTTGAAAAAGATATTTTATAAATAACTAAACTGAGGAGTTTAAAATGGCTGTACCAAAGAGACGTGTGAGTAAAACAAGAGCAGCAAAGCGAAGAACACACTATAAAGTAACCCTTCCAATGCCAGTTAAAGAGAGTGATGGAACATGGAAAATGCCACACCGTATTAACAAAACAACGGGCGAATATAAAAACTAAATGTTAACAATAGCAATCGATGCCATGGGTGGGGACTTTGGGCCTCAACCCATCATTGAAGGAACCCTTCATGCTTTAAGAGAACGCCGATTTAAGGCTATTCTCGTAGGTGATTCAAAGCAAATCAAACCCCTTATTCCTGAACAATTTTTATCTTCTATCTCCTTTGTAGAAGCAGTGGATGTTATCGATATGCATGAAGCTGCTACCAATGCACTTAAACGTAGGGAAACATCGATTTACAAAGCAGTTGAGCTTGTTAGAGAAAAGCAAGCCAATGCTGTTGTGTCTATGGGGCACAGTGGCGCTACCATGAGCTTAGCAACACTGAGAATTGGTCGGTTAGAGGGTGTTTTACGCCCTGCTATAGCAACGATTATGCCAACAGCCGTTCCTGGAAAAGTAAGCTTAGTACTAGATGTAGGCGCAAATGTTGATTGTAAGGCTGAGCATCTGGCACAATTTGCTGTTATGGGCGAAGCGTATGCAAGAGATATTCTCAAAGTTTCAAAACCAAAAGTAGGGCTTTTGTCAAACGGAGAAGAGGAAAGTAAGGGCAACGATATCACTAAAGAGGCTTTTTTGATGCTTCAAAAATTAGAAAGCTTTAGAGGAAATATTGAGGGAAATAATATCTTTGATGGTTCTGTAGATGTCATTGTATGTGATGGTTTTGTGGGCAATATCTTGCTTAAAACCAGTGAAGGTGTAGCAGATTCTATCACAAAAATTATCAAACAAAATGTTCGAAAGTCGCCTTTGGCAATTGCTGGAGCAGTATTGATGCGAAAAGTATTTACAGTTCTAAAACGACAAGTAGATTATGCAGAATACGGTGGAGCCCCTTTGATAGGTATCAATGGATGTGCTATTATTGGGCATGGAAAGAGCAATTCAAAAGCGGTTAAAAATGCTATTTTTCAAGCACTTCAGTTTTCAGGTTCACGCATTAATGATGATATCGCGAAACAATTACCTATTTTAGAATCTTAAGGAAAATTATGTACGCTTCATTAAGATCCATCGGAGGCTACGCCCCCTCACGCGTTTTAACCAATCATGATTTAGAGACGATGGTAGATACCAGTGATGAGTGGATCCAAAAGCGTACAGGAATCAAAGAAAGACGTATTGCAAGCGAAGATGAAGCAACCAGTGATTTGGGGCTCAAAGCCGCTTTGGTCGCAATAGAGCGAGCCGGAATTGCTAAAGAAGAGATAGACTTAGTCATCTGTGCTACATTATCACCTGATTATTTGTGTATGCCATCAACGGCGTGTGTTATTGCAGGGAAGCTTGGTATTAGCAATGTCATGGCATTTGACATCAGTGCTGCATGCAGTGGATTTGTTTACATGCTTTCTATGGCAAAAGCATTTATTGAATCAGGAATGAAAAAAAATATTCTTCTCATTGGTGCTGAAAAAATTAGTAGCATGGTTGATTATACGGATCGTGGAACGTGTATTTTATTTGGCGATGGTGCTGGTGCTGCTATTATCGGGGTGACGCAGGATAAAAATGAAGCTATTTTAGATGTTCATGCTGCTGCTGATGGGCATTATGGGGATTATCTTATTACACCTGGTGGTGGTTCAAAATATCCTTGTTCGCAAGCAACACTGGACAAAAAGCTCAATTTTATTAAAATGCAAGGCAATGATGTTTATAAAATTGCTGTGAAAACACTGACCAATGATGTCATCGATATCCTTAAAACAAATGATATTAAACCTTCACAGATTGATCATTTTATCCCCCATCAAGCCAACTTTCGTATTATAGAAGCAGTTCGTGCAAAATTAGATTTTCCAATGGAAAAAACAGTCCTAACAGTGGCAAAATACGGCAATACTTCAGCCGCATCGATTCCTATGGCGATGAATGATGCGTACGAGGAAGGACGTATTAAAAAAGGCGATTTGATGCTACTTGATACCTTTGGCGGTGGCTTTACATGGGCAAGCGCTCTTGTGAGGTTTGGTGGAAAATAGCGAGCACACCTTGCTTTAATTAAAGGATTTTATGCAACGTGGTTGCATTGCTCATCCACGCTTCCAGTTCTTCCCAATTTTCTTCTTCAATCATCGTTTTAGCCTTTGTAAGCTCTTTTTCAAACAATGTAATAGAGTTTAAAAGATTATTTTTATTTTGTTTAAAAATATCCGACCACATTTGTGGAGAACTCTTGGCAATACGACTCATATCTCTAAAACCACCACCGGCTAAGAGTAAGATACTTCTTGGATCTTCTTCTCCCATAACGCTATTGGCAAGGGCGTAGCTTAGGGCATGAGGAAGATGAGAGATAAACGAAGCGTGCGCGTCGTGTGATTTTGGATCCATAAAAACTATTTTCATCCCAATATGAGAAAAGATCTGGATAGCACGATTTTTATGCATATCAGCACTATTGTCTGTATCGCATAAAACGACTATTTTGTCATGATAAAGATTTTGCAAAGCAGCACTGGGCCCAAATTTTTCAGTACCTGTCATTGGATGAGCCGCAATAAAATTAGGACGAATATTTGCCGGAACAGAAGCTACAATCTCTGCTTTAGTACTTCCTAAATCAATAATGGTAGTTGTGCTTGGGATATCTTGTAACAACTGCAACACAGCAATAATACCACCTACGGGAATAGCAAGGATAATGACATCACTCTCTTTAATTTGAGCAAAAGAGACGATATCGTGAACCAATGAAAGCTTCAAAGCCTCTTCACAATGGCTAAGATTGTGATCAAAACCAACAACTTTTGTGACAAATTTTATATGTTGAAGTGCTAGACCCAATGATCCACCCATGAGTCCTAACCCAATAATTCCTACAGTCATATGCAAAACTCCTAGAGGTATAACAAACTTTTAATAGTAGAGATGGTATTATAATTGAAAATATATAAAAATACTCTATCCTAGGGCTAAATTGCATGAAAAAAGTCACTTTACTTTCTCTTGTTGTTGCAGGTTCGTTGTATGCAGCTACCACACTCAGCAGTGTTAAATTTGATGGTTTGGTCTACCTTTCCCCTGAAATGGCATCAGAGCTCATTGATATCAAAGCAGGCGATACAGTCAATGTTGAAAAAATCAATGAAGCAGTCAAACTTCTCCATAAACAAGCCTACTTCGAAGATATTTGGGTTGAAGATGTGGGTGGAGGCAATTTGGTTTTTCACGTGAAAGAAAAACCTGTTATTGCTAAAGTGGATTTTGATGGTATTAGTGAAAATGACCAAGAAGAAATTCGAACGATTGCTGGGGTTAAGCGCGGCGAGGTTTTTGATCAAGAAAAGGCAGAACTTGCCAAATTAAAAATCATCAAATTTTATGAAGACAAAGGCTATTTTGATACTGTTGTTGAAATTCAAAAAAGTCCTTTAACAGAAAAACGTGCTTTGGCTTTGGATTTTATCATTAACCGTGGCGAAAATGTTGTGATAAAAACCGTAAAGCTATGTGGATCAAAAGCCTTAGATTACGATGATGTTGAGCCAAATATCGCCAATAAATCAGCAGAGATGCTACCATGGATGTGGGGATTTAATGATGGTAAATTACGTATCAATGATCTTGAAGGCGATTCAGCACGTATTCGAGATACCTACTTGCAAAAAGGCTACTTAGATTGTGAAGTATCTCAGCCATTTTTGAAGACGTATTTGGACAGCTATAGTGCAGATTTGACTTATAGCGTGCATGAGGGAGAGCAATATAAAGTAGGTAGCATTGCCATTGAAATTCCTGAGGGGATGATCGATGTTAAAGAAGTCATTGACTCTATGTTCCTAGCAGAAGGCAAAGTCTTTAATGTGGCAAAACTTCGAAAAGATATGGAGTTGATAGAGACAAAAGTTGCAGATTTAGGGTATGCCTTTGTACGCGTCGCTCCTGATGTAAAAAGTGACAAAGAAAAACATCTTGCCAATATTACGTACCGTGTTTTACCAGGTGAGAAAGTAACCATTAATAGTGTTAGAATTGCTGGAAATAGCCGAACAATAGACCGTGTTGCGAGGCGTGAAGTATTTCTTGCAAGTGGGGATTTGTACTCTCGAACAGATGTTAAAGATTCAAAAAATGCTCTCAAGCGAACCAGTTATTTTGAAGATGTTGAGATCAAAGAAGAAAGACTCAGTAAAAATACAATGGACTTAGTCGTCAACGTAAAAGAAGCCGCTACTGGCTCTATCGGTGGAGGTATCGGCTATGGTTCATCTGATGGATTATTGCTAAGTGCTAACTTATCTGATTCTAATATTTTTGGTTCAGGGCTTAAAGCAGGTATTGATGTTGAGCGAAGTGATAGAGAACTCAATGGTGGTATTTCACTCTCCAATCCACGCTTGTTTGACTCTATTTATAGCTTGAGTGGAAGATTGTATGCAACAGATTTGGATAACTACTATTATGATAATAAAAAGTATGGTTTAAATATTGTACTAGGCCGCAAACTAGGGCGACATTGGGGTGCTTCACTGGGCTATATTCTAGAAAAAAGTGAACTTGATGTAAGTGCAACAGATTATCCTGCACTTTATGCATTAAAAGATGTTATTTGGACGCCAGATGTACTTAAAAGCGCTATTGTCCCAGGAATTTCATTTAACAATACAGATGATTTTTATTTGCCACGAAACGGAATCAATGCAAGTTCTACTTTGGAGATTGCAGGATTGGGTGGTGATGCGAAATACATCAGTAGTGTGAGCAAATTTGCAATCTATTATGGGCTACAAGACTTAATTGATTATGATTTGATTTTGCGCTACAAAGCTCAGTTTAAATACCTATCTATGTCAGATGAAGATGAAAAATATGCCTTTGGTGAAAAATTTTATATGGGAGGGGTTAGAAGTATCCGCGGATATGAGTCCAACTCTATTTCTCCAAGATTATCAGGCTATGAGTATCTTATTGGTGGAAATACCATGTTTGCCAACTCGGTTGAGATGAGTTTCCCACTGATTGAGCGTTTGAAGATGCGTGGAGCACTGTTCTTTGACTATGGTATGATAGGTGAAGATAATCTAAATATTAAGCGTGCAGGTACGGGTGTGGCTATCGAGTGGATTTCGCCACTTGGTCCTATCGGTTTGGTGTTTGCACAGCCCCTTATGGAAGAAAAGGGTGATCGAAAAGCTTCCTTTGAATTTACGATTGGACAAAAGTTTTAATTCTTCTCTCTTACTAAGAGGAATATTTTTGATATTCCTCTTAGCTTTCTGCTAGAATATAGTTACTCTAAATCTTTGATCACAATAGCAAATGATGTTGGCTTTACCAGCTGTTTAATTTGCTCTTTTGCCAAAAATAGCGATCTTTGTGTATAAATAGTAAGTGTATGGTTTTGGTAACTAAAAGCCATTTTTGTAGGTGACAAGTCCGTATAAATTGCCTTGGCAAGCGCTAGTAAAAAGCTAAGCCATGTAAGGGTCTGCAGATTGGGTAAAAGAGACTCATAAGGACTCAAATCTTGAGGTGTTGGTAATTTATTATTTTGAAGCTTAATAAGCATGGCAATTACCATTTTTTCCTCATGCGAAAAGCCATAATTGAGGCTATTGAGAATAAAATAAAAACCATGCAGTTGATTTTGATAAAACCCTAATTTAATCCCAATTGAATGAAGTTGCGCAGCTGTTTTTAGTTCAAATTGATAATGATCTTCCACAAGATGTAAAGGCTTTAGGGCTTGAAATAAAGAAAGAGTCAATTGCATAAGATAAAAATCTTCTTTTTCCATGATGGAAAATCGGTCTTTAAGACTACGAAGGCTTAGTTTAAAATCAGAAGGAAATGTATGATGAAATGAGCGTAAAAGGTCGCATAAATAAGCACCTTCTCTTACTCCTGCACCACTTGTAATTACTTTTTTGGCATCAAATTTTTGAAAAAGTGATTGAAAGATGATACACCCTTCTCTCATCGTATCATATCGGTCTTTGCGCACACCTAAATTTTTAAGACTTAGCACATCAGATGTCACAATAGCATTGATAAAAGGTGCATGAGGCGCTAATTCATAGGTATATCCATGAACTGTTTTGAGTGGATATGCTGTTTTTTCCATCAAGATTTTTGATAACGAACGCAGTGTTCCGCCGATACCAATTAATGTTGCACTAAAAAAATGAGAAGGGATACGAGATAACTCTGTTTCAATAAAATGACGTGTTTCTTCCAGTGTCTTTCTTTTGTCAAAGAAGAGTTCTTTTAACCTTACCGTTCCAATATCCAGTGAAAGTGTATCGACAATAACGCCATTTTCAATTTTGGCAAGTTCCGTTGAGCCTCCACCTATATCAACTGTGAGGGCATCATCAAGATGCTGTAGGTAATTAATAGCTCCTACAGCCCCATAATAGGCTTCTTTCTTGCCTTCAATAACTTTAATATGAATGCCAGTTTGTGTATGAACTTTCTTAATAAAAGCAGATGCATTTGGGGCATCTCTTAGGGCGGATGTGGCAACGCATAAAACTTTAGAACACTTAAGGCTTTGAATGATATTTTTGAATTCTTGAAGGGTTTTAAAAGCTCGATCAAGGGCGGCATCTTGTAAGACACCTCCAAATTCATAGGCACCTTCTCCGATACGTACACGGCTTTTTGTCTCTGTAATTAGATGAAATCCAAAACGGCTACTTTTTTCAAAAACAGCCATACGAGCCGAGTTGGAGCCTATATCGATAATAGCCGTGCGTTTAGACATCCGATTAATTATCGCTGTTGAGTTGTTCGTATTTTAACTTAAGCTCTTCAACGCTTTCGACATTGTCAGGATCAGGAACGATACATTCAACAGGGCAGACAGAAATACACGCAGGCTCATCATAATGCCCTACACATTCTGTACATACATCAGGATCAATAATATAAATGGGATCAGATTCTTCGATCGCACCATTTGGGCACTCATCACGGCACGCATCACAAGCGATACACTCTTCAGTGATCATTAAAGACATAGGCAAAATCCTTCTTAGCAAGTTAATTTTATTGTCGAGTTTATACACTAAAAATACTTTAGGAAAATTTAAATTTTATGAGGAATGAGTAAAGAAGCAATTGTTCCTTGACGATCAGTTCTATTTTTAAGCGTAATTTTGGCTCCCATCGCATCGGCTGCACTTTTGGCCAAGAAAAGCCCAAGTCCAGCACCTGTTTGATTGCCATAGCGTTTAAATGGTGCAAACAGATCTTTGCTTTCATCAATGCCAATACCTTCATCAATCACCAAAATATGAAAACCTTCTTTATTGGAGTAGGCTCTAAGGGTAATAAGGCCTTCTTTAGGGGTAAATTTAATGGCATTTTGAACAAAATTTTGCAAAATATGAACCAATAATGTAGGCTGAATCATAATAGTATAGTGTTTGGATGGAATTTCACTATGGAGATGTTTGTCCTCCATTTTTGCAAGAATGGTATAGTTATTGACCTGTTCTTGTAAAAAAACAAACATATCAACTAAGATGGGCTTTTCAAATTGTGCTCCTTCTTGACGCCCGATTTCCAAGATATTGCTGATCATTTTATTCATCTCATTGATGGTCTGATTGTTACTTTTGAGCGTATCAATGTACTTTTCGCTCTCTCTTGGTTTTAAAAGAGTAACTTCATTTTTAGTTTTCATAACAGCCAACGGTGTTTTGAGTTCATGTGCGGCACCGATAAAAAGCTCTTTTTGTGCTTTAACAAAGTTTTGGATACGTTCAACCAATTTATTGATGCTACTTCCTAAGAGTTGAAACTCCGCTGGAAGGCTCTTTGTATCGATTGTTTGAAGAAAATTTTCATTCATGCTGGCTAATTTTGTGGTTAAAGAACGTATAGGAAGGACAAGCATGCGAGAGAGAAAAAGTGCATAAAACAAAATTAAAAAGATGGCAGAAAAATTGATGATAAGAATATTTTTGAGAATTTTAGAGAGCAAAACATAGGTATTGGAAATATCCTTTTTAATGGAAATAAAATGGTGTTTTTTAGTTTCTATAGGATAATAAATTGTCAAAAATTTTTTTTCTTTTTCTTCACTTTGTTCAAACGAAATAGTGTTACCTTGATGAATACGAATGGCCACTGAGACATGTACATTGTTGGTTGGCGTGGGTGAAGAGCTAAAAAAAGGATCTAATATATTAATGCCCATTCGCTCCAGTGCGCTGGTTCTTGAAGTGGCGATTGTGGCGGCTTGTTGGGTAAGTTCTTCGGTTAAGTCTTCTAAAACGGAGATTTTGATGTAATTGTAAAGAATGACAGAAAAAATCACAATTAGTGTCGCCGAAGCTGACACTAATTGAAGAATAAAATTATTCCTTATACTTTTTTGGGGAAGCAAAAGCGATAACCTCTTCGTCTAACAGTTTCAATGGTTGAGATATCCAAAGGTTTATCCATTTTTTGACGAATCTGGTTAATAGCAACTTCAATAACATTTGGTGTCACAAGTTCAGGCTCTTCCCAAATCGCATCAAGCAATTGCTCTTTAGAGACGATTTGATCGCTGTGGCGTGCAAGATGTGTTAGTACTTCAAAAGGCTTTCCTTTAAGCTCTATTTCTTGGCCTTTATAGGTAATTTTCTCTTCATCTGGATCGATGGTTAAATCATCAATTTTGATGACATTGGTGCCACCAAAACGAAGGCGTGCTTCGATACGAGCAACCAAGATATCAAAATCAAATGGCTTGCGAATATAATCATCCGCTCCAGCTTTGAGTGCTTTGATTTCGCTTTCTTTATCATCTTTTGCAGAGATAATAACAGCTGCGGTTCTTGGAGATTTTTGTTTGATAAGATTAATCAAATCCACACCATCTCCATCGGGTAACATCCAATCAGTCAATACAAGATCATAGTTACGAATACCAATGTAATATTCGGCATCCTTATAATTTTCAGAGCTATCTGTTTGATAGCCAAACTCTTGTAATCCTTCTGCAATGGTCTTATTGAGAGTTACTTCATCTTCTACAATTAAAATTCGCATTATAAGTTCCTTGGGGTGCTAAAATTTAAATGAGATTATACCATAATTTTAGCTAGATTTAAAGTTTTTTTAATAAAAATTTAATTTTTGTGGTTGAAAAAGGTGTGGCATAGCCCTACAATGGCGTTTGGAAGAATAGTTGGTTTAAAAATTTTTAGACGCATGGATTGCAAAAAGGGGTAAGCATCTAAAATTGTCTCATAAACCCCCTTTAATGCCTCTTCAAGAAGTAGATAGCGCTTTTTTTTCATATCTTCTTCAATCAATTGACACACATGCGCATAATCAATAAATTGGGTTTTGGTAAAGTCATATGTTATCTTGACATCAACACAGACACCTTGAGCCATCTCTCGTTCATGAGGTAAAATACCAACAATGGCATCAAATGTCAGCTTTTTGATTCGAATGATCATTTAGATGACTTTACGCTCTTTGCCTTGAAACAGCCGTATGATATTGGGGATATGTTTGTAAACAATGATAAATGCGATCAGCCATAATGGAGTAAATGCGTTGATCCCGCCCATGGTTGGATCGAGGATATAGGCTGAAATGATCAACGAGCACAGTGCTAATAATGAAGCCAAAGAAGATATTTTAAGCACTTTTGCTACAACAAACCAGACAACAAAGGCAATCAATGTTGGCAGTGGAAGCATTACCGAAAGCACACCAGCTCCTGTGGCTACGCCTTTCCCACCCTCAAATTTTAAAAACGGGCTAAAACAATGTCCTAACACTGCAAATACGGCAATTGCCCATTGTGTTTCAAGACTAAGTCCCAATTTCTTGGCAATCAATAAAATAACAATACCTTTAAGCGCATCCAGAAGAATAGTTGCAATAGCAAGCTTTTTGGCCAAAGAAGGGTTGGTTTCTTTTAAAACGCGTAAAACATTGGTAGCGCCAATACTTCCACTGCCACTTTCTCTGATATCCTTACCTGTAAAAATTTTTGCAAGAATCAAACCAAAGGGAATGCCCCCCACAAGATAGCTGAGGATATAAAATTGCATATTCACATTTGAAAAAATATTTACAATATTTATGATAACAGAATAAAGTTCAAGTAAAAATTTCAAAAGGCATCCTTGGTATTTTAGATGAGGGGTAGTATAGCAATAATTTTGTTATTATTTCTTTAACGCTATAATGGTCTTTCTTGATAATCAATAAGGAATGAAACGTGGAAAACCACCTCTTAAAAGCAAAAATTTTAGAACTTAAAAAAGAGCTTCAAGTGAGCATCGTGGCCCATTTTTATCAAAAAGATGAGGTTTTTGAGCTGGCAGATTTTGTAGGAGATTCCCTACAATTAGCCCAGTGGGCGGCCAAAGATGCCAATCCCAATCTTCTTTTTTGTGGCGTTGGATTTATGGGGCAGAGTGTCAAAATCCTAGCACCCAATAAGCGCGTTTTTATGCCTAAAATCGCCTGTTGTGCCATGGCCCGTATGATCGATGTGGACTATTTTGAAAACAACGTACGCCTTTTAGAAGCTGCTGGTATTGCAAAAGAGGCTATTTTGCCAGTAACGTACATCAACTCTTCTGCCGAAGTGAAGGCTGCTGTTGGGAAGATGGGAGGCTATGTATGTACCAGCTCAAATGCTAAAAAAATCATCACAAAAGCGCTACAAAGTGGCAAAAAAATCCTTTTTGTCCCTGATCGTTGTTTGGGGCAAAATATTGCTAAAGAGATGGGACTGGTATCGTGCGTTGTGGGCGATGGGAGCGATCCAAAAAAAGCTGATATTATCTGTTACAACGGCTTTTGTTCTGTGCATCAGCTTTTTGATGTCGAAGATATTGCCTTTTATCGTGCCAAATACCCAGACATCTTGATTGCGACCCATCCTGAATGTAAGGTCGAAGTATGTGATGCTTCTGATTTTGTAGGCTCAACGAGCCAAATTATCGACTACGTCAGCAAGCTTCCTTTGGAGCAAAAAGTAGCTATTGGTACAGAATACAACATGGTAAAACGGTTACGAAAAGACAATACCTATGTCCTCTCTTCCTCCAAACCAGAGTGTCCTACAATGAACGACACAACCCTAGAAGATGTCTACAATGTGCTTGTAAGCATCAAAGAAAAGCGTTATGAAAATGAAATTACAATTTCTGAAGATACGAGAAAATGGGCATACGCAGCGCTCAATAGGATGTTTGAACTATGATTAAAAAATTTGTAAAAAGAGCCTTGGAAGAAGATGTCGGCAGAGGAGATTTGTTTTCTTTGGTGGGTAAAGAGAGTTTTGCCAGTGCTAATATCTTATGTAAAGATGAGGGAGTATTTGCAGGAAAACCCTATGTAAAGGCATTGTGCAAGATGAACAAACTCGACATTAAGTTTTATTTTAATGATGGCGATGTGTTGCACAAAGGCGATTTGGTGGCGGTGATTGAAGGAAAATCAAAGCATATTTTACGGTGTGAACGTGTTTTGCTCAATCTCATGCAACATGCCAGTGGCATTGCCAGTAATGTCGCTTCTTATAAACGTGTGTTAGGGGATCATAAGCTTAAATTACTCGATACACGCAAAACAAGGCCACATCTGCGTATTTTTGAAAAATATGCCATTCGTTGTGGAGGCGGAAGTAACCATCGTATGGGATTAGATGATTGTTTGATGCTCAAAGATACACATCTAAAGACCATTGATGATTTGGCACAGTTTATCCAAGAAGCAAGACAAAAACTTCCCTTTACGTGTAAGATAGAAATTGAATGTGAGGATATTGATTTTGCACAATATGCGATGCAATGTGGTGCTGATATTATCATGTGCGACAACATGAAATGTGAGCAAATTGCCCAAGTTGTCGCTTATGCCAAAGAGCATTTTCCCCACGTTTTACTAGAGGCCAGTGGCAATATCACCAAAGAAAATATTATCGATTATGCCAAAACAGGTGTCGATGCCATTAGCAGTGGGAGCTTGATTCATCAAGCAACATGGCTTGATTTTTCGATGCGTATTACGCATAAACTCTCTATGGCATAATCATCAAGGTGGCGCATTATTATGCCAGATGATCAAGAAAAGACCGAAGAAGCCACCCCCAAGAAACTAGAAGATGCGCGTAGAGAGGGCAATGTCCCCAAAAGCCAAGATACCAACAGCTTTATCACCTTAGCAGTTGCGTTGGGTGTTTTTCTAGGGCTTTTTCCATGGATTGAATCTCGCTTGATATTTTTATACCAATACTACGACACCTTTTTTGGCAGCGAAATCACCAAAGAGCTCGTGCTTACAATCAGCCTTGTCTCGTTGCGAGAAATACTTTTTATGGTCATGCCACTGGCTGTTGCCGTGGCTGTAGCAGGTATTTTTGCCAATATCTTTCAAAGTGGATTGGTGTTTACAACCAAACCTTTGATCCCTAATTTGATGAAAATAAATCCCATCAATGGGCTTAAAAATTTAATTTCATGGAAAAAAGTGATCGAAAGTATTAAGATTGTTGTGAAAGTTTTGGTCGTATTACTCATCGCATATTTCTTTTTATTGGCGTTTACAAAAGAGCTCTCAGGTATTGTTTTATTGCCTATTTTTGGGCAACTTGCATGGTTTAAAGCAAAGTTTTTGATCCTTGTTTCTGTGATGTTGATCGTATTTTTGGTACTTGCTATCGTTGATCTCTTTTTTGTGCGTTATCATTACTTTAAAGAGTTGCGTATGAGCAAACAAGAGATTCAAGATGAGTACAAACAAATGGAAGGCGATCCTAAGATTAAGGCTAAAATTCGTCAGATCCAAATGCACATGGCACGCAAACGTATGATGCAAGAAGTCCCTCGTGCTGATGTCAATATAACCAATCCAACGCACTATGCCATCGCTATTTTGTACGATCAAACAAATGAAGCAGCTCCCAAAGTAATTGCCAAAGGAACCGACTTTTTAGCACTTAAAATTAAAGAGATTGCCCTCAACCACCATATCCATATTGTCGAAAATCCTTCTCTTGCCAGAGAATTGTATAAAAAGTGTAATGTAGGTGAAACAATCCCAGAAAGCCTTTATAAGGCCGTGGCTGAAGTGTTGGCGTTTGTCTATAAAAGTTCTCAAAAATCGAGATAATAAACTTTTCAGGCAAAATTAAGTAAAATAATCTTTTTATCACTTTGGAGCATCGATGTATCAAGACGCATGGCAGAAAATGTTAGACGCCAATCATATTGTTATTGTCTCGCATGTGCATCCAGATGGGGATACTTTGGGCAGTGCCTTGGCGCTGTATGATGTTTTAAAGCATGCTGGGAAAAAGGTAACGCTTTACAACAAAACCAAAGAGTTGCCTTATGTGTATGATTTTTTGCCAGGATTTTCTAAAATTAAACACGAGCTTCCAGAGAGATTTGATTTGGTAATAAGTTGCGATTGCTCTACGTTTGATAGGTTAAAATTGCCTGAGGGCGAGTATGAGATCATCAATATTGACCACCATATTACCAACCATTATTTTGGTACAACCAATCTGGTTGTCGATCGATTTACCAGTGCGGGCATGGTGGTTTATGAGCTATTAAAAGCCAATCATATTACGATTACCAAAGAGTGTGCGATATGCCTTTATACAGCTATTGCCGATGATACAGGCTTTTTCCTTTATGGGGATATGGATGAATTAACATTTTCCATCGCAGCCCAATTGGTGAAATGCGGTGCCAATCCTAAGGAAATTGCCTCAAAGGTTAAACGTAGAGAGCCATTGTCTAAAATTCGGTTGTATGGGTACATGCTGAATCATTTTCATCTGCATGAAGAGGGCACGGTAGCGACTATTATTTTTGATAAAGCCGCGCTAGAGGCTACAGGGGCGAAGCGACACGATACAAAAAATATCATTAATATGCTTCGAAGTATTGTGCACGTTACTAGTGCAATAATGATTCTTGAAGAAAAAGAGGGTGGCTATAAAGTTTCCCTACGTTCTAAAGATATCAATGTGGCAAAAATAGCCCTTGAGTACCATGGCGGTGGGCATAAGACAGCTGCTGGGTTTGAGGTGGGTATGTGTGATCCCCAACAACTAAGAGATGAAATCGTAGAAAAAATACAAAGGATACGTCAATCATGAGAAACCAAAGAAAATCAGCATCAGGAATTATTCTTGGAGTTGTCCTTTTTTTGTTAATAGGAGGGGTGATTTATCTGTTTAACTCATCCATGTTTGAACGAGAAGAGCCTACTATTAGCCTTGAAAAAGAAGTTGAATGGAATTTAAAAGATCCACTTTCTGTATCTATTAAAGATAATCATGGACTGAAACAGGTTCGAGCAACATTATCAGATGGCGAAAATAGCGTTATTTTGGAGACAAAAGAGTTTAAAAATCCAGAAAAAATGGCTGATTTGAATATCTCGTTTCCCAAAACAGGATTTGGTGCCAATAAAAAGTTGTTTGAGCTGACGATAGAAGCAAAAGATGCTAGTAAGTGGCACTTTTTTGCAGGCAATACGGCTGTTTCAAAGAGTATCATTAAGGTTGATACTAAAAGACCAGACGTCAATATTGTTGGTAGTTCGTATCGTATTATGAAAGGTGGCGCAGCTGTTGTTATTTTTCGAGCAGTTGATGACGCCATGAAATCTTTAGTGATTGAGACAAGTTTTGGTAGAAAATTTTATCCAACACCGTTTTATAAAGACGGATATTATATCTCTTTGGTGGCATGGCCAACACAAGTAAGCAGCTTTAGTGCATCTATTGTGGCAAAAGATCGTGCAGGGAACATGACACGAACACCTATTTCTTACTACATACAAGATCGTAAATACCGTGAATCAACTATTGGACTTCAAGATAGTTTTTTAGATGGAAAGATTGCTGATTTGGTGGCCGAAATGGCGCCAGAAAAAAATGGTCTTGGACGTTTGGAAAAATTTAAATTTGTCAATGAAACCATGCGAGCAGGGAATGAAAATATTATTTTGAAGATCACCTCAAAAACGCCTATTGAACGTATTTCAGAGTTTAGCATGAAGCCTTTTTACCCACTGCGTAATGGTAAAGTAGTTGCTAGTTTTGGTGATCATCGTTTTTATGAATACGAGAAAAAGCCTGTGAGTGAATCGTATCATTTAGGGCTAGATTTAGCCAGCAACGCCCAATCTGCAATGCAAACGTCTAACGATGGCTTAGTTGTTTTTGCAAAAGAAAATGGCATCTATGGTAACAATGTCATCATCTCTCATGGACTAGGTGTTTACTCATTATATGGACACTGTTCAAGCTATATGGTTAAGGAAGGTGATATGGTAAAAGCAGGTGATTCCATCGCAAAAACAGGACTTACAGGTTTGGCACTTGGGGATCATCTCCATTTTGGTATGTATGTTCAAGGGGTTGATGTAAGACCTGAAGAGTGGATGGATAGTGTTTGGTTAAAAGAGAGTATTTTTTCCGTCATAGAATCTGCTAAAAAGACGATTGATCGATGAGAGTAACGCAAAAAAATGTGAGGGTTTTTCACATTGAAATCGACGAAGAAGAGGCTTTTTTAGACTACTTTCAAAAGAACCTTCCTTTGTTAAAAGAATTTTTTTTACTTATTGACGGTAATATAACACAAGCCATTGTTTCTGTGTTGGATCAAAGTGGGGTATGTTACAAAGAAATTGGCACGTGTGCCATTCGTTTGGGAAATATCAAAAAAGAGCCTTCTGCTTTTCAAGAAGTGGCTCCAAAGGCCATCAAACAGAGCAAAGAGGCAGAAAAACCATCGTGTCAGTTAAGAGTGTTTGATCGACCTATTCGCTCAGGCGAAGAGATTCATGAAGCCTCTGCTATGGCTATTTTTGGGCGTGTTAACAGTGGTGCGAAGGTTTTTTGTGATGAAAGTATGAGTATCTATGGTATTATTGATGGTTTGGTACAGTGTGATGGCGAGTATCTTGTCATGAATGGGATAACTCCAAGAGGTCATTTGATCTTTAATGGAGAGATTGTAGAAAGAAATTTGATCAAAGAAAATAAATTACAAAAGATAACAATAAGAGAGGGACTTTTGGAAATAAAGGAAGTTGTGTGAAGCAGATCACGCTGGCAAGAAGTGTTAAAGGTATTGGAATAGGGCTTCACAAGGGCGAACCTATTAGCATAACACTTGAGCCTTTAGAAGCAAACAGTGGTATCGTTTTTTATCGAAGCGATGTAGGGATGCTTGTCAAAGCAGAGCCCGCAAGTGTTGTCAATACACAAATGGCAACCGTCATTGGTAATGGAACACACTTTATATCGACTATC
>RRZU011377876.1_pt1 | contig 18811 bp, 19 predicted proteins | sample 2165561 | NCBI WGS metagenome assembly RRZU01 (sample SAMN10456909, study PRJNA506462) | wastewater metagenome | isolation source: wastewater sludge | place: USA: Moscow, Idaho | reverse complement strand
TTCCGGCTCGGGCAAGTCCACGATCGCCAATGCGCCGATGGTCAAGCTGATGGAGATGGGCGGCCGCCCGGTCACGCTGCTGGACGGCGACGTGGTGCGCAAGCACCTGTCGTCCGAGCTTGGCTTCTCGAAAGAGCATCGCGACATCAATATCAAGCGCATCGGCTTTGTCGCGTCCGAGATCACCAAGAACGGCGGCATCGCCATCTGCGCCCCGATTGCGCCCTATACCGCGACCCGCCGCGCCGTGCGCGAGATGGTCGAGGCCGGCGGCGCCTTCATCGAGGTTCATGTCGCCACCACGCTTGAGGAATGCGAGCGCCGCGACCGCAAGGGCCTCTACAAGCTGGCGCGCGAAGGCAAGATCAAGGAGTTCACCGGCATCTCGGACCCCTATGAGGAACCCGCGAACCCGGAACTGCGCGTGCAGACCGAGGGCGTCGATGTCGATCACGCCGCCCAGCAGGTGCTGCTGAAGCTGGAAGGCATGGGGCTGATCGGCCTGAAATAAGGCCGCATCACGCCGGCTTTCGGCAAAATTCGGGGGCCGCGACGCGTTGACCGTCGCGGCCCCTTGGCATATCGCGGGGTCAGGCGATGTGGAGAGGTGGCGATGACCCAGCCCGTTCTGATCCTGACCATGAAATGGGGCACGATCTATGGCGCCGAGGACGTCAACCGGCTTTACCGTCAGGTCAAGCGCCATCTGGCGCGGCCGCACCGCTTCATCTGCTTCACCGACGATGCCGAGGGCATCGATCCGGGCGTCGAGGCGCTGCCCCTGCCGGAACTGGGCCTGCCCGCCGGGCATGGCGATACCCGCTGGCGCAAGCTGGCGCTGTTCCGACCCGATCTGGGCGGTTTTGCCGGCATGACGGCGCTGTTTCTGGATCTGGATCTGGTCGTGGTCGACGACCTTGGGCCGTTCTTCGACCTTCCGGGCGAATATTTCATCATTCGCGACGACGACCTGTTCCGGCCGAAACCTCTGCGGCGGATCAACCCCGAACGCGACCGTTTCCTGCATTCGGTGGGCAATTCCTCGGTCTTTCGCTATGTCGTGGGCGCGCACAGCTATATCCTTGACGCCTATCTGGCCGATCCGGCGGCGGCGACCGCGGGATATGAGATCAGCCAGCAATTCCAGTCCGCGCAACTGGCCAGGCACGGGCATCTGCATTACTGGCCGCGCGGCTGGTGCGTCAGCTTCAAGAACGACTGCGTGCCGCGCAATGTCCTCAGCTATCTGTGCGATCCGCGCCTGCCCGAGCGCGCGAAGATCGTGCTGTTCGCCGGCGCGCCGAAGATGGAGGACGTCTTTGCCGGGCGCGGCCATAAATGGTATCGCCGCATCGGCAATATCGACTGGCTGCGGAAGGCCTGGCAGGGATGATCGCCGCGGCGTTCCGGCGCTGGAAGCACGCCCGCCGCTTCGCGCGCGCCAGCGCCGAGATCATGGCCCGCGACATCGCGCCGCGCCCGCATGGTCTGGCGGCGCCTCTGGTCGTCAGCCTGACCAGCTATCCGGCGCGCTTTCCGCATCTGCACCTTGTGCTGCGCTCATTGCTGGCGCAGACGCTGCGGCCCGACCGGGTGATCCTGTGGCTGACCCGGGACGACGCCGCCCGGCTTCCCGACAGCGCCCGCCTGCCGGGGCTGGAGATCGCCATCTGCCCGGACTGGCGGTCCTACAAGAAGATCGTCCCGACGCTGCTTGAGGTCCCGGACGCGAATATCGTCACCGCCGATGACGATGTCTATTATCACGCCGACTGGCTGGAAACGCTGGTCGCGCGCGCCGATGCCGGGGTGGTGGCGCATCGCGCCCACCGGGTCACGCTGCAGGACGGGCGCCCGCGCGATTACGACGACTGGCAGCGCAATATCGCCACGCCCGAGACCGGGCCGCTGATCTTTCCGACCGGCGTCGGCGGCGTCTTCTACGCAGCGGGCGTCTTTCACGAGGACGTGACGGATGTCGCCCGCTTTCAAGAGCTTGCGCCGCTGGCCGACGATGTCTGGCTTTACTGGATGCACCGGCTGCGGGGCAGCGCGCCGGCCAAGATCGGCGGGCGTTTCCGCATCACCGAATGGCCCGGCACGCAGGTCCAGAACCTGCGCAGCGGCAATCTGGGCGGCGATGGCAATGACCGCGCGGTGCGGGCGATGCTGGGCCGCTATGGCTGGCCGGGCTGAATCGGTCCCGCCTTTCCCCGGTGTACGGACATGAAAACGGGCGGTCCGCACACCGCCGGACCGCCCGTAGCAAAATGTCGCCGCGGGGTCAGTGGACGCTGACCGGGCTCAGCTCGTTCTGGCGCGCAAGGACAAAGGCCAGGTCGCGGTCCTTGACCAGCGCCAGCCGTTCGCCATCGATGCCGTGGACGGCGTAAAGGGCGTCCACATCGGGCGCCTGCTGGCGGATCTCGGCCGGCAGGCTGTCCATGGCGACGCGGCGGATATAGACGGTGTTGCCCGTTTCCGGGCCGAATGCGAATTTCTCGTTCATGTGCGATCCCCTTTCATTTGCGGCTGATCGGTATGCTTTGCACGGTGCTGTCGGGAACCGACCGGTGCAGGTCGATGTTCAGAAGCCCGTTTTCCAGTCCGGCCGACACCACCTCGACCCCGTCGGCCAGCACGAAGCTGCGCTGGAAGGCGCGGGCGGCGATGCCGCGGTGCAGGAAGACGCGGTCGGCGTCCACCTCGGCCTGGCGGCCGCGAATCACCAGCTGGCGATCTTCAAGCGTGATGGCCAGATCGTCGCCGGAAAAGCCCGCCACGGCCAGCGTGATGCGGAACCCGTCCGGCCCCCGGTGTTCGATATTGTAGGGCGGATAGCCCTCGGCCCCCTTGGCCGCCCTTTCGGCCAGACGCTCAAGCTGGTCGAACCCCAGCAGGAACGGATGCGTGGCCAGACTGATCTTGGTCATTTCCCCAAGCCCTTTGCAGCAAAGCGACTGTCGGCCAGACCCCAGAATGGCGATCCGGCCAGCACAATATGTGAACGGCCCGGACGTTCCGCAAGATGCGTCAGTGCTGTTAACCTTATAGCGCGATCCGGTTGACAACCCATTAACAGCGCCGGATCGCTGCGTTATAAAAGATGAAGTCCAGCCCGAGGCCGACATGAACGCCCATCACGAAATGTCCCATGAGGAAATCGCCCGCACCCGGCTTGAGGTCCTGCGCCGCGAACATCGTGATCTGGACGAGGCGATCACCGCGCTGACCCATCAAAGCCTGACACATTCGCTGACGCTGCAACGACTGAAAAAGCAGAAGCTCTCGCTCAAGGACCGCATCGCCCGGCTTGAGGACGAGTTGACCCCCGACATCATCGCCTGATTGCGTGATCGCCTGATTGCATGCGCGCGCCCGGCGCGCTAGGGCGGGGAAAACACGGCATCAGGGGGACAGCCATGGACAAACCCGTCGGAATCATCATGGGCAGCCAGTCCGACTGGTCCACCATGCGCGAGGCGGCGCAGATCCTGGATGAGCTGGGCGTCCCCTATGAGGCGCGGATCGTCAGCGCGCATCGCACGCCCGACCGGCTGTGGGACTATGGCAAAAGCGCGGTCGCGCGCGGGCTCAAGGTCATCATCGCGGGCGCGGGGGGGGCCGCGCATCTGCCGGGGATGATGGCCTCAAAGACGCGGGTGCCGGTGATCGGGGTGCCGGTGCAGACCAAGGCGCTGTCGGGCGTCGATTCGCTTTATTCCATCGTGCAGATGCCCAAGGGCTACCCGGTCGCGACCATGGCCATCGGTGCTACGGGCGCGGCCAATGCCGGGCTGATGGCAGCGGGGATCCTGGCGGTTTCCGACCCCGATCTGGCGGCGCGGCTGGATGCCTGGCGCGCGGCCCTTTCCGATTCCATCCCGCAGGAGCCCCAGGATGACTGAGCTTGCCCCCGGTTCCACCATCGGCATCCTTGGCGGCGGCCAGTTGGGGCGCATGCTCTCGGTCGCGGCCAGCCGGCTGGGCTATCGCTGCCACATCTATGAACCCGCCGCCGCGCCTGCGGGCGATGTGGCTTACGCGGTGACGAACGCGCCTTACGAGGATGCGGCGGCGCTGCGCGCCTTTGCCGAAGCGGTCGATGTCATCACCTATGAGTTCGAGAACGTGCCGACGGCGGCGCTGGACCTGCTGGAATCGATCCGGCCGATCCGCCCCAACCGCCGGGCGCTGGCCGTGTCGCAGGACCGGCTGACGGAAAAGGATTTCCTGGCCGGCATCGGCCTGAAGACCGCCCCCTATCGCAACGTGGAAACCGAAGCCGACCTGCCCGCCGCGCTGGCCGGTCTGGGCGTGCCCGCGATCCTGAAGACCCGGCGCATGGGCTATGACGGCAAGGGCCAGATCCGCTTTTCCAGCCCCGATCAGCGCGACTGGACCGGCGCCCCCTCGGTGCTGGAGGGCTTTGTCGAGTTCTCGGCCGAGATCAGCGTCATCGTGGCGCGCGGCGCGGACGGGCAGGTGGCGGCCTATGACCCTGGCCTGAATGTCCACCGCGACGGTATTCTGCGCACCACCACCGTGCCCTGCGGCCTGCCCGGCACGCTGCTGACGGATGCGGTGCTGATGGCGGCGAAGATCGTGAACGCGCTGGATTATATTGGCGTGATGGGGGTTGAGCTGTTCGTGACCCCGCAAGGGCTGGTCGTGAACGAGATCGCGCCCCGCGTCCATAACTCGGGGCACTGGACGCAGGCCGGCTGCGTCGTCGACCAGTTCGAGCAGCATATCCGCGCCGTTGCCGGCCTGCCCTTGGGCGACGGCCAGCGCTATGCCGATGTCGAGATGGAGAACCTGATCGGTGACGACATGGCGCGGCTGCCGGACCTGCTGCGTCAGCCGCGGGTGCAGGTGCATCTTTACGGCAAGGGCGCGGCGCGCCCCGGCCGCAAGATGGGCCACGTCAACCGGCTGCTGTAAGGGCGGCCTCAAGCCGGGCGAACTCGGCCCGGTTGCCGGGGATGCCCAGCCGCAGCCAATGCGGATGCCAGGGGAAGATCCGGCCCCAGATCCCGGCGCGGGCCAGCAGGTCGCGCGCCGTTTCCGCATCGGGCGTGTGGTAAAGCCGGAAAAGATGCGTGCCGCCCGCCAGCTGCCAGCCATGCGCGGTCACGATCTGGTCAAGATGCAGCGCCGCCTCGGAAAGCCAGGTCACTGTGTCCTCGGACCATGTGCGGTCGGCAAGGGCGGCGGTGCCGATTTCAAGCGCGGGGCCGCTGACCGCCCAGGGGCCGGCGCGCTCGGCCAACCGCGCCAGCAGGTCGGGGGCGGCGATGGCGAAGCCCAGCCGCAGCCCGGCCAGCCCCCAGAACTTGCCGAATGATCGCAGCACGGTCACATTCGCGGGCCGGTCTGCCGCCACCGACAGGTCGGGGCGCGGATCGGCAAAGCTTTCATCGACGACCAGATGCCCGACGGTGGCTGCGATGGCTGCGATCCGGGCCGGCGCGAAGGCACGCCCGTCGGGATTGTTGGGGTTCACGATCACCGCCAGATCGGCGCCGGCCAGCGCGGCGGGGTCATGCGGCTCGTCTACCTGCCAGCCGGCGGCGCGCAGGCTGGCGGCGTGTTCGTTATAGGTGGGCGACAGGACGGCGGCCCGGCGTCCGGTCAAAACCTGCGGCAAAAGCTGGATCGCGGCCGAGGCGCCGGCCATCGGCAGCACCTCTTCGACCGCGCAGCCGAATCGCCCTGCGGCGGCCGCGCAAAGCCGTGCGCTGTCGGCGCGGGTCGGCAGTGCGGTCAGCGCATGGGCAGAGAGCGGCGCCGCCTGCCATGGCCTGCGGTTGATCCCGGTGGAAAGGTCGATCCAGTCCCGGCCGCCGAAATTCCCCGCCGCCTTGTCGATATCGCCGCCATGGTCGCGCATTCGTTTCCCTTTTTGTTCTATGGGCCCTTGCCTTGGTCGTTGAAGCGCTGCAACCTTTGCGGGTCAAGCGGCGGTGACTCGCTATTGCGCGTGGTAACCGAATTTTCGCTTTACACCCTCATGGAACCATACCACGATATATGGTAGGCGCATTCGGTAAACTACGCCGGGTGTAGTGGGAACCACCAAGGATAGGGGTGGGCTGGCACCGCCCCCGGACAAGGCAGGGACAGGGCATGGCACAACTGGACTTCATCCATAGCGACGAGATCCACCCGATCGACATCGTCGAATCCGTCGCCACGCATCACGACTGGGACTTTGACCGGCTGGCCGAGGATCAGATCGCCATGGCCGTCGAGGGGCAGTGGCGCACCTATTCGATCACGCTGGCATGGTCGCCGCGCGAAGAGGTGCTGCGGCTGATCTGCACCTTCGACATGGACCCGCCCTCGGACCGGTTGCCCCAGCTTTACGAGGTGCTGAACCTTGCCAACGATCAGGTCTGGGACGGCGGCTTCACCTTCTGGTCGCAGCAGCGGCTGATGGTCTGGCGTTACGGGCTGGTGCTTTCGGGCGATGCCATGGCCAGCCCGGAACAGATCGACCGCATGATCGGCAATGCGATCATGGCATCCGAGCGCTTCTACCCCTGTTTCCAGCTTGCCTGCTGGGGCGATGCCTCGCCCGAGGCGGCCATGGATATCGCCATGTCCGAGGCTTATGGCCGCGCCTGAGACGGCCATCGCCCGATCCGGTGGAAAGCCCCGCGGGCGGCGGCTGTCGATCGCGTGTTCACGCTTACGCTGGGCCGGGCCGGTTTTTTGCCGCTCCGGTCCTTTTCGTTCCTGCCCTGTTATGGGTAAGACTTTGCGCATCGGCGCCGGAATCGATGGCAGGGGGCGGCCCCTGCCTGACCGGGCGTATGGGAAAAGCGAAGGCGGGGACTGCTGGGCATGACGGATATTTCGGAACTGAGCGGCCGCGGGCTGGTGCTGGTCGGCTGCGGGCGGATGGGCGGCGCGCTGCTGGGGGGCTGGCTGAAAAGCGGCCTCGCGCCCGGTGCGGTCCATGTCGTCGACCCCAACCCGCGTGGCGATCTTGCTGCCATGGGGGTTTCGGTCAACGGGGAATTGCCGGAAAGCCCGGCGGTGCTGGTCATCGCCGTCAAGCCGCAGATGATGGCGGATGTGCTGCCGCGGCTGGATGTCGGGGCGGATACGCTGGTGATCTCGGTCGCGGCGGGGGTGACGCTGGCGGCCTATGAGGCGGCGTTCCCGGGTGCGGCCATCGTGCGCACCATGCCCAATACGCCCGCCGCCATCGGGCAGGGCATCACCGCCATCGTCGGCAATGCCCGCGCGGACGAGGGCGATCTGGCGCTGGCCGGGGCGCTGATGTCCGCCGTGGGCCGTGTCGTGCGGCTGGCGGATGAGGGGCAGATGGACGCGGTGACGGCGCTGTCCGGCTCGGGTCCCGCTTACGTCTTTCACATGATCGAGGCCATGGCCGCCGCCGGCGAGGCCGAGGGACTGTCCCCCGAACTGGCGCTGGAGCTGGCGCGGGCGACCGTCGCCGGCGCCGGCGCGCTGGCCGTGGCCGAGGATGAGGACCCCGCGACGCTGCGCGAGAACGTGACCTCGCCCGGGGGCACCACGGCGGCCGGTCTGCGCCAGTTGATGGACCCGGAAACCGGCCTGCCGCCGCTGATGCGCCGCACCATCGCCGCCGCCGCCGAACGCGGGCGGGAGCTGGGCAAATGAGCGGGCCGGACGCGCTGGCCCCGCAGATCGGATGGGACGATTTCGCCGCCGTCGATATCCGCGTCGGCCGCATCATCCGCGCCGAACCCTTCCCCGAGGCCAGAAAGCCCGCGATCAAGCTGTGGCTGGATTTCGGCCCCGAGATTGGCGAGCGCAGGTCCTCGGCGCAGATCACCCGGCACTATGTCCCTGACGAGCTGATCGGCAAGCAGGTGCTGGCGGTGCTGAACTTTCCGCCGCGCCAGATCGGCCCCGTCATGTCCGAGGTGCTTGTGCTGGGTCTGCCCGACGAGAACAATCAGGTCGTGCTGATCGGCCCGGACAAGCCCGTGCCCATCGGGGGGAGGATGTATTGATGAAGCTTCTGGTGACGCGGCGGATGACGCCGGCCGCCGAACATGCGCTGTCGGCGCGGTTCGACACCACGATCATGGATCGCACCGATGGCCTGACCGAGGCCGAGGCCGCCGCCGCCATGGCCGAATATGACGCGGTCATGCCGACGCTGGGCGACCGTTTCAGCGCCGGCGCCTTTCGTCCGGGGCTGCGATGCAGGCTGCTGGCGAATTTCGGCGCCGGTTATAACCACATCGACGTCGAGGCCGCCGCCCGTGCCGGCGTCGCGGTCACCAACACCCCCGACGCCGTGACCGAGGCCACCGCCGATATCGCGCTGACGCTGATCCTGATGACCGCCCGCCGCGCCGGCGAGGGCGAGCGCCTGCTGCGCCGGGGCGAATGGACCGGCTGGCAGCCGACGCAGCTTCTGGGGCGGCACGTCTCGGGCTGCACGGTCGGCATCATCGGCATGGGCCGCATCGGCAAGGCCATCGCCCGGCGCTGCCATTTCGGCTTTGGCATGCAGGTGCTGTTTCACAACCGCTCGGTCGTGTCGGCGCTGGACTTCCCGGCCCGGCAGGTCGAGGGGCTGGACGAATTGCTGACCCAGTCCGATTTCGCCGTGGTCGCCGTGCCGGGCGGCGCCGGCACCCGCCACATGATCGGCACGCATGAGCTTGAGCGGCTGGGGCCGCGTTCGTTCATCGTCAATATCGCCCGCGGCGACGTGGTCGAGGAAGCGGCGCTGATCGATGCGCTTCGCCGGGGCCGCATTGCCGGGGCGGGGCTGGATGTCTATGAATTCGAACCGAAAGTCGCGCCCGAACTTTGCGCGCTGGAAAATGTCACGCTGCTGCCGCATCTGGGCACAGCCGCCGAGGAGGTCCGCACCGCGATGGCCATGCGCGCAATGAACAATCTTGTCGCTTTCGATGACGGCAATCCCTTGCCCGACCGGGTGAACTGATGGGTCCGGCCGAACGCGCGATGGCGCTGATCCGGGCGGGGATCGCCGCAGCCGATCCCGGCGCCGCCGTCACCCGCGGCATGGGCGCCGCGCTGGCCAATCCGCCGGGCCCCGGCGGGCGCTGGCAGATCATCGCATTAGGCAAGGCCGCCCGCGCCATGGCCGGGGCGGCGCTGGCCGCGCTGCCCGGCGCTGCGACGCTGGTCGTGACCAATGCCGACAATGACGCACCGCTGGCCGGGGCGCGGGTGATGCGCGCCGGCCATCCCCAGCCCGACGCCGATGGCGCGGCGGCTGCGGCCGAGGTCATCGCCCGGCTGGCGGCGACCGGCCCGCAGGACCGGGTGCTGGCGCTGATCTCGGGCGGTGGCTCGGCCATGCTGCCCGCCCCGGCCGAGGGGATGACGCTTGCCGACAAACAGGCGGTGAACCGGCTGCTGCTGGCCTCGGGGGCGGATATCTCGCAGGTGAACCTGATCCGGCAGGGCCTGTCGCGGCTGAAGGGCGGTGGCTGGCTGCGGCTGTCGCAGGCACCGGTGACGGCGCTGATCCTGTCGGACGTGCCGGGCGACGACCTGCGGGTGATCGCCTCGGGGCCGACGGTGGCGCCCGTGGGCCAGCGGGCCGAGGCCGCCGCCATGGCGCGCGCGCTTGGCATCTGGGATGAGATGCCCGAAGCCGCCCGCGCCGCGCTCAGCCGCCCGGACGACCGCGCTGCGCTGCCGGTGGCGGAAAACATCCTTGTCGGCTCGAACGGGATTTCGGTCGCGGCCATGCAGGATGCGGGCGCCGATGCCGGCCCGATCCCGCTTGAGGGCGACGTTCAGGACTGCGCCGAGGCGATCTGGGCGCTGGCCGCCGGGCTGAAGCCCGGTCAGGCGCTGGCCTTTGGCGGCGAAACCACGGTGAAGCTGGTCGGCGACGGCATGGGCGGGCGCAATCAGGAACTGGCGCTGCGCCTGGCCCTGCTGGCCGAGGCGCAGCCGGTGGGCTTTGACTGGGCCTTCGCCTCGGTCGGCAGCGACGGGCGCGATGGCCCGGGCGAGGCGGCGGGCGGTCTGGTTGGGCCGCAGACGCCCGCGCGCATCCGTGCCGGCGGCATCGATCCGGCCGAGGCGCTGTCGCGCAACGATTCGACCCCGGCGCTGGCGGCAGGGGGCGCGCTGGTCGTCACCGGCGCCACCGGCACCAATGTGGCCGATCTTGCGGTGCTGGTCCGCGCCTGACCCGCACCCCTTCGGGGCTTGACCCCGCGCCCCGGCCCTGCGCAGTTGGGACCGGGACTGCGCAGGACGGGATGCGATGCTTTACAGCTATATCAATCAGGGCGCCGGGCTTGCGCCACTGCCCAAGTCCGAGGATCTGGCGCAGGCGATCTGGATCGACCTCTACCACCCGACCGACGAGCAGGTCGCAGCCGTCGCCGCGCTGGGATACGACATTCCGACATTGGCCGACATGGAAGAGATCGAGATCTCGAACCGGCTATATACCGACAACGGCACCACCTACATGACCGGCGTGCTGCCCGGGCAGATGCCCGACGGCACCAGCACCGCCATGCCGGTGACCTTCATCCTGAATGCCAGGCGTCTGGTCACCGTGCGCCACCACAACCCGCGCCCGTTCGAGACCTTCCCGACGCGCGCCGACCGCTCAAGCTGCGGCACCTCCAGCGCCGAGCGCATCTTTCTGGGCCTGATCGAGGAAATCACCGGCCGGCTGGCGGACCTCTCCGAGGGCGTCTCGAAGGTGCTCGACACCGAGGCGACCGAGGTGCTGAGCATGACCACCACGCGCAGCGCCGACCGGCTTGAGGAGGCGCTGGTCACCGTCGCCCGGCAGGCCGAACTGGTCAACCGTATCCGCGTCGGCCTGCTGTCGCTGGACCGCATCCTTGTCTATCAGGTCGCCAATACCGCCCATGGCCCGGACAGCGCCAGATTGCGCCCGCTGCACGCAGCCCTGCAACGCGATATCCAGGCGCTGGAGGAACACGCCAATTTTCTCAGCGGCCGTATCGGCATGGCGGTCGACGCCACGATGGGGATGATCGGCCTGTTGCAGAACGACCGCGTGCGCAGCCTGTCGGTGGTCGCCGCCCTGTTCCTGCCGCCGACGCTGATCGCCAGCATCTATGGCATGAACTTCCAGCACATGCCGGTGCTGGCGCTGGAATGGGGCTTTCCCATGGCGCTGGGGATGATGGTGCTGTCGGTGATCGTCACCCTGCTGATCCTGCGCTGGATGAAGTGGTACTAGCCGCGCAGGGCCACGTCCTCGATCAGGTGGAAATAGCCGGCCTCGTCCTCGCCCAGCAGCGCGACCGAGGCGACGGGCATAGGCCGCGCGATCAGCGGCTGAAGATGCGGCAGCAGCGCGTCGCGCAGGGCCTCGGCGGGGGCGGGGCGCAGGGGCCCGCTCAGCGTCAGGTGATAGTGGAACAGGTCCAGCACAAAGGGATAGCCCCAATGGTCCAGGTGCTTGCGGGCCTGCGCGGGCAGGCTGTCGGGGCGGCGGCGGTCGTATTCGTCGGGGCTTAGCGGCGCGCGGAATTCGTCAAGCCGCGTCACCACGGACGATTCCAGCGCCAGCAGCGCCGGAGGCTGATGGCGCGGGCGCAGGCTGACAAAGCCCCAGTCGGTGCGCAGCTCCAGCTCAAGCCAGAAAGGGGCAAGGTGGTCGCAGACCAGCCGCAAGGCCAGCGCGACGTCGCCGACATGCCACCCCTCGGCCAGCCGGAACGGCGCCTTCAGCGTGGCGTGAAAGCCGTAGCGGCGCGGCACCTCGGTCAGCAAGGCGGCATCCGCGGGCAGGCCCCCGGGGCGTTCGGTCCGGCGCCGGGCGCGGGCGTCCCAGCCCAGCCAGCCGGCACCGAAATCGCCAAGCGCGCCGCCCGGAAGGTGATAGATCGCAAATCGCCGGAACTGCATCCTTCCCCCCGTCGCCACCACGCCCCGCTTGCCCCCTGTCATAGCAGAGCCTATGCAGGGCCGACAGCCGCATCTCGGAGGTGAAATGCGCCAGACCCTCAGATACATGACTTGGCCCTTCATCATCACCGGCATCGGGCTGCTGCTGGCGGCGGTGATCGGCTGGCGCTATGCGGGCGATGCGGGCGCGCTGTCGTTCTTTCTGATCGCGGCGGTGCTGGCGGTGCTGGAAATCTCGCTTTCCTTCGACAATGCGATCGTGAATGCCAACAAGCTCAAGCAGATGACGCCGAAATGGCAGCACCGCTTCCTGACCTGGGGCATCGTCATCGCGGTCTTCGGCATGCGGGTGGTCTTTCCGCTGATGGTGGTGGTGATCGCGGCCAGGCTCGGCCCGTGGGAGGCCGTGCGTCTGGCCGCCATGCAGCCGCAGGAATATTCCCGCATCATCCACGAGGCGCACCTGCCCATCGCGGCCTTCGGCGGCTCGTTCCTGATGCTGGTGGCGCTGAACTACTTCTTCGATCAAAGCAAGGACGTGGACTGGATCGCCGGGATCGAGCGCTTCCTGCGCAAGCTGGGCGAAATTCGCGGCATGGAGATCGGCTTCGTGCTGATCTGCATGCTGCTGATCCTTGGGCAATTGCCCGACGACAAGGAAAAGACCTTCGCCATCGCGGCGATCTGGGGGATCCTGACCTATCTGGGCGTCGACATGCTGGGACATGTGCTGGACAACTGGGGCGGCGGCCAAAGCGCGGCGGACATGGCGCGCGGCGGCCTTGGCGCGTTTCTTTACCTTGAGGTGCTGGATGCGTCCTTCAGCTTCGACGGGGTGATCGGGGCCTTTGCGCTGACCCAGAACCTGTTTCTCATCGCCATCGGGCTGGGCATCGGCGCGATGTATGTGCGCGCCATGACCGTGATGCTGGTCGAGCGCGGCACGCTGGCCGAATTCCGCTATCTGGAAAACGGCGCCTTCTGGTCGATCCTGATCCTGTCGATCCTGATGTTCGTCCAGACCCTGCGCCCCATCCCCGAGGTGGTGACCGGCCTTCTGGGCGCGGGCTTCATCGGCACGGCCTTCCTCAGTTCGCTGGCCTGGCGGCGGCGGAACGGCGACAGCGCCGAATAGCGAAAAGGCCGCGCCGGTTTCAGCGCGGCCCCAGCCATCTTCCATGTTCAAATATCCATGCCGTCCGCGCCACCGGCCGGGGCGGCGCAGATCAGGCGACCCCGTTCAGGCGGCCGCGCCCAAAGGCCGCGTCGCCAGAAACAGCCAGTCGCGCACCTCGTTGCCGACCAGCGGCGCGATCTCGTCCCAGACGCGGGCGTGATAGGCGTCAAGCCAGGCGATTTCCTCGCGCGACAGCAGCCCCGGCTCGATCAGGCGGCGGTCCAGCGGCGCCAGCGTCAGCGTCTCGAAGCCCAGCATGTCGCGGCCGTCGCCGCTTTCGACCTCGCGCACGACGATCAGGTTCTCCAGCCGGATGCCAAAGGCGCCCTCGCGGTAATAGCCCGGCTCGTTCGACAGGATCATCCCCGGCCGCAGCGGAATGTCCGAGATGCGGGCGATGCGCACCGGCCCCTCATGCACGGAAAGCCCGGCGCCGACGCCGTGGCCGGTGCCGTGGTTATAATCCATGCCCTCGGACCACAGCGGCGCGCGCGCCAGTGCGTCCAGATGTGCGCCCGCGACGCCGCGCGGGAAGGTCACCCGCGAAATCGCGATCAGGCCCTGAAGGACACGGGTATAGGGGCGGCGCACGCCGGGGTCGTAATTGCCGCCCATCGGCAGGGTGCGGGTAATGTCGGTGGTGCCATTGTCATATTGCGCCCCGGAATCGACCAGCACGATATCGCCGGGCAGGATGCGGCGGTCGGTCTGTTCGGTGACGCGGTAATGCATGATCGCACCATGCGGCCCGGCGCCAAGGATGGTGTCGAAGCTGATATCCAGAATACCGCGCGCGCGGCGCAGCTCTTCAAGCTTCTTTGTCACGTCGATTTCGGTCAGGGGGGCGCCGTCCAGCATCGGCGCCTGCGCGTCCAGCCAGCACAGCAATTCGCTGACCGCCGCGCCGTCCAGCAGATGCGCGGCGCGCATCCCGGCGATTTCGGCGGGGTTCTTGCAGGCCTTGGGCATCACGACGGGGTCCTGCGCCTCGGCGATCTCGGTCTTCATGCTTTCGATCAGGGTAAAGACCTGATCGGGGGCGCTGCCCGGATCGACCCGCACCGGCCCCGAAAGATTGGTCAGGGCCGGGGTCAGCGCCTCGACCGGCAGGACCGTGACCTCATTTCCCAGCGCGGCGCGCACCTCGGGCGAAAACTTCGCCGGATTGGTGAAGACGGCGACATGGCCGTTTTCCTCGATGATGGCGAAGCCCTGCACGACCGGGTTCTTGGGGATGTCGGCGCCGCGGATGTTCAGCAGCCAGGACAGCGAATCGGCCTGCGTCAGCACCGCCGCGTGCTGGCCGGCCTTGCGCAGGTCGCCGGCGATGCGGGTCCGTTTCGCGGCCGAGGTTTCGCCGGCGATGGCGTCGGGCCACAGCCGCACCGGCCCGACCGGAGGCTCTGGCTGGTCGGTCCACAGCGCATCGACCGGGTTCGCCCCCTGGGCGATCAGCGCAATGCCCGAACCCGCCAGCGCCGCTTCCAGATCGGCGATTTCGCGGCGTGTGTGCAGCCAGGGGTCATAGCCGATGCGCCCACCCTCGGGCAGGGCCTCGGTCAGCCAGTCGGCGGGTTTGATGTCGGGCCATGGCACGGGGGTGAAGAAATCCAGATCGACCTCGGATTTCACCTGCACGCGGTAGCGGCCATCGATAAAGACCCCGGCGCGGTCGGGCGTGACGATGCAGAACCCGGCGCTGCCGGTAAAGCCGGTCAGCCATGCCAGCCGCGCATCGCGCGCCGCGACATATTCGCCCTGATGCGCGTCCGCGCGCGGCACGATGAAGCCTTCCAGATCGCGCGCCGTCAGTTCGCGGCGCAGCGCCTGAAGCCGCGGCGGGTGGATTTCGGGTGAGGATTTGCTGTCAAAGCTTTGAAACATCGTCATGTCCAGAGGTCAGTTAACGGGGTGTCCGGGCGCACGGCCAAGCGCCTGCGCGGCGTCGGGCAGGCTGCGGGCCAGCCCGTCCGCCACCGCCTCGGCGCTGCGGCGATGGTGGAAATCGGCGGCGACGCGGGCGCGCGAGGCCTGTGCCAGACGCAGCGCATGGCCGGGATCGGCGTCCAGCGCGGCGATTTCGGCGGCCATCAGGTCGGGGCGTTCGGGCGGCACAAGGATTGCGTCCCGCCCCGAGGTGATCAGCTCGTGATTGCCGCCGACATCGGTGACGACGACCGGCATTTCCATCGCCATCGCCTCCATGATCGCGACCGAGATGCCCTCGTTCAGGCTGGCCAGCGCAAAGACATGGGCGTTCTCAAGCCCCTCGCGGACGCGAGTTTCGCTGACCGCGCCCAGCAGCGTGACGACGTCCGACAGGCCCTTCTCATCGATCAGCGCCTGCAATTGCTGGTGATAGCCCGAGCCGCCCTGTTCGTCCTCGCCGGCGATTTCAAGGCGGGCGTCGATATTGCGGTCGCGCAGCAGGGCGACGGTCTCGATCAGGTGGTCATGGCCCTTGACCGCGTTCAGGCGCCCGCAGGAAAAGATGCGCAGGGGGGCGCCGGGGGCGGGCGGTCGGAACGGCTGCTGGCGCCGGATCTGGTCCAGATCGACGCCCATGGGGGCGATATTGATGATTTCGGGCTTGTTGCCGGCCAGTTCGCGGTCGACCACCCCCGCCAGCAGGTTCGAGATGATGACGGCAAAGCGGGCATGGCGCCACTTCTGCTTTTGGTTCGGGCCGTAGCCTTCCAGCGTCGGGCCGTGCAGCGTCAGGCTGTAGCTGGGGCCGCCAAGGCGTTCGGACAGCATGGCGATATTGGCGCTGTCGGCGCAGGAATGGACATGGACATGGCGCCAGCCCTGTTCGCGGGCGATGCGTTTCAGCCGCGCGCCCATGCCCAGAAGCGCCAGCATCCGTGCCCGCGCCTTGACCCCGCCCGAGGTTTGGGCCGTCAGCGCGGCGGTCAGACCGCGCGCCCAGCCTAGGGGACCCGAGCGCAGGAATTCCGTCGCCATCCCCAGCCCCTCGCCGCGCAGGGGCAACAGATAGCGCGTGCGGGCCTGCGCCTCGGCCGCCCAGCTATGCGAGGCGACGGCGCGCGGCGGCGGCCGGGTCGAGACCAGATCGGCCTCGATCCCCAGCTCGGCCAGCGCCTGCCGTTCGCGCCACAGAAAGATATGGGTCTGGCCCGGAAATTCGGGAATGAAGAAACCGATACGCAACACGGAACGCCCTTTGCCTCAATGGGGCGCCCCGGCCCCGGCCACCTGAATTGGTCGCATGGGCCGGGGCCGGAAATCAAGCGCGGCAAGCAGTCAGGCTTAACCCGTCCGGCGCAGGTTCATGGCGCGGGCGCGTTTGCGGGGATCGGCCTCGAACAGGGCGGCAAGCTGTTCGGTCATCGCGCCGCCAAGCTGTTCGGCATCGGTGATCGTCACCGCGCGCTGGTAATAGCGGGTCACGTCATGGCCGATGCCGATGGCCAGCAGTTCGACCTGCTTCTTCTTTTCGATCATGGCGATGACGTCGCGCAGGTGCTTTTCCAGAAAATTCGCCGGATTGACCGACAGCGTGCTGTCATCGACCGGCGCACCGTCCGAAATCACCATCAGGATGCGGCGCTGTTCGGGGCGGCGCACAAGGCGGCGATGCGCCCATTCCAGCGCCTCGCCGTCGATGTTTTCCTTCAGCAGGCCCTCTTTCATCATCAGGCCAAGGTTCGGGCGCACCCGCCGCCATGGCGCATCCGCGCCCTTGTAGATGATGTGGCGCAGGTCGTTCAGGCGGCCGGGATGGGCGGGACGGCCGCCGGCCAGCCATTTCTCGCGCGCCTGCCCGCCCTTCCACGCGCGGGTGGTGAAGCCGAGGATCTCGACCTTGACCTGGCTGCGTTCCAGCGTGCGCGCCAGCACATCGGCGCAGATCGCGGCAATGCTGATCGGCCGCCCCCGCATCGAGCCGGAATTGTCGATCAGCAGCGTCACCACGGTGTCGCGGAACTCGGTATCCTTTTCGACCTTGAACGACAGGGGCGTGGTCGGGTTCGCCACCACGCGGGCAAGGCGGCCGGCGTCAAGGACGCCCTCTTCCTTGTCGAATTCCCAACTGCGGTTCTGCTGCGCCTGAAGGCGGCGTTGCAGCTTGTTGGCAAGACGCGAGACGGCGCCGCGCAGGGGTTCAAGCTGCTTGTCCAGATAGGCGCGCAGGCGTTCCAGCTCCGCCGGATCGGCCAGATCCTCGGCGCGGATTTCCTCGTCGAATTCCTGGGTAAAGACCTTGTAATCGGGGCTGGCATCGCTGACCGGCGGCGGGATGTCCGGGGGGCTGTCGGCCTCGGTCATTTCGTCCTGATCGGCCATTTCCTCGTCGGACTGGTCGTCCATGCTGACCTGGGCCTGACGTTCCTCTTGCGTCTGGTCCTGGGTGCGTTCGGGGCTGGCCTCGGCGTCCTCGTCGTCGTCCTGATCGCGGGACTGGTTGTCGCCCGATTCCTCGTCCTGTTCGGCGGTCTCGTCGGCCTCGTCCTCCTGCGGCTCGTCGGGGTCCTCGCCCAACTGGTCGCCATAGCCGAGGTCGGCGATGACCTTGCGCGCCAGCCGCGCGAAAGCGGCCTGATCGTCCAGCACCTCGTTCACATGTTCAAGGTCTGCGCCCGCCTGTTCCTCGACGAAGGGGCGCCAGAGATCGGCGACATGCTGCGCCGCCGGCGGCAGCGCCCGTCCCGAGGCAAGCTGGCGCAGGATATAGCCCGCCGCCACCGCCAGAGGCGCCTCGGCGGCGGATTTGATCTGGCCGTAGCCCTTGCGTTCGGCGTCAAAGCCCAGCTTCGCATCGATATTCGACAGCGCGCCGGGCATGTCGCGGGCGCCAAGCGCCTCGCACCGGGCGGTCTCCATCGCCTCGTAAAGGTCGCGGGCCATCGGGCCGGCGGGGACGTATTTCGCATGGGTCGCCACGTCGTGGTGGCGCAGCTTCATCGCCAGCGCATCGGCGGTGCCGCGTGCCAGCAGGATCTCGTCGCGGGTCATGCGGCGGCTGACCTGCGGCAGGCGCATGGTGTCGCCCGTCACCCCCGAGGGATCGGCGGTGAAGGTCACGTTCAGCTCATGATCCTCGGCCAGCGCGCGGGTGGCCTCGGTCAGGGCCTTCTTGAACGGATCGGCGGGGTTGTCGGTTTTTTTCATGCGATTGCCTCGCTTCACCCGGCTAAATCTGAGGCAGGTCTTTTATCTGCGCCCAATTTTCTAAGTATTCGTCCATCCACCCTAATGCAAACGGGCAACTCTCGCCCATCAGTCTGGTGTGATCCGGCAGCAATCGCCTGACGGATGAATCTTTATGCGGCTGGCCGTTCTTGCCCGGCTGGTCAAGCCAGGTTGCATGGCTTTGACGAACGACCGTCGCAACGACCCTACTTGGAATTACATATACCGCCGATTGCGCGGATGGCTGTTTTCCAAGGTCGACGAAGCAATAAAAGATCCGATCATTTGTCAGGTCTTCGTGCTTTGGCCGCATGTGCCAACCGCCATCGCTGCCCTTGTCCCATCGGGTTTTTACCTGAAAAGCGCACAGGTGACTGCCATCCAACGATGTGACAACAACATCGAAGTTAGGTACGCCCTGAGGCGCAAGCGCCGCGATATAGCCCCGAGACAAAAGACGCGACATCACGAGATGCTCTCCGGCAGCACCCGTTAGTGAAGTCCCGTCTATCCTGGTCATCACCCCGCCTTGACCGCCGCGCTTTCGGGCAGTTCCTCGTCGAACAGGCGCTGATAGAACTCGGC
>RRZU011958431.1_pt1 | contig 18817 bp, 18 predicted proteins | sample 2165561 | NCBI WGS metagenome assembly RRZU01 (sample SAMN10456909, study PRJNA506462) | wastewater metagenome | isolation source: wastewater sludge | place: USA: Moscow, Idaho | reverse complement strand
CGCGACCTCGACAGCCTCATGAGCATGGCCACCACCACGGGGGCCAGCCTCCGACTCATCGGCGACCCGGCCCAGCACGGCGCCATCGCCGCCGGCGGCATGTTCCGGGTGCTCTGCGAGCGCCACCCGCAGCACACCCCGCTGCTGAACACCACCCACCGGCTCCAGAACCCCCACGACCGCGCCGCCGCTCAGGCCCTCCGTGAAGGCAGGATCGACGAGGCGTTTGACGAGCTGGCGACTGCCGGCCACCTGCATGTCGTGGGCGACGACCTCACCATGTACCGCCACGTCCTCGGCCGCTGGTGGGATGCCCACCGAGACGGACTGGATCACCCGATGGTGGACCGCCGGAACAGCACCCGCCTCCAACTCAACCGCCTGGCCCACCTCCTCCTCCGAGCGAACGGTGAACTCGGCGACGAGGAGATCCGTGCCAGCGGAGATCGAGCCTTCGCCGTCGGCGACCGCATCACCGCCCGCGCCCCGAACCGCGATCTGCACGTCGAAGGCGACCGACGCGCCTACGTCCGAAACGGCGCCCTCGGCACCATCGTCGCCGTCCGCCCGCACCGCAAGGACAACTCGAACGACATGCTCACGGTGGCGTTCGACGGGATCGGCCGCATCGACATCCCACGGACCTTCTTCGACCTCCACCGGACCCCGACCGGTCGGCCCGAGGTCGGCATCGACCACGCCTACGCGCTCACCAGCTACGCCGTACAGGGCTCAACCCGTGACATCTCCACCAGCCGAGTGGACGCCACTGCGACCCGCTCCGAGACCTACGTGGACATCACCCGAGGGCGACACGAGAACCACCTTTACCTCACCGCTACGACCGACCCGCTGGACGGTGAGGCCCTGCCCCGCATCCCACCCGCGCCCGCCGACCTCGCCGTCGCCGAACGCCTGCACCGCTCCACTGGCGAGCTGACAGCGTGGGAACTCGCTCACCCCGCCGACCAGAGCGAGGCGAGGGATCAGGCCGTCGGAATCTGAGGTTCCTCGCGAAGTGCTGGCGCCGCCCAGGGCCTACGTGGACAGACCACCGACCATCGAGGAGAACCCGATGTCTGCCACCGAGACCGACACCTCGACCGAGGTGCTCACCATCGACGAAGCAGCCGCCATCCTGCGCATCAGCCGCAACGCGGCGTACGCCGCAGCCCGCCAGTGGCGATCCACGAACGGCGAGCACGGCCTCCCCTGCATCGAGATCGGCCGATCCCTCCGGGTCCCTCGCGCCGACCTCGACCGCTTGCTCGGCCGCGTCACCTAGCGGCGGGATGTCCCCCACGGGGGATCGAGCGCGGAGCTTTCCCTTCCTACGTTCACCTCCAAGCCCGTCGTATCGACTGACCTCTGGAGGCTCACATGTGGAAATGGATCGCTGCTATCACAGCCGGGCTCGTGCTCGCCGGTGGAATCGCTGTGGCCACTGGGGCTGACCTCATCCATCAGCCGCCGACATCGGAACTTGGTGAGTGCCGGACCGAGCCGGCGTCAGACTCCCAGGCGACCATCGTCGTGTTGCTCGGCACAAACGCGTCCGACGCCAACCTTGTGGACACCCACTTGCGGCATCTCCAGGAGGTCGTCCTTCCGGAGGCGGCTCGCGACGGTGCCCGCGTCATCGAGGGGACGATCTCCGGTGACTCGGAACGCACACCGACGCTCGTGGCTGACATCAGCTTCTTGCCTACGGGGGAGGGGTCCGACAACCCCGAGAACCAGCAGACGTGGGCCGAAGACCAGAAGGAGGTGTTCGTCCGGTGCACGCGGTCGGCGCTCCTGGGCGAACCGGCTGATCGCAGTGACGTGTTCGGTGCGCTCGCGTGGGGCTCGAACCTCTTGCCGGATCACGCAGAACTGCGTCGCATCGTCATCCTGAGCGATGCCATCAACACGACTGAGGGGTGCAACCTGACGGGGCGCGATATCGATTCTGCAGATGGTCGCGCCGCTGTCATGGCCGACTGCGGAGGTGCCCATTTCTCTGGCCTGGCCGCCACGGAGGTCTGGCTGGCCGGCGTGGGGCTCTCCTCGGGATCGGACTCAACGGGGACGCTGACGCCTTCGGAACTCGAGGCCTTCTGGTCGTGGTTCATCGCCGAGAAGCAGGGCCGGGTCACGCGGGCCGGAACGACCCTCCTCCCCGAAACGTAAGCCGACATGGTCGCGCTCCGAATCCTCGGTAGGGAGGCGGCCACGCTCGGCCGCCTCCTGCGCGTGTACCTCCTTGCCTTCGCAGTGCTGATGGCGGTCGCTGCGGGTGCGAAGGCGTTGCCAGCCACACGGATCCCAGCGATCGGCGACAGCGGAGATAGCCGCTCGACCAGCGTCGGGCAGGTGCCGCAGCCTCCAACGACCCCTTCCCCGCCGGGTGTGTTCGCGTTCGCCCAGACCCACGGCGGGAAGCCGGTGGCCTTCGATCCCTGCGACACCGTGTCGGTCCGATATCAGTCGGACGGCGAGCCGTACCCTGCATCTGAGGACATCGCCGAAGCGGTACATCGACTCGCGACCGCAATCGGCCGGTCGGTCGGCTTCCAGACCGGCGGATCGACCGACGGTCCAACGATCGTTGTCAAATGGGTGTCGGCACCGTCGCAACTTCCGGGTGAGCCCGAGCCTGACACTGTCGGCACCGGCGGATTCACATCGATCGGCTCGACCATCACTTCCGGCACCGTCACGCTGGCGGCAGACGCCGGGCTCGCGCCCGGCTTCGGGACCGGCTCCTGGGGGGTCACCTACCTCCACGAATTGGGCCACGCCGTCGGCCTCGTGCACGTGCAGGACACCGGCGAGGTCATGTACCCCGACGTAGTCCCCACCCGGCCGGCTCACTTTGGCCCTGGCGACCTTCAGGGCCTCGCCGAACTCGGCGGCGCTTGCGAGCGCCCGCAGTAGCCAGGAGTTGTCCCCCGAGGGGGATCGTCCAAGCAGGTTTCCTTTCTTACGGTCCGAGGAGCGGCCACCGCCGCGACTCGGACTGACCAAGGAGACCATCCTGATGAGTGAAGTCACCCCCATCTCGGGGGACTGGAGCAATTGGCCCCGGAGCGAGCCTCCGGAACTCGCGGAGGCAAAGCATCGTGCCACCGAGGCTGACCGCAAGCGGTTCGGCAAGATCGTCAATGCCGTCGAGGCAAAGATCCGCAAGGGGCTCGGCAAGCTCAAGGCGACCGTGGAGGAGGTCAAGGAGCACGAGCGCTCCGTCGGCGAGGCGGACACGCGCATCAACGACGTGCGCGAGCGCATCGCCCGACGCGTCCACCTCGGTCGCCGCGGTGAAACTGGCCGCACCGTCCCCACGTGGATGTACGCCCTGTGCGGTGTCGGCTTCTACGTGATCATGCAGATCGTCGACCGAGGCGCTCTGCTCGCGCTCGGGCTGTCGCTCGGCCTCACGATGGCGCTAGCCATCGCCGTCCCCGCCGTCGACCTGCTGTGCGCCCACACCGCTGGCGGCTACTACTGGCGGCGGCACGAGGCGATCTCGTCCGACGTGGAGATCAGCCCCGGCGAGCACGCCATGGGCGTCGCTGCCCTCGTTCTCGGGGTCGCCCACGCTCTCGTCGTCGGAGTCATCCGAGGCCTGCGCTCAGGTCTCCTCGGGGGCCTGCTCTTCGGCATCGTCGCCCTCGCCCTATTCGCCGGGATGACGTACTTGGCCTTCCGCCACGCGGACGACGACGCCGCCGAACTCGGTCGAGCCAGGCGGGCCCGCTGGTGGGCCACCCGACGGAAGCACGAGCGGGAACGCAAGGCCGAGAAGCAGGCAGCCTCGGTTCGCTCCGATGGGCAGAAGCGGATCTCCATCAGCGGCGAGCGCGTCGCCCGGTGGGACGCCGCGGTGGCCTCAGGCACCTACTCCTTCGAGGAGCGCAAGCCTGGCGAGCCCTTCTACAGGGCGCCCGATCCCGCCTGGGTCGAGCAGGAGCGGGAGATCGCCGCTGGCACGCTTCCACACCATCTCCTGCCCTACGACGCCCGCTCGTGGGTCGACGGGGCGTGGACCAAGGAGACCGCTCAGATCGAGGAGCCCGACCGTCGGCGGTCAGCGTGACCATCCGTGGGGCGTTCCTCGCCTTGTTCAGCGCCCTCGTCGGCGTGGCCCTGGCCACGCCGACGGCGGGCGCGTCGCCGGCTGACCTCGACCCGGGTGCCTTGGTCAGAGTGATCAACACGAATCCCGCATCTGGCAACACGGTCGTGGACGTCGCGCTCGGCGACGGCCCTCGACAGAGCCTCGCCTTCGGCTCAGCCACCACCTTCGTCCGGCTGCCGGCGAACCCGGTCATCAGCATCGGGCAGGAGAGCGTCCGCCTCGAGACGGCGAGCGCTGGGTGCATGGTGACGGTCGTCCTGACTGTGCCCGACGACACCGGTCGCCAGTGGCGGGAGTTCCCCGAGTGCTCCCCCCGCCGTGTCGCCTCCGGCGCGGCTTCGGTGCGATTCATCAACGCGACCGTCGACAGCGGCACCGTGCTGCTCGATGACGGCGCTGCCGGTGACGGCTCACCCACGGAGCCCTACTCGTCTGCACGGCGGCACCAGGCGCACGCTGGACCGCTCAACCTGCAAGCTGTGTCGCCCACGGGCGAGTTGCTCGGGGAGCGGAGAGTCGAAGCGGCGCCCGACACTGCATACACCGCTCTGTGGGCCGGCGGTGGCGAGACGCCGTTGCGGCTACTTTGGGTCGAGGACGGACGGCAGCCACATGACCCGCCGCCGGCCGACATCCCCATCGACACCGACGCCCCAGCGTCACCGCACGGCCCGCCCACAGCCGCGACCGTCGCAGGGATAGGCGTTCTGGCCGTCACGGCGGCGCTGGTAGCTCGTCGCCGGCCCACGACACTGTTCGTCCTCCTCCTGCTGACCGCAAGCTGCGCCCAGACGCCGCCGGAGCAAGGATCGAGGTTGCCGACGGCGGCCGATCGACCGACCACAGCAACGGTCGCTACGCCACGGGACCAAGGTGAACACGTCGGCCGCCCGGCATTTGTGTCAGCCCGTAGTGCCAGCATCGCTGATGCCGCCATCACGCCGGTCGACCGCGACGCTGGTACCGCCTTGCCCGACATCCTTCCTGGCGATGCAGTCGCGTGGTTCGAGGGGTCGGCGCGACCCGGAGAAATGGGCACGGCGCTCTTGGCAGGTCACGTCGTCTGGGGAGGGGACGCTGGTGTCTTCGCCCGACTAGACGCCCTGGCCCCCGGAGCGACTGTGCAGGTCACGGACAGCGGCGGGACCGTGTATGCCTTCAGGGTGCGGAACCGGGTCACTGTCCGGAAGGGCGACCTCGACCCGTCGCTCTTCAGCTTCTCCCCAGAACGCCGGCTCCTTCTCGCGACCTGCTCTGGCTCCATCGACGCCGAACGAGGTCTACGCACACACAACCTGCTGGTCCTAGCCACACTCGACCGAGACGTTGCGGTCACGTCTGCGACCTAGCGCTTCCTCCCCTTGCGCGAATCCAGACAACCTCCCACCGGTGGATGGGCGCAGCACTCCCCATCGATCACGAGTCAGTTGCCTGCGCACTAGCTACGACCTGACGCAGCACACGCTCCGAAGCAAACCGCTGCGCCAAGGCATAGCCGTTGGCGCCGTACAGAATTCGACAGATCAACGCTCCGGGGCGAATCACGAGGCTCGGCCTTGCACAGTCACACACGAGCAGCGCAGTATCCGAGAGACTCCACATGTCGTGTGGCACATCGACCCACTCTTCACCGAGCCACCTGACCGCCCCATCCCGCAACGTCTCGGGCGCGAGCACTTCCGACTGAGCCTCATGACGAATGAAGATCTGGCCGCCCCACTCTGGGGCGTGCGCAGGAAGGTCCGCCATCGAGCCCACGAGATCGTTATCTTCTCCCTCAAAGGACGCCACCTGTAGGCTGCCTACGCCGACGCCGAGGGTGCTTCTGATTCCGCGAGACAGCGGGAGTGTCGAACCTTGAAGCCGCGGATTGAGGTCGACCACACAGGCGCGCCCGGCACCATCGACAACGACGTCAACGCCGCCGAATCCTCGGTAGCCACGATCTCGCAGATGCGACGCAAGCGAACGCACCTGGCTGCGTGCCGCCGCGAGCGTGGCATCATCACAGCCTGTATCGAAGTCACTTCCCGCAAAGTGAAACGGGGTGATCGACGAGGCCCCCTCGATCAACTGGATCGTCGGAGGCGGCACAGCTATCCCTGACTCGAAGCATGCAAAATGAAAGTTGAGTGAAGGACCGGGTACGAATTCCCACGCAGTGTTCAGGCGCGCACCGCATCGACGCACCGCTACGTCAAAGTCCGCCGCCGACTCCACGACAAAACACTCAGATCCGGACACACTCCCATCGCCCTTTGCGACAAACGGCACCCCCAGAAGGACCGCCAGATCGTCATACGTTGGTCGACCCTCTGATGCGATCTCTAGGATCTGTGGCGTCTGGACAATTCCCTCTTCACCGAATTCCTTCAATCGCAGCCTTGTGCTCAGAGACATAAACATCGATGAGCTGATTGCGGCGACTCCCGGAACGTTGTCCAATAGTTCAGAAGCCCGGAATGGGATCACCGTCAACTCCGCGCCGCCTGATGACGGCCCCAACATCTGCTCCGCCAAGCCTTGATCGTTGCTCGACCAACTATCACGAAAGCCCAAACGCTCTTCGTAGCTTGCGGAATAATTGCTCGCTGCGCTCCGTCCCATGATCGATGCACATTGCTCAACCTCTAGTTCGTGGTCGCCGCAAATAGCGGCGTCACTTGCACGATGCCCAACCCACGCGACTCGCCGCCTCATGCTGCCTAGACCATAAGTCATAGAAGGGAATACTGCATGACGCGGCATGGCCCCAAGTAGTACGGAGCATCCATCGGAAACGGAAGAGCCGCCTCGGCCGCCAGCGACTGGAGGCACACGGCGGCAGCTCCATGGAAGCCGGAGGCGGCACGAGTGACCGCGCCCACATGAAGGTCCGGCCACCACGCCGCATACAAGCCGTCTGCGCCGGCCTTCGCGAGCACCTCGCCTTCCGATTCCGTGATCAGACCGTAGACATATTGGTATTGACCGGAAAACAGCGCGGGCTCCGCTCGTACCGCGCGAGTGACCAGCTGTCCTAGTCCACCGAACGACGTCCCCATCGACAGCTGCGCGTACGCGGACGCGAGCTCGGACAGCGTGCCCCACACTGATGGCATCCCACACCCGTCCCTGCCCTTGAGCCTTGCCTGGTAGGACGTGCGAGGCAGAGCTTCCTCCACCGATTCGCCGTACCACGCCTGGACCATCCCATCAGCGTCGAGATAGGTGGCTGGCGGCACGCGGAGTCGGCGCGCCAGCGCGAGGGCACCGACGTGCTCACCTGAGCACTCATTCTCGAGACGCGAGTAGGCCGACCGGGTGGTGTCGCCGTCGAGCGGAGCACGTGACGAGCAGCGGAGATCATCGGGATCTATCTCATAACGAGCGGCAAAACCACGGATGGCTTCCACGTGGGCAACGGTTCCGGTGTGCGAGGCCGACGCCAGCGCGATCCCGGCCATGTCGGTCCTGTCGATCGCCCGTGCTGCGAGGAGCGTGATCGTCCGGAACGGCTTGATCGTCGACCTGGTTGGAACAGCCTGCTCAGGGTCGCCTACTGCTACAAGTACCCGACCGCTTGCGTCGACAACTATGCCACTCGCCTTCTCGGCTCGGTGGTACCCGTCAAGGTGCTCACACATGGCAACGGTTCTGTCCGTCATCCTTTGCCCCGGTCGGGCAGTGCCAGGACGTTGTTCTGGCACGGCAGGCAGGTTGGACCGATTGGCAGGCCGTAGCGTCCAGCCGCGCTGCTCGCCTCGACGAACAGGTGCTGGTACTCAGCCGACGAGAACCCACGTGCGCCCGCCAACTCAGTACCGACCAGGGGTCTGAACGGAGAAAGGATTGGCATGACTCCCCGCGATGCCAGTTCGTCAACCGCTCGGAGCGTCGCCGCACTGCTCTCGAGCCCGACGATCAGAATCGAACGCGACCGCACCCGTCCGAAGATTGAGCCCGCATGGGCGATGGCGTCGAGGTACCGATCCTTGCCGATCCGCGCGAGCTTCCCTGGAATGTATCGGAGCCATGACTCGTCCTCCCAGAACTCGAGATTTATGCCAAGGTCCTCGACACCTGCGACAAAAAGCGAATCGATGTAATGGTCTTCGAGCGGCGCCGCGATCATCACGTAACTCGGCAGATCTACCTCCGCCCGGAGCATCGATGCGAGATCCGCGCTAAGGACTGCGCCCATGTCAACGCCTGTGGGCGTTCCGCCGCCCAGCAGCACATGGCGGGCTGGCCGGGCTGAATCCCGTTTAGCCGCTTGGGCAACTTCGACCAGTTCAGTCGTCGAGCGCCGTCGGGCGTCAGCATCGGCGTTCAAGCCGATCGAGCAGTAGCGGCATCGTGCATGTGCCGGCCAGAACGAGCACGTGGGACCAGTGAGGCTGTAGCACAGCCTGTCTGCAGAGCACATCTGTGCGATCTCGCTGCTCGGGCGTCCCAGGGAGGTGGTGGTGTCGTAGTACGTCGGCTGCAACACAGGCCGAGCGTCAAACGAGACATCCCCGGCAGCCGCAACCCTGAACCCGTCGTCCCAATCGAGTACGAACGGCGAGTCCATACAGTGTGGTTCATTGACCGGCGCGTTGACGAATATGTCAGATCCGAGGACGAAGTCGAACCCTCCCGACACACCAGACCGCGTGCGAATCGGTGACGTCGCACCCTCATGGTGGAGTCCAATCCGCCTACGCGCTTCCGACGTCACCCGCAGGCCGTGAGCCAGGATGCCAAACTTCAGTGCTGCGAGCTCAATATCTCCTGCGTTCCACCCAGAATTGGTCAGATGCTCGATGAACTCTGCTGTGGCGCAGCTTGTCGGATCGTCCCGATCAGATCGAGCCATTGTAGGTGCCATGGATCTTGCCGTCGAGCCACAGCTGCTTGACCGAGTCCCACACTTCATCAGGCACCTCGGTGCCATCAGCAGCACCGATGTTTTCCCGAACATGGGTGGGATCTGATGAACCTGGGATCACAACGCTCACTGCTGGAGACCGAAGCACGTAACCAAGCGCGCCGCGAACCAGATCACACCCGTGAGATGCGAAGGCATCTCTGACGAGATCACCCATGGCGGCCTGATCCTCAAGCCAACCTGGCTTCACGCTCTTGGGCCACGATCCACGCCAGTCAGAGGAATGGAACGTCGTCTCCGCCGTCCACTCGTCGACAAGAACGCCGGAACTGAAGGGACTCCTCGCGATGACACCGATGTCGTGCTTGGCCGCCAACGGCAGGGTCGTGTATTCCGGCTCCTGCTGGAAGACGTTGTAGACGATCTGTAGGACGTCGATGCGTCCTGCCTCGATGTGGGTGTTGGCGTCGCTAGCTCCCTCGTCTGGGACCGAGATGCCAATGGCTCGGATGAGCCCGCGAGCCTTGAGATCAGAGAGCGTGTCGAACCAGGCCTCTTCCGCGTCCCACGCCTTACTCCACGTATGCATGAAGAGGACGTCGAGGTAGTCGGTGTTAAGCCGCTTCATGCTGTCCAAGGCTTGTTCCTCGATCCAAGCCGGGTCGTACGCGTCCGCGATATCAATACTTGGCCCTGGCGCGAAGACACCGTTCCTAGGCTTCACCTTGCTGACGAGGACGACCGAATCCCGGTCGATATCGCCGGCCGAGATCATTCCTCCCAGCAGCTCCTCAACATGACCCGCGCCGTAGCCGGCCGCGGTGTCGATGAAGTTCGCGCCTGACTCGAGGCCAACCCTCACGGCCTCGCGGCTCATGTCGTCGTCCTTGGGGCCCCAGACATCCCCAGACAGTTCCCACGTACCGATGCCAATCTCCGAAATCTCGATTCCGGTACGGCCCAGCTTACGAGTATTCATGATGATTCAGGTCCTTTCGTTGGTTGTGGTGCGTCGTACAAAGCTGACAACTGGTTGTCGTTCCGATTCTGGATAGTCGTAGGAGACGAGGATCTCGGATACAGCGAACTTCGATGTGGTTGCCTCAACAGCTCCCTCGAAGCTGTAAGCCGTCCATGCAGCGGACCGGGACTGCCAGTACCGCTCGGCGAACAGATCCAGGAGCGTTTGGCCGGCCTCGTTGTCGCTCGCGGTACGCCACAGGCCTCGGCGGGCCGGCACGATGTCACCGATGCACTGTGTTCCGACCTTGTCTGAGACCGGCACGGTGCTCGCGGCCAGGCAATCCTCCCAGAGGCCGCTGCATGCACTCTCAAGCGATGACGACCCGATGGCTATCCGGTCGCTCCACTTCTGCACCAGGTCCTCGAATGACACCCGACGTGGAGTAGTCAGACGCTGACTGCCCCTGGGTGACAGGCGGGTAACGAAGGCACCGCCCGGCTTGAGGACGCGTGCCAGTTCCCCGAGCCAGGCACACCAGGCCGTTGGATGGACATTATCGAAGACCTTGTCACCAGCGATGAAGTCGACTGACGCAGTCCCGAGCGGAAGGTGCAACCAGTCGCTCACAAGGAAGGTCTCACGCGGTCCCGGCGCGACTTCGTTCATCGACTGGTCGAGCATCCCAGGCGAGATATCAACGCAGATAAGTCGCCTCGCCACATCCCCGAGACGCGCCCGCAGGAGTGGCGTGCAGCCGAGGAGAACGCCCGTCCGTGCCTCTCCGCCGAAGCACAGCCGAACGTAATGGTCGGCATCCTGCGTACTGGGCGCGGCGGGCGGCCAGACCCGCATCCACCGCGAAGCGAGGATATCCCACTTGGCGCGCGCGGTCAGTTGAGTCATCGGACAGGGCTCCCTGTGGTGGGGCCGGACTGGCCTAGCCCTGTCAAGAACGGATCGATCGCGTCGAGCGCGAGATAGCCGGCGGTTGCGTTGATATGCCCTGCCGAGTGAAGAACGATAGTGGTGGCGGCGAGATCACGAGCAAGCTGCTCCGACTGCGCTACATCGATGTACGGATCGTCATCGCTATAAACGATCACTATCTCGCCGATACGTCCCCTCAGCCGACGCCATTCAAAGGGCGCCGAAAGGAACGACCGATTGAGCGCGTCAAATCGTGCAATATTTGTCCGTCCGACACAACCAGCGACAGATACAAGGACATCGAAATGTGCAAGTTCGGACTCGACGAGCCGCAGTGCGAAAGAAACGCCCAGACTGTGAGCAACGCATATGGCGTAGTCCCGGACCCTTGTCTGCGCGAGGAAGGCGTCGGTCCAGTGCTGAAGCGAATGGTCTGCTGGCGTCGGAAGTGCTGGGACGTCAACTTCTACAGCAGCGGACTCGAGTCGTTGTCGAGCCCATGGCAACCAGTTCTCCTCTGGGTGGCCGTCCGTGCCGTGCAGCAGGAGGGCTCGCTTACTGAGCGGATCGATTCCGAGAGGCGTCATTTCAGGCGGCCACCTCGAACTCTATCGCTCGCAAGAGAGCGGGAATATTTGATCGCACTGCGGCCCACGCGATCTTCAGGAGGTCGGTCGAGATTTGCGCTGTGTTGCAGGACTGTGCATGGCTTTCCTTGGCCGACGCTCCTACCTGCATCCAGAGCGCATCGTCAAGTGAACGCGTCGAGAGCTCCACGGCGTCATCTGCGACGACTTCCCACGGCGTCCCGGTCTCGAGGAGTGAACGAATTGCAAGCGCGCCATCGAGATCGTTGGTCGGCTCCATCCACGAATCTCGCTTCTCTTCAATCAGCCGCATTCCAGGACGTAGGCGTCGGTCAGAGTCATCGAAACCGACTGCGCCTAGCGCCGCCAGAACCATCGCTGTCGACTCGACAATTGAGTTCCAGCCGCCCGTCCCCGGATACCACACTCCGCCGCGACAAGGGCCGCCAGCCTCGGCCGACGTCAGTAGCCAGGCCGTAGCGGATCGAACGGCATCGCTCGTGTCGATCGTCCGACCAGCAGCACCGAGCGCCATCAGGGCGCGAGCGGTGACCCAGGGAACACTCTCGGGGTAGAACGCCCCAGACGGCAGACGCATGCGCTCGAATGCGCTCACCAGTTCTCGGGTCCGCTGCGAATCCCCGATCGCCGCCTCAGCGGTGAGCCACAACCCGGCTACCCACGTGCTGTGGAAGCGATCGATGTCGGGAACCACGTCACCATGTGGTGTCAATGGCACTTCGCGCACGGTCTCGACCGTTTCGATCTTCTCTCGAATGAGCTGAAAGTCGTCGGACGTACTCAGTCGGGCCAGATCGATCGTCACTCCAGTGTTGGTCACCGTGCAGACCTCGCGGAGGAAGCCGAGACTGTCCAATGCCCGGCCAGGGTCACCGACGGCAGCGAACGCTTCGCAGGCGTACATACATGACGAGGGGGTACTCCCCCATGTCGGGTCCGCGAGCTGTTGGGCCGTCACTCGCTCGACGAGCGCATCGAAGGCTGACCAGATCTGGACGATCTGCTGCGCGCGCCGATCGAGAGCCTGCGTCTCATCAAATCTCGCACGGGCGCAGATCGCCCGCAGTGATGCGATCGCAGGCCCGGCCGGTAGAGACTCGAGGTAGCTGGTGACGACCTCGTCGCTTGTACGGACACCCCCGGCATCTGCAAGTCGGCCCCACGCCCCCATCTGCTCCAGTTCGTCGGCAAGAATCGTGCACAGCGACCGGTGTCCGAGGCGCATGAATGAGTCTTGAAGTCGTCCGACGTTCGCGGCCAAGAGCGAATCAAGGTGGCTCTGATCGATTTGGGCAGCGCGGGCGATGAACTGCCTAGACGCCGCTATGTCGTATCGACCAAGGGCGGACAGCACAAGTAGCGCTCTCTCGAGCACGTCGTCGGGGAGGCTGACGTTCGATCGGACACGTTGCAGAAAGGCCACCGCGATCTCTGATGCCGTAGCCATCGAGTCGGCGGCGTCCTGCGCTGCTGCTCCGGAGTGCAACTGGAGCGCCAGTCGCAGTAGGTGGAGATCCTCACCGAACTTGTCCGCGAGGAATCGACGCTGCTCCGCCGATAAGGACCCGCCGAACCGCTGGGTCAACTGCGTTCCCAGGTCGCGGGGACTTACCGTGATCGCCTGGACGCCTGGCAGCGCCTCGTTCGCCCGTTGGCTGTACTCACGCCATGTCGACGCTCCGATCGTGAGTGTCCGCTCGTCATGCGGACGGATCTCCTTTCGAAGCGCTACCGATCCGAGGATGATCTCGGCGCCGCTCGGAAAGCTCTGAAGGTCGTCGACCAACAGGACGGTGCGGTCTTCGATCCCGAATAGGAGTTCGTGGACAGTGTGCGGAGACACGACTGGTGTCTCACCGAAGTTGAGGTAGAGGACTGGCATCTCCTCTGCGAGCGCCTCGGCGATCTGCACGATCAAGGTCGACTTGCCGCTCGAACTCTGGCCAACCACCAGGACATCGACGCCGCCGCGGATTCGATCAACCAAGCGCGGGAGCTTCGGATGGGGTACCGACGGATCGACGGGCAGGGCACTCAGGACCTGGTCGGCCGGCCGCAGCTGGTGGTGCCGGGGCTGTTTGCTGTACTCGCGGAGGCGTGTGAGCTCGATCTCAACGTCCTCCACTGGCCGGCCCTCAGCGATGCCTCGGTAGAGCTTGAGAGCGATCAGGTCCGGCAGTGAGATATCCCCAGCGACAAGCGCGTCGACTTCGAGGGGAGCGATGAGAAGGCCCCACCGCCGTACGAACTCAAGGAACGGAGGTCTACCTCGAGGGGTGGGACACACCGGACTAGGGAGCAAGCGAAGGACGAGGGGCGTGCCCGGGATCTCGGCGATCTCCAGCAACTCGCGGAGACGGGAACCGCCCTCGAAGGCGGAAGCTCCCAGACCTTCGGCCACGATTTCAATGTCGATCGCGCCAAGGGCCATATGCGAGGCCGACTGGATAACACGATCGTCGCGACTGGAAGGTTCAGTCGACGCGAGGGTGAGGTCGGGCACGCAGAGGGTTTGAAGTGCACCCACCGCTGTCCTCGCGATCGTGAGGCTCTGGTCATCATCCTCCGCCCACCGCCGGGCAGCACCGAGTCCCGAGCCTCGGGCCACCTGGTAGGCCACGACGGACTCGTTCGCGGGCGCGCTCGTGGTGAAGCCCTCGACGGGTTGAACGCCAGCCACGTCGAGGATCGCGTTGGCTAGGTGCCTGCAAAGCCTGGGCGTGTTTCGCTCGCCGGTCTTGTAGGAGTAGGAGCCCAGCGCCTTGGCGGCCGCTTCCCGGCGATCCGTGAGCTTCGTCTCTTCGCCCTCGCCGAATAGCGCTTCGAGCGCTCTGGCGATCTGGTGGAAGTGATATTCGAACTTCTTGCCGTCGGTTGAAAGCCCGGGACGCTGCGAGAGGTGCCCGATACCACGGAGAAGGAGTACTCGCGGTTCGACCGCAGGGTCCATCTCCTCAGCAATCGTCCGGAGGGTCGGGGCCTCGAGGGAGATTGCCGACTCGCTCGCGGCGGACTCGACGAGGGCTTCAAGTTCTCTAGCTAGCGCCTCCAACGAGGGAGCAGACCCCATGTGGCCAAGGCTACGTGACCCCTCGGGGCAACGTCCCGAGGTGACGCCAACCGTCCACAGCTGTCGCCAAGTGTCGCTCTCTGTCGTCGATTGAGCCGCCACGCGGCTACGTCAACGTCCTCGGCCGCCTACAGAGCGGCGGCCCGAGCGCCCCTAATTCCCCCTCCAGCGGCGTTGCCAACAGTCCGGACAGACCGGACAGAGGGCCGTCCCGTCGCCGTCAGCAAGTGCCGCGGCTTGGTGGTTGAGCCATCCGTCCTTCTGTCGTATCACCACCACAGGCCACCGAGGCGCCGCCTCAGTGGCGGGAGATTCAACAGCTCCGAGAGATGAAAGGAGGGAACGTGGCGCTCGACTCGATGATGGCAGAGCGGCTGGTCGAGTTCTTCGATGAACACCGGCCGGAATGGGCTGCGCACAGTTACCTCCCTCCTCGGACCACGGCGGTGCTCGCCATCGTCGCCGCTCGCGGTGCCGGTTACGAGGTTCCCACGGTCGCCGATGCCTTCTTCAAGAGCCAGTACACGGTGCGCACCTACCACCGTGACACCGCCCGCTACTGCGGCACGTCGGCTCCAGGTCTCGAGCGGCAGACGCTCCGGCACCTGCTGCTGAACGATCCCCAGCTCCTCGCGGAGCTTCTCGGCTGAGCACAACGCCTCTGCCGCCCTGCGTTCCTTGACAACTGAAGAGATCAACCAGCGAGGGAGAGATCCCTCGAGTTCACCGCCCACCTGGGCGTGAACGCCGGCGTGGCTTCCGCCACGCCAGGCAGTTCGGGGACCGCCCACAGATGGACGGCCCCCGAACCATCAACCGAGATGGGCGCCTGGTGCACCGCTAGCAACGATTGCCAGGCGTCCACCTCCGACCACAAGGAGGTGGCCCTCGTGGCTACTACCACTTTGCCGGGTCAGGAAGCCCCTGGCCTCATTACCGACGTGCGAGCCCAGCTCGAATGTCGGCTCCCCCGCTGGATCCAACCCCTGCTCTCACGGGTGACCGGCCGACCTCGCCTCGGCGAACAGCCGGCCGTGGTGGTACCGACCTTCGGTCTGGTACTCGCGGAGGTGGCGGCTTTGATCACGGCTTCCGCGATCATCGTCCTCGCCTTCTCCGGACACCCGTGGATGCTCGCCCTGCTCCCGTACGCAACGTGTGTCGCGGTCGGCCGGCTCCGCTGGTTCCAGACCGAGTTGACGCACTTCGCGATCCACGGGCGGGTCAAGGCCCCACGGCTGTGCCAGGTATTCGGGACAGTGGTGCCGTTGGCGATCAACGAGAAGACGTACTTCGTCGATCACATGAAGCACCACGACCCGGACCACTTCGGCCGTGGGGACGATCCCGACGCAGAGTTCCTCGGTGAGCTCGGCTTCGACGGAACGAAGTCCGAGGCCGAGCTCATGAGGTTGCTGTGGCGGACGTCGTTCTCACCCAGGTTCCACTGGTTGTTCCTCAAGGTGAGGATCAAGTCGAACGCCGTCACACCCTCTTGGGGCCGAAAGGCCCTGGGGATCGTGTGGATGGGTGTCATCGTGAGCTTGCTCGCGGTGTTGCCCTTCAGTGCGTGGCTCGTCCTGGTGTTCGGCGTGGGGATCGTGGGCTACCAGCTCTCGAGCCTCCTGCAGTTCACGAGCGAGCACAGGTGGCTCGCCGAAGCACCGGAAGGTGTCCGCCGGTCCGCCGCCCTGTCCCACGGCCGCTTCTGCGGCGAGACACCTCCCACCCAGGGCGGTGTCCTGCCGTGGACGACGTGGATGGTGCGGATGATGGTGATCCACCTGCCGGTCCGTCTCGCGGTACTCCCCGGGAGCCTTCCGGCACATGACGCTCACCACGTGGCACCTCGCCACATCGACCCGAACTGGAGGCGGGCGAACTACGTCCGCAGCGAGCTCATCAGCCTCGGCAAGGACAAGGGCATGGCCACACGCGAGGTGTGGGGCCTGGGTCCAGCAATCAGGGTCGTCTTCGCCGACATGGCGTCGAAGGCCTGAACCGGTCAATCGGGGCCGTGGTGCAGATCCTGCGCCACGGCCCCCTTTACATGAAGGAGATCACGAAGATGTACGACGACAACTCGAAGAAGTTCGCGGTGATCCTGAACCGCAAGCACCCAACCGGGTTGCTGCTCAACGCGCTCGGCCACCTCAGCGTGGGCACAGCCGCCGACCTCGGACCGCAAGAAGCCGACCTCCTCGACTATCAGAACGAGGAAGCGGCGCTGACCGCACGCATCAGCCGCTGGCCGGTGATCGTGCTCGGAGCGAAGAACGGAAACCAGGTGCGCACGACCTACGAGGCCGCACGCGACGCCGGACTCGCAGCCAACGTCTTCGTCACGGCGATGCTCGGCGAATCGGCCGAGGCTCAGCTGCAACAGACGGCTGCAGCCCTACCCGATGACCTCGACTTCGTCGGAGTCACTCTGTTCGGGTCCGCCGGTGACCTGGCTCCGCTAACCAAGCGATTCAGCCTCCTGACGAGCCTGTCGTAGCTGGCGGTAGGGCTATTCGATGGCGGGGCGCTTGCGCCCCGCCATCGTCGCGTCCGGGAACGCATCCGGCCCTACGTCGCTGCCTGTCCACCCTGACCGTCGGGATCGATCGCGGTGCGACGCTGCATCGCTCGTTCGTTGTCAACGAGGAGAGCAAACGTGTCAGCGGCCTCGGCCTGCATGCCGGGGAGGACGTGCTGGTACACGTTCATCGTGAAGGCGACGTTGGCGTGGCCGAGGCGCTCGCTGACCACCTTCACGTTTACGCCGGCCTTGAGCAGCAGGGTCGCGTGGGTGTGGCGCAGATCGTGGAGCGAGATCGCCGGGATGTCGATCTTCGCGACGGTCCGGTCGAAGAGCTGGCTGAAGATGTCTGGGTGCATCGAGGTGCCGTCGGCCTTGACGAACACGAGGTCGTCGTCCGTCGGTTTCACGCCGTCGCGTTCCTCGGTGCGGACCTTGTGCCAGTCCTTCAACACCTGGATGACGTCTGCATCGATGTCGATAGTCCGCCGACTCGTGCCCGTCTTCACGTCCGAGATCGAGACCTCGTACGCGACCGACACCAGGGCCTGACGCACCGACACGCGGCCGGCGTCCAGGTCGAGGTCGCGCCACCTGACCCCGAGCACCTCTCCCCGTCGCATCCCAGTGTGCGCCGAGAAGTAGAAGGCGGGGGCCATCCGGTGCGGGGCGATCGCATCGAGGAACTGGACGAGTTGGTCGATCTCCCACGCTTTGATCTCCTGGCGCTTGCGAGCCTGGAGGGACGGCGCATCGGCGAGGGCGACAACGTTGCGGACAACGGTGCCTTTGCGCGCTGCGTCGCCGAGCGCCTTGTTCAGCATCACGTGAATGTTGTGCACCGTCTTGGGAGCCAGGCCCTTCGCAGGGCCCTTCTCGCCGGGGCGCTTCTTGCGGCCGCTCTTGAGCAGCGCCGCGTAAAGGACGTCGATGTCCTCGGGTGTCAGCTGGTCGAGCTGACGCTTTCCGAGGGCGGGGATCACATGCAGCTCGATGTTGCGCCGGTAGGCGTCGTGGGTGCTCATGCGCAGCCGGGCCTCCTGGATCGGCAGCCATCGCTCGGTCAGGTACTGGCCGAGCGTCAGCTTCTCGCTGACCACGGTCTCGCCCTGGTGGCTGCGCTTCACAAGCTCAGCCAGCAGCTTCTCGGCGTCGCCACGCCGTGTGCCCGCCTGGACCCACCGCCGCCGATAGTCGCCGGTCGCCGGGTTCACACCGTCGTAGACGACGGCGTACCACTTCTTGCCCTTCTTCTGGATGGTTCCGCGCATCAGCGTCCCCTTCGGATCGAACCGTGTGGGGACATCGAGCAGCGGACGAGGCCGGCGATCCCGCGACGTCCGGCGGGAATCTGGCGCTGCACCTTCGACAATACGCCTCGAGAACCCGAAGATCGACCCCCAACGGTGCCGATGCCTCTGCTTCGTTGCCGACGCGGGCCGCTCGGCGCGGTCTCCACAAGGGGCTGAAATCCCGTCCCGTGGCGCTGCGTACCGGTGCGGCGTGGTCGATCCCAGGCCGCACAGTAGAAAAAACAGTAGAAATCTGGCCGCTGGGACATGGGAGAGGCCCTCCTCGATCTCTCGAAAAGGGCCTCTCATCAGGTACTTCGCTTGGTGGCGGGGGCAAGATTTGAACTTGCGACCTTCGGGTTATGAGAACGATCCTCAACGAGCCCTGGAGTCCCGGGCTGTCCCGTTTCGTGCCGCTTGGCTGGGGTTGCACGCATTCGACGTACCGGTCCGTAGCACT
>RRZU011877635.1_pt1 | contig 18821 bp, 18 predicted proteins | sample 2165561 | NCBI WGS metagenome assembly RRZU01 (sample SAMN10456909, study PRJNA506462) | wastewater metagenome | isolation source: wastewater sludge | place: USA: Moscow, Idaho | reverse complement strand
TTAAGCCTGAAGATACGTTATATCAGCACACATTGAATCATCTAGAGGATCTGACGAATGGTGACGGACTGACTGTATTTGACTCGTTGTTCGATGAGATTACAGTCATGTGTTATCCGGTTTCAGTGCCGCAGGTAAATCAGGAACAGGACGAGAAGATTCATATTATTCTTATGTTCCCCAAGAGGCTTGTGAATCATGAAGTAAGAGACTTTGTAAAATCATTTATGCTCGTAAATGATGTTCTGGTCAATATTGTGATCAGCAGAGAGAAAATGGTCAGGCTCATAGAAACAGATCCTTTAACTAAGCTGTTGAATAGAAGTTCTTGGAATAGTACACTTGAGACAATTGTAAGACATCCGGATTCATTTTTCATTCTTTTTATAGATCTGGATAAGTTCAAGGTGATTAATGATACTTTTGGACATCAGACAGGAGATGAAATCCTGAAAGAGACAGGGCACTGGCTCAGATCTGTATTCAGAGAGGAAGACAGGGTCTTTCGTCTTGGCGGTGATGAATTTGCAGTGACTGGTAAGATCAATCCTGAGTCTGCGGATGGATTTTATGCAAAGATCCAGTCTTTGAATGAACAATTTACAAAAGCGCTTCAGAGTAAGCTCCAGATAGAAGCGACCATTTCGATCGGTGCATTATTTACAAAAAATGCTGAAGACAAAGACAGTTTATATTTACGCGTTGACAGACTTCTTTATAAATCAAAAGAAAAGGGCAGAAATACATTAAGTGCTGAATCAGATTTCGCCTGAATATATGAGGGATAGCAATGAAGACACAAGTCAGACTAAAAGGAAGATTAAAAATTTATCTGCAGGCTTTTTTATTCCTGGGAGTTGCATTAGCACTCCTGACGGTATTAATATTTTTTGTTGATTATAAAGCTGGTTTCCTTCTGTCGCTTTTTGTAGTCCTTTATTTTGCTGTGAATTTTTTACTGTTATATCACAATAAAAATATTATTCTGAATGAACTGATCAGCTTTGCAACACAATATGGACAGATTCAGAAGAAGCTTTTAAAAGAGCTTGATCTGCCACATGCGTTGCTGGATGACAGTGGCAGGATCATTTGGGTAAATAATGCATTTGAAGATGTTACTTATCAGAATAAATGTATGCGAAAAGCTGTAAATCAACTTTTTCCGGCGGTAACAAAAGATAAGCTTCCACTTGACCGTGAAGAAAGTGAAGTTGAGATTATTTATGATGAACGCAATTTTCTAGTCAGACTTAAGAAGATCTCCTTACGTGAAATGATAGAGAACAGTGATATCATTGAAGCGGATGAATATGAAGGATTTCTGATCGCACTCTATCTTTTTGATGAGACAGCACTTAAATATGCTTTGCAGGAAAATGATGACCAGAGTCTGGCAGTAGGTCTTATTTATATAGATAATTATGATGAGGCACTGGATAGTATTGAAGAGGTAAGAAGATCACTTCTGGTAGCGTTGATCGACCGTAAAGTAAATAAATATGTTGCGTCTCTGGATGGAATCATCAAAAAGACTGAAAAAGATAAATATCTTGTAATTTTAAGGAAAAAATCATTAAAACATCTTCAGGAGACCAAGTTTGAAATACTGGAAGAGATCAAGACAGTTAATATAGGAAATGACATGTCTGTTACCTTGAGCATAGGAATTGGTCTTGATGGACTTTCCTATTCTCAGAACTATGAATTTGCAAGAACTTCGATCGATTTGGCACTCGGACGCGGAGGAGACCAGGCAGTCGTTAAGACCATGGACTCGCTTTCTTATTATGGTGGTAAAAGCCAGGTCGTTGAAAAAAACACACGTGTGAAAGCAAGAGTCAAGGCATATGCACTTCGTGAGATCATTTCATCAAAAGATAAAGTCATTGTTATGGGGCATCACCTTACAGACGTTGACAGTTTTGGCGCAGCAATTGGCGTATACTGCATTGCAAAGGCATTACAAAGAAAAACACACATCGTAATCAACGAAGTGTCTACTTCTGTGAAGCCTCTCCTTGATCTGTTTGCAGGACACCAGGAGTATGAAACGGATATGTTTTTGAACAGCCAGCAGGCAATTGAAACAGCCGGAGCAAATACGGTTCTTGTAATCGTTGATGTGAACAGACCAAGTATTACAGAGTGTCCGGAACTGCTTAAGATCTGTAAGTCGATCGTAGTTCTGGATCACCACAGACAGAGTTCAGAAGTAATAGAAAATGCAACACTATCTTATGTTGAACCATATGCTTCATCAGCATGTGAAATGGTCGCTGAGATACTTCAGTATATTGGAGATGGAATCAAGATCCGTGGGAATGAAGCGGACTGTTTATATTCGGGAATTATTATTGATACCAATAATTTTGTCGCGAAAACAGGAGTCAGAACTTTTGAAGCAGCTGCATTTTTAAGAAGAAACGGCGCTGATGTGACCAGAGTAAGAAAACTTTTCAGGGAAGATGCTTCTGATTATAAAGCAAAAGCTGAAACGGTAAGACATGCAGAAATTTACAGAAATGACTATGCGATTTCGATCTGTCCAAGTACTGGAATCGAAAGTCCTACTATAGTCGGTGCACAGGCTGCAAATGAGCTGCTTGACATTAAAGGAATTAAGGCGAGTTTCGTTTTAACAGAATACCAGGGACGTGTATACATTAGCGCGCGATCTATTGATGAAGTAAATGTGCATGTAATCATGGAAAAGCTAGGGGGAGGCGGACATATGAATATCGCCGGTGCCCAGTTGGAAGATATTACAATATTACAGGCAGAAGAGACATTGAAACGTATACTTGACAGTATGATACAGGAAGGTGATTTATAATGAAAGTAATTCTATTAGAAGATGTAAAAACACTTGGCAAAAAGGGTGAGATCATAGAAGTAAATGATGGGTATGCCAGAAATTTTGTACTACCTAAGAAACTAGGGCTTGAAGCAAATACAAAAAATCTGAATGATCTGAGACTCAAAAAGGCTCATGATGATAAAATGGCAGCTGAACTGCTTGAGCAGTCAAAGCAATTCGCACAAAGACTTTCAGAACTGGAAGTAATTGTTCATATTAAAGCTGGCGAGGGCGGCAGAACATTTGGGTCTGTTTCGTCAAAAGAAATCGTGCGTGCAGCGCTGGAACAGCATGGAATTGAACTGGATAAGAAAAAGATCGTGCTACAGGATGCAATAAAAAGTTTTGGCGCATATGAGGTGTCTGTAAAACTACATCCACAGGTAACCGGAACACTAAAGGTAAAAGTACAGGAAGAAAAATAGTTGAGGGGGTTCTATGTCTACAGTTGAAGAATCAATCATAAAAAGAATACTTCCTCATAGCCTGGAGGCAGAACAGTCTGTAATTGGATCTATGATCATGGATCGCGATGCAATTGTGGCGGCTTCTGAAATTGTTACGGATGAAGACTTTTATAGCAGGCAGTACGCAGTTTTGTTTCAGTCAATGGTAGAACTGAATGAAGAAGGGAAACCGGTAGACGTCGTCACACTGCAGAACCGTTTAAAAGAAAAGGATGCACCACCAGAGGTGAGCAGCCTTGAGTTTGTCAGAGAACTACTGTCAGCAGTTCCGACCTCAGCAAATGTAAAATATTACGCTGGAATCGTAGCGGAGAAATCTACACTTCGCAGACTGATACGCTTGAATGAAGAAATTGCCAATACCTGTTATTCAGGAAAAGAAACACTGGAAGTAATATTGGAAGAGACGGAGAAGAAGACGTTTGAGCTTGTCCAGAAAAGGAATACAAGCGACTATGTTTCAATCAGACAGGTCGTTATGAATGCCATGGACAAAATTGAGCAAGCAGCAAAAAACAAAGGTTCAGTCACTGGAATACCAACAGGATTCATAGATCTTGATTTTAGAACTGCAGGATTTCAGCCTTCGGATTTTATTCTGGTTGCGGCAAGACCATCTATGGGTAAGACTGCTTTTGTATTAAATATTGCACAGTACATGGCATTTCATGAAAATAAAACAGTTGCTATTTTCAGTCTGGAAATGTCAAAGGAACAGCTTGTGAACCGTTTGTTCTCGCTGGAGTCCAAAGTAGATTCGCAGCATATCAGAACAGGTAATCTTTCTGATGGAGAATGGGAAAAACTGATCGAAAGCGCCGGAGTCATTGCAAAATCAAACCTGATCATAGATGACACGCCTGGTATCAGCATTGCTGAATTAAGATCTAAATGCAGAAAATATAAACTCGAACATAACTTGAGCATTATCATTATTGATTACCTGCAGCTCATGTCAGGAAGAGGAAAGAGTGAATCAAGACAACAGGAGATCTCGGATATATCGAGATCACTGAAGTCGCTTGCAAGAGAGCTGAATGTTCCGGTGGTAGCATTGTCTCAGTTGAGCCGAGCTGTGGAACAGAGACCTGACCATAGACCGATGCTTTCGGATCTAAGAGAATCTGGAGCGATCGAGCAGGATGCCGATGTTGTTATGTTCATTTACAGGGACGACTATTATAACAAAGATACAGAACTTAAAAATATTGCAGAGATCATAATAGCAAAACAAAGAAATGGTCCTATTGGAACGATCAATCTTGTCTGGCTTCCGGATTATACAAAATTTGCAAACATGCAAAAATAAGACCAATAAAAAAAGACACATAGGTGTCTTTTTTTGATGCTTCTTGATTATTCTTCTGAAATAGCTCCTGTAGGGCAAACACTAGCGCAAGCTCCACAGCTGATGCATGCATCTGCATTGATTTCATATTGTGTATCGCCCTGGCTGATTGCTCCTACTGGACATTGAGGTTCGCAAGCTCCACAGCTAACACAAGCGTCACTGATTACGTATGCCATAATAATAGTCCTCCTTTTTCTGATTCAGTTCACGAAATGATTTTCGTAACTGATATTATTTTAATACATTAGGAGTCTGAATACAAGTAGAATGGCTTCAAAGGTCAAGATATTTTTTGAAAGAATAAGGATTGAATTTTTATGTTATTCTGCCTTTGCAGCTTGATCGCGCAACTCGATTCTACGCTTTTTAATCCCTTCAAGGATAACTTTCTTTTTATCAACGACTGCCTTTTTATCCATATCAGGTACAAATTTTAATTTATAGTCCATTCCAAGCATTTCATATTTTGCTTTTCCCATAGAATGGTATGGAAGAACATCAAGTGCTTTTACATTTTTCAGATCACCAATAAAATATCCAAGTTTGTATAGATACTCATCATCGTCTGTCAGACCCGGAACAACAACATGACGTATCCAGATTGGAATATTTTTCTGGTCAAGATAGTGAGCAAAAGCCAGGATTCCTTCATTAGGCTGACCTGTAAGATGTAAATGCTTCTCAGGGTCAATATGTTTAATATCAAGCATAACAAGATCAGTCAGGGAAAGAAGCTCATCCAGTTTTTGAATATAGTCTGTATTGTCTGCCTTGTATGTAATACCGGACGTATCAATACAGGTGTGGATCTCATGTTTTTTACATTCTTTGAATAGTTCTATCAAAAAATCAACCTGTAAAAGAGGTTCACCTCCGGTCACTGTGATTCCGCCACCACGGTAAAAACTTTTATTACGTTCGTAATCTTTAATAATTCTTGAAACTTCTACTTTTTTTCCACCCTTTAAATCCCATGTATCAGGATTATGGCAGTATGCACATCGCATAGGACATCCCTGTAAAAATACGACCAGCCTTACGCCGGGGCCGTCAACAGTTCCAAAACTCTCTATAGAATGTATTCTTCCACTCATAATCATACCTCCTGTCAAAGCAGTAACCTGCTATTTAAGTATACTATCAGTGAGAAGGAAATTCAATTGGTTAGCATGCGGTGTACCTGATTTAGTACAACTTATTGCTTATCACCACGGATAATACTGACAACTGCTGAAAAAGCACCAAACAGGATTCCCATAATTGGCCAGACGATCCATGTAATATGCCAGTCTCCGGTCAAAAAGCTCCAAAGCAGATAACCAGCAGTGGTAAGTGGCCAGACAACAGATGCGACAGCTCCGACCAATTTATCTTCCTTGCGTTCGGGAGCGTAATCACCTTCCTGCAAAAGTTGCTTATAACAATCCATTGTTGTACCTGCATTGATGAACAGCGTTACTGCACATGCGACCATGATAAGTAGTAAAAACACACCAACTGCACCATAAAAATCGTTATCACGAACAAAGACTGTCAGACTGATCAGGGTAAGCGGTGAGAGAATGCATAACACAACACCGGCAACGATCTTAAGGGTAAAATATGGCAGATAGGAAGTTTTTTTCTTGCGGATCACTTCTGTAAGTGAATAATCAAGAACGAATGGTCTTTCCAGGTATTTATACTGGTCAAGTTGTATTCCACTGAATATGAACAGACCTACTGCGACTGCGATCATTAAAAAAAGTGGAAACAGGAAGAGTGTAGCAGCACTGTCTTCCCCCATCTGAATACTCATGACGGATGTTCCGAGTACAAAAACAGCAGGGGCTGTAATACATAAAAACACACCAAGTGCGATTAAATTGCCAAAAAACTTTTTATCATGAATGATTCGTTCTGTTTCTTCTTTTTTAATAACAGGCAGTACAGGCTGCATGGAAGAGGGTACTTCAATATTCAGCTCACGGATCAGCTCATCAATATTTCCAAATTCTGAAATGACTATGCCAATGGCCTCATTTTCGCTCTTTCCGTGGTATTTCATTTCATTATACTTATCCTCCATACTGCTTAAAAGATCTTCTTTCAGTTTGATCAGTGCCGGAGTTTTCGGCATATTAGCAAACATATTGTCTAAATAACTTTTGATTGTTTCCATAATCACATCTCCTTTATAAATTTATCAACGACTTCTTTTGTGATCTGCCATTCCAGGCATTTCTCTTTGTAATAAACTAACCCCTCATTGGTTAATTTGTAATAAGTACGGCGTTTGCCGTTCGTCTCATCACCGGAATAGGATGAGATATACCCGTTTTTTTCCAATCTGGAAAAAGCAGAGTATAGTGTGGTTTCCTTCATGATATACTTTCCATCAGTCATTTCTCTAATACTTTTTGAAATTTCATACCCATAAGAGTCATCATGTAATAATAAGAAAAGAATCATAGTATCGTTATATCCTCTTATCACGTCACTACTGATCAAATAAACACCCTCCTTCCGATAAAATGTATGGAGTAAACTGATAAATGCAAATTTACTACGACAGATATACTATGACAGTCGTACTACGTCTGACGTAGTATTAATATAGCATGATTACTACGACAGGTCAAGTACTTTTTAAAAAGTTATAGAAAAGCTCCATCTTGTGCAGAACAGTTCGAACTGTCCGCATAAGATGGAGCTTTTTATGTTATGGGATATAGCAATCCATTATTTAAACATTTAATCCAGATTAGACTGTTTCGTGGAAGGTACGGCTGATTACGTCGTTCTGCTGTTCTTTTGTAAGCTTAACGAAGTTAACTGCGTATCCGGAAACACGAATTGTAAGCTGTGGATAGTTTTCTGGATGCTGCTGAGCATCTATAAGCATGTCTCTGTTTAATACGTTAACATTTAAATGATGGCCGCCTTTTGTAGCATATCCATCTAATAATGATACTAAATTATCGATTTGAGCCTGGCTTGTCTGTGACATATGTATTACCTCCTGTAATAGAATTGTTTATTTGTAGTCGTCAAGTCCCTGATGAAGAGTAGGAATGCTGCATGCAGTAGGAGTACGGGAACAATCGGTGCAGCCCAGGGTCTGAACAGATTTTGGGGCATTGAGTGTTTCATCATAATCAACATTAACATGGCCTACACCTTTTGCGATGCCTGCATCAAGCATTGCGACCAGGTCATCTATCATTTTACTATCATCCATATTGCACCTTCCTATTCTCATCAGAAATTTATTGTTAAAAATGTATTAGTTTAAATCAAGTTCGATATCAAGATCACCAGCAAATACCTGATCATCTTTTCCAAGCGCACCTGGAATAATAGTGAATGTATTAGAGATACCATCCTGTGCATCCTGGAATGGAAGTTTTGATACAGATGCAAGAGAAGCGATCGCACCATGTGTGTCACGTCCGTGCATTGGGTTTGCACCAGGAGCAAAAGGCTGTCCTTTTACACGTCCATCAGGAGTGTTACCTGTAGCTTTACCATAAGTTACATTTGATGTAATGGTAAGAACTGACATAGTAGGGAATCCGTTTCTGTATGTGTGATGTCTTCTGATCATCTTCATGAATTTTGAAACAAGGTCATGTGCGATCTGGTCAGCGCGGTCATCATCATTACCGTATTTAGGGAAATCACCGGTTGTTTCGAAATCAATGATAACGCCATCTTCGTCTCTGATTGGTTTTACAGTTGCGTATTTGATAGCGCATAAGGAGTCTGTTACTACGGAAAGACCAGCGATACCTGTTGCAAAGTAACGAAGAACATCTCTGTCATGTAAAGCCATCTGAGCTCTTTCGTAGCAATACTTGTCGTGCATATAGTGAATAACATTTAAAGTATTTACATAAACATCAGCAAGCCATTCCATCATATCATCAAATTTGCTAACAACATCATCGTAATCGAGAACATCACCAGCGACTGGACGGTACTTAGGTCCTACCTGTTTGTGGGAAACTTCATCCACACCACCATTTAATGCGTATAACATACATTTTGCAAGGTTCGCACGTGCACCAAAGAACTGCATCTGTTTTCCAATTACCATGGAGGATACACAGCATGCGATACCATAATCATCACCATGCGTTACTCTCATAAGATCATCGTTTTCATACTGAATTGATGAAGTAGCGATTGAGATCTTAGCACAGTATTTTTTGAAGTTTTCTGGTAACCTTGTTGACCAGAGAACTGTTAAGTTTGGTTCTGGAGATGCACCAAGGTTGATCAGTGTATGAAGGTAACGGAAAGACATTTTGGAAACCATGTGACGTCCGTCAACACCAACACCTGCGATAGATTCAGTTACCCATACAGGATCTCCTGCGAAAATCTGATTGTACTCTGGAGTACGTGCAAATTTTACACATCTCAATTTCATTACGAAGTGGTCAATGAATTCCTGGATCTGTTCTTCTGTAAAAGTTCCGTTTGCAAGATCTCTTTCTGCATAGCAGTCAATGAAAGTTGAAGTACGTCCGAGGGACATAGCAGCACCATTCTGTTCTTTGATAGCTGCAAGATAACCAAAGTATGTGAACTGGATTGCTTCCTGTACGTTAGTAGCAGGTTTTGAAATATCACATCCATATACAGCTGCCATTTTTTTCATTTGTTTTAATGCAACGATCTGTTCGGAGATTTCTTCACGAAGACGCATAACTTCATCAGTCATAACACGTCCTGTTGAATCTTTCTGCTCATTTTTGTCTTCGATCAGTCTGTCAATTCCGTAAAGAGCGATACGTCTGTAATCGCCAATGATACGTCCACGACCATATGCATCAGGAAGACCTGTGATAACATGGCTTGAGCGGCATGCTCTCATATCTTCGTTATAAGCATCGAAGCATCCTGCATTGTGTGTTTTTCTGTGTGTTGAGAAAAATTCGCTGATTTCAGGATCTACTTCGTATCCATTATCTGAACAGGCTTTTTCTGCCATACGGATACCACCATAAGGCTGCATAGAACGTTTGAAAGGTTTATCTGTCTGGAAACCTACGATGGTTTCTTTGTCTTTGTTTAAATAGCCAGGTCCGTGTGAAGTAATGGTAGATACGATTTTGGTATCCATATCAAGAACACCGCCAGCAGCGATTTCCTGTTTTGTAAGATCCATTACCTGTGCCCATAAATCAGTTGTGTTCTGTGTAGGTCCTGCAAGGAAGGAATCATCTCCATCATATGGAGTATAATTTTTCTGGATGAAATCTCTGACATTGATTTCATTTTCCCATTTACCGCCTACAAAATCTTTCCATTCTGGTCTCATTAAAAAGCCTCCTATTAAAATATATTGTGTTTGGTTTATGTCTTATTCTGATATAAGACGTTGAAACATCGTTAATTGGTCGGTCTGTCAACAAAAATTATTATATGTTAATTAATTAACAGCGTCAAGGGATAGGAATGTTCTTTTTTTGGTACAAAACAGTTCCAAAACCCAGAGTTTATTAGTATTTCGACATAATGTATGGGATCCCTGTAAAAATACTGAGGAGTTGCAGAAAGAAGAAAAAAGTAATATACTTATTTTCATCGCAGATCTCATCAGATTTGCGTTTAAAAAGGATGATGAAACTTACAGGAGGTATGATCATGTCAGAAATAAGCAAAGAAATGACGATTGGTGAAATATTAAGAACCAATCCTGCAGTTGCACCTGTACTTATGGAAGCCGGAATGCACTGTCTTGGATGTCCTTCAGCACAGGGAGAATCACTGGAAGAAGCAGCCATGGTTCATGGAATGGACATTAATGAACTGATGTCTAGAATTAATGCACTCTGATTTCGTGAAAGCAGAGAATAGTAAAAGGCCGGATTTTACTCCGGCCTTTTTTAAATGAGTGCAAATGACTGAACTGCGTTGTTTTTTACAACTGGTTCAAAATGCTCCTCTAAATATGCTTCACCTGCATGACTAAAACGTTCTGGTGTTGCATATTCTGATATCATATTACAAATCTTATTGAATTCTTCAGGTGTATGTCCGCTTTTGGAAATAACAAGAGTATAAGCTCCTGTTTGTTTATTTTTATACAATGAATTTGTGCCCTGATAGTAGAAGCGGAGCACGCGGGATAATCTGGTTACTGAATCAAGGTTATCCAACTGATAGATCTTTGTCAGATTCATCGGCCGTTTTTCTTCTTTTTCTGATGGAACTTCTTTTTCAGGAATCTCGGCTGCAGGTTCTGCAACGGGTTCAGAAGAAACTTCTTTTGCAGGAACATCTATAAAATTACCTTCATGGATCCTTTTAAATAAATCAAGAACATCGTCAGCGCCTTCGGAAACAACATGAGATGTCTCTTCATTACCATTTTCTGAATCATGAACAGAAGGAGCAAATTTTGAGAACCTGGTATCAAGTTCCTCAGGATCCTCAACTTTGGTAATAATAAGAACGATGCACTCTGAATTCAAAGGAATAGCCTCTATCATAAGTGGAATATCTTCAGCCTCAAAACCGAATTCAAATGCAGCCTGCTGCATCATATCTCTGAATAAGGTCTTTGCTTTTTCCGTTCCATATGCGAGCTCACTAATCTTTAGTTCGCGATCTGCCAGATCTGCTTTGGTTAAGGTACAACGAATTTGATGGTCATTCACTTTTTCAATCTTCATAGTATCACATCCTTTTCTTTTATGCTAAGAACAGTGAATAGGTACCGTGACTGAAACACCAGATCAACAACAGTTTTGTAATATATGATGATATTATACTGTATATTTTCCGAAGTCAATAGCACTGTGGATAGTTTCAAAAATTTCATACAATTTTAAAATTATTTTAGAAATTACTTGTATTTTCGGACAAAAACACCTATAATATGAACTAGAGATGTTCTTGGATAATCGGTATCGGTTAGGAGGCAGGAACAAAACAGACTCGGATTTTTGATCCGGTCAGAACTGATTTATATCAGATAGATCTATTTTTCGTTTAAGGAAGGAACTCCTTCCTGTCTATTTTCCCTATGGGTCTTCCAGGGGGATATTGTCTTACAGGCGTACGTGCCTGTTCGCTAAATCATTTATTCCAAACTAAAACAATTCAAATTCAAACAATTCAAACATTTTATGAAAAACGTGTAGTATTATTTTGATGCAATCCTTACATCTCTGAGATTCTATTACATTTATCGTCATTATTTTAAGAAAAATGAAGTATCAGTCTATATTTTTATATCACAGATCCTTTTGGTCAAAACTCATTAGATGGGGGGTTACCTAAATTTTAAGTTTAAAAAGGAATCAGCTGGAAGAATACGCCAGACTAAGGTGGTTCGTCTGTGGAGGTGTAATTCTTTATTTTGAAGGAAGGGTATCATCCCCCGAAGAAATTGCGTCGAAATGCTGTCAGGAACAGGGAGCCGTGTATATGGCAGACTATGTATTGGACGATCGCGGTCAGCTGAGAGAATTAAGATACGATAAAATTGAACAGTTCTGAACGATCAGTAAATCTTAAAAGTAATATAATATCTGGATCAAATCTATTATAAGCCATAATTGTAACAGGAACGACAGGTAACGATTAATCAGCGTAAGCACAAAAGCAAGATTGATGGAAGCCCCTCCATGCAGTTGCTGAGTGTAAACAAAAATTAATAAAAAAACAAAAAAAGAATAATGACGTGAATGTTTGAGTCTGATATAATTAGGACGGTCAGGAGGTAATTTGGAATGAAGAAAAGAATAATTCCGGTTATTGTCGCGATCGTCCTAATTTTAATTGTAGTGGCGGCGACATTTGGGATGAAGATTATTGAAAGATATACATACTCAAAAGAAAGAGCAGATTTAAACGAGTATTTTCATATAAATACCAGTGATGAAACAGCAATCATGCTCGGAGATGAACTTCTTGAACAGAAGGCAAAGAATATTGATGGCTTTATTTACCTGGATTTTAATACGGTGAAAAGCTATTTTAATGACAGACTGTATTTTGATCAAAATGAAGGACTTCTTCTCTATACGGGTCCAACCAATACCATCAGCAGTGTTGTAGGAAGCAGTTCATACATGCAGGATGGACAGGAAATGAAGGAAATCTTCCCAATTTCGGTTATGGATCAGGATACACTGTACGTTGCAATTGATTATCTGAAAAAGTATACAAATTTATCGTATCAGGTCTTTGAAAATCCTTCCAGAGTTCAGATCATGAATCAGTGGTCAGAGATCAAACTTGCAGAAATCCGAAAAGATACAGCGGTAAGAATACTTGGTGGAATCAAGAGTGAAATTTTATCTGATCTTAAAAAAGGAGATACTGTTGTTATATTAGAAGAAATGGATACATGGTCTAAAGTAAAAACAGCGGACTCCGTGATTGGATATGTCGAAAACAAACGTTTGAAAAACATCAGAACGGAAGAACAGCAGGCTGTAAAAGAAGTGGAAGAACCAGTCTATTCAAGCATGACAAGAGACCATAAGATCAATCTGGTCTGGCATCAGGTGACCAACCTTACAGCGAATGCTTATTTATCGGAAATGATGGCAGAAGCGACAGGTGTCAATGTGATCTCGCCAACATGGTTCTCACTAAGTGATAATAAGGGCAATTTCACCAGTCTTGCTTCGATCGACTATGTGAATCAGGCACACAGTATGGGGCTTGAAGTATGGGGATTAATAGATAACTTTAATCCTGAGATCGATACAAAGGAAATATTGTCTTACACTTCAAAAAGAAATTTACTTGTAACAAATCTTGTCAATACTGCGCTTCAAAACGACTTGGATGGAATCAATATTGATTTTGAAACACTGAGTGAAGAAACAGGTGATCATTTTATTCAGTTCATCAGGGAACTGTCCGTAGCATGCAGGGCAAATCAGCTTGTTCTTTCCATAGATAATTATGTTCCAAAAGATTATTCGGCTCATTATTTTCGTAAAGAGCAGGGGGCTGTTGCAGACTATGTAATTATCATGGGCTACGATGAACATTACGCAGGAGGAGGTGTGGCAGGTTCTGTTGCATCAATTGATTTTGTTGAAGAAGGAATCGCGAACACGGTAGCGGAAGTTCCGGCCAATAAGGTCATTAATGCAGTTCCTTTTTATACAAGAGTCTGGTCTACAAAAGGAGCTGAGGTCACGGCGGAAAGTGTTGGAATGGGAATAGCAGAAAGTTTTCTGTCGTCAAACGGAGCAACTGCAGTCTGGGATGAAGTTACCTGTCAGAATTATGCAGAGTTCAATGCGGATGATGTTCTTTATCAGGTCTGGCTTGAGGATGCTGCTTCCCTCGACGTGAAACTGAACGTGATGCGCAAATATGAACTTGGAGGTGTGGCAGCCTGGAAACTTGGTCTTGAAACACCCGATGTGTGGAGTATTCTTGCGACATATGTTAGTGAGTGATAAAATTTGTTGACAGATTGCAACATCTCTGATAATGTTATATAGTTGTAAACACGCTTTAGTCCCGAAAAATGGATGCCTAGAGGCCGTTTTTTCTGACTGAAGCTTTTTTTCGCGATTTAGTGAAAGGTGAAAGGTGAAAGTTTGAAGTTTGATGAATTAGTTGTTAATAGTAAATTGATGAGGGGTATCGTAGATATGGGGTTTGAAGAGATGACGCCCATACAGGAAAAAGCAATCCCGGTAATATTGTCCGGAAGAGATGTTGTCGGACAGGCACAGACAGGAACTGGTAAAACCGCTGCATTTGCGATTCCAACCCTTGAAAAAATAGATAGAGCAAATAAGAAGCCACAGGCTATTATTTTATGCCCGACAAGAGAACTTGCGATTCAGGTCGCTGAAGAATTTCGTAAGTTATGTAAATATACACACGATATTAAGATCTTGCCTGTTTATGGCGGTCAGGATATCACAAAACAGATCAGGTCATTAAAGGCAGGAGTTCAGATCATCATCGGGACACCGGGTCGTGTGATGGATCATATGCGTAGAAAGACAGTTAAATTTGAAGGGATTCAGACAGTAGTTCTTGACGAAGCAGATGAAATGCTGAACATGGGATTCCGTGAAGATATAGAAACAATTTTGACGGAAACACCAGAAATAAGACAGACAGTTCTGTTCTCAGCAACAATGCCAAAACCAATTATGGACATTGCCAAAACATATCAGAAGGATGCTGAAATTGTTAAAGTAGTTAAAAAAGAACTTACAGTTTCTAATATTGAGCAATATTATTTCGAAGTTAAGCCAGGAAATAAAGAAGAGTTGGTATCAAGACTGATTGATATTTATAATCCTAAATTATCTGTAATTTTCTGTAATACAAAAAAGAAGGTAGATGAACTGACTTCCGATTTACAGGGTAGAGGTTATTTTGCGGAAGGTCTCCACGGAGATCTGAAACAGCAGCAAAGAGACCGTGTCATGGAAAGTTTTAGAAAAGGAAAAACAGAAATTCTAGTTGCAACAGATGTTGCAGCACGTGGTATTGATGTTGATAATATTGATATCGTATTTAATTATGATCTTCCACAGGATGAAGAATATTATGTACATAGAATAGGAAGAACTGGACGTGCAGGAAAGACCGGACTTGCATTTTCTTTTATCAGAGGAAAAGAAGTATACAAATTAAAAGAAATAGAAAGATACTGCAAGACTAAAATCGCTGCAAAACCGGTACCTTCATTAAATGACGTGACACAGACACGAGTAGATAATCTATTCAAAGATGTAAGCAATATCATTGAGTCAGAAAATCTGGAATCAATGATTTCAATCATCGAGAAAAAAATTAATGATGAAGATTATACAGCAATGGATGTTGCTGCAGCTTTTGTGAAGATGTATCTGAGCAACAAAGAGGCTGATGCAGCAGTAGTTGTAGATGATTTTGAAAATACAGGCGCCGAAGAAGGAATGGTAAGACTCTTTATCAATATTGGGAAAAATCAGAAAATAACTGCTGGTAATATTTTAGGTGCCATTGCAGGTGAGTCAGGAATCAAAGGAAACCTGGTTGGTTCTATTGATATGTTTGATAAATACACCTTTGTAGAAGTACCAAAACACCTTGCAGCAGAAGTTATGGCAGCAATGAAAAATGTTAAGATCAAAGGTAAGCCTATCAACATTGAACCGGCAAATAGGAAATAGTCCAAATTTGTGAGGGAAATGTATGCTTCAAACGGTCTATTATGATTTTTTGGATCAGAACAAGACAGATGAAATGATGAGAATAAAAGAGTTGCCTGAAATGAAAAAGTTTCATTTTATTCATCAGGCTATGCCCTTGCCAGAACAGAATCGAAATGCGATCTGTCTGTCTGATCAGGAGAAGTATTGTCTCGAAGCAATTCGATGTGGTTATCCTGTTATATTTTCAGAAGATCATCAATCAGAAGCATCGACTTCCATGGAGATCCGATATGTGATCATGTCTATGGATGCATTATCAAAAAACTATCTGGAAGAAGTTTATGCAAGGTTTTATAAGGAACCGCTTATAATACTGGTGACGAACCGATGTATTATTCGCGAGACGTGCCTGGAAGACCTTGATCGGTTATATGAAATATATTCAGGTGAAGGAATGACAGATTTTCTTGAACCGCTCTTTGAAGAACATGAAATGGAAAAAACATATCTTCAGTCCTATATTGAACATGTCTACACTTATTATGGGTATGGTATGTGGAGTATATTGGAGAAGGAAAGTGGCAATGTCATTGGAAGAGCAGGAATTGAGTATAAAGAGGATGAACCTGATAGTCTTGAACTGGGATATCTGATCGATAAAAGTTATCAGAAGAAAGGTTATGCGACTGAAGTATGTTCTGCAATTATAAAATATGCAGACGAACATCTACAGATCACAAAGCTCTGTTCTTATATTCACCCGGAAAACAATGCTTCGATTAAACTTTGTAAGAAACTGGGTTTCGCTGAACGTGGATATTTTTTACGGGATGGAATACAGCTTTGTAAATATGAATGGAATAAGATCATGTAAAATAGCATGGAAAAACAGTCAAAAAGATCTTAATATTTCTATAAAGTTTATAAGAAATTAATAAAAAATTAAAAAGTGTTTGACAAGTCACGATTCATATGTATAATTAACTTAAACAAAGGCGTTTACGAAATGTAAGCGCCTTTTTCGTATTTTAAGGAGGAGGCAGAAATATGAAAAAATTAGAGATCATCATCAAACCGGAAAAGCTGGAAGATCTGAAGGAGTTACTTGATAAGAGTGAAGTGAACGGATTGAACATTGTGAATGTTATGGGTTATGGTAATCAGAAGGGTATTGTCAACAAGTACAGAGGAGCTGAATACAGAGTAAATCTTTTACCTAAGATCAAGGTCGAAACGGTCGTACCAACCGAAGTAGCAGAGGCCTTAATTGAAAAAATAGTGAAAGAGATTAAGACTGGAAACTATGGGGATGGTAAAATATTTGTTTATGAGGTTGAAGATGCAGTAAGGATCAGAACTGGAGAAAGAGGATATGACGCATTATAATGATGTGCCATTGAAAACGGTTTATAGTATGAATAAAAAAGGTTATCAAAGGAGATAGCACATTCTTGGCGGCAAGCCGGATGTACTAGCTCCTTTTTTTATCTTTAAAATAAGGAGGAAAAAATTATGAAATTAACAGATTTGATTGCAAGCGGTATGGAAAGTACAGCCGCGGTTGAATTACTACTGAATATATTATGGACAAGTGTTGCGGCTTTTCTGGTATTTTTTATGCAGGCACGATTTGCACTTGTAGAAACTGGTTTCACGCGAGCTAAGAATGCCGGAAATATTACAATGAAGAACTTAATGGATTTTGTTCTGGGAAGTATATTTTTCTTTCTGATTGGATTTGCATTTATGTTTGGACAGGATGCAGGTGGATTTCTTGGTACGACCGGATTTTTTGATACCTATTCACTTGCCGACGAGCTTGGTATGAAAAATGGTCTTCCAATCGGAGTGTTTATGATCTTCCATACTGTGTTCTGTGCAACATCAGCGACGATCGTATCCGGGGCAATGGCAGAAAGAACTAAATTTTCAGCATATCTGATCTATAGCGCAGCAATATCTATCTTCATTTATCCAATTACAGGACACTGGATCTGGAGCGATGGATGGTTATCCGGTATTGGATTCCATGATTTTGCAGGATCAACAGCAGTACATATGGTAGGCGGTGTATGTGCACTTGTAGGTGCAAAGATCGTTGGTCCTCGTATTGGTAAATTTGGACCGAACGGAAAAGTAAATGCGATCCCTGGACATAATATTGTTATTGGTGCCCTTGGTGTATTCATTCTCTGGTTCTGCTGGTTTGGATTTAACGCAGGATCGACTACAGCAGCATCCACATCAATTGGTGATATTGCGATGACTACAAACCTTTCAGCAGTTGCCGCTACATTCTGTGTATTGATGATTACATGGTTCAGATATGGTAAACCCGATGTTTCCATGACACTGAATGGTTCCCTTGCTGGTCTGGTAGCCATTACAGCAGGTTGTGATTATGTGTCGAACTACTCAGCTTTATTAATAGGTGTCATTGCAGGTCTGATCGTGGTGTTCGTAGTTGAATTCCTTGATAAAGTTGTAAAAATAGATGATCCTGTAGGTGCAGTTGCAGTTCATGGTGCGTGTGGTGCAGCAGGCACGATCATGACAGGTATCTTTTGTAAAACCTCTATATTAGAAGGAATGGGGATGAGCAGAATGCAGTTTATTGGAATTCAGGTACTAGGAGTTGCGTCGGTTATCGTTTATGTAGCAATTATGGCATATATTCTCTTTAAATTACTGGATAAAGTGCATGGACTCAGAGTCAGTGATCAGGAACAGATCGATGGTCTTGATATGCATGAACATGGAATGAGTGCATATGCGAACTTTAGACTTCATGAAGATGAAAAATAAGTATAAAGTATAATAAGCAGAATAGATAGGCAGATAAAAAGCAGACAAGGTTGTCTGCTTTTTTGTTATGTCAAGATCAATTGACCGGGAGTGTAACAATAAATGAAGTGCCTTCATCAGAAGAACTCCTGACCTGAATCTGACCCTTGTGTAGCTCTACAATACTTTTGGCTATTGCAAGACCTAGTCCATAACCACCAGTTTCCAGATTACGG
>RRZU013320282.1_pt1 | contig 18825 bp, 22 predicted proteins | sample 2165561 | NCBI WGS metagenome assembly RRZU01 (sample SAMN10456909, study PRJNA506462) | wastewater metagenome | isolation source: wastewater sludge | place: USA: Moscow, Idaho | reverse complement strand
GAAGGTAAATCCAGATGGTTGAATTTTCCTTGTGGGACATCCTTCGCAACCTGCTGATGGCGGCGCGCTGGACGGTGTCTCTCTCCCTCATTGCCTTCATTGGTGGCGGCCTGGTGGGCTTGCTGCTGCTGGTGGCGCGCTTGTCCAAGCTGCGCGGCACGGAGCGTGCCGTGGGTGCCTACGTGCAAGTGTTTCAAGGCACGCCGCTGCTCATGCAGCTGTTTCTGGCGTACTTTGGCATTGCCCTGTTTGGCATCAAGACCTCGCCATGGACGGCGGCGGCCGTGGCGCTCACGCTGTACACCAGCGCCTACCTCACCGAGATCTGGCGCGGCTGTGTGGCCTCCATCCCCAAGGGGCAGTGGGAGGCCGCGCAGAGCCTGGCGCTCAATTTTGTCGAGCAACTGCGCCACGTGGTGCTGCCGCAGGCACTGCGCATTGCGGTGCCACCCACGGTGGGATTTTTGGTGCAGGTCATCAAGGGCACGGCGCTGGCGTCGGTCATTGGCTTTGTCGAGCTGACCAAGGCGGGCAGCATGATCTCCAACGCCACCTACCAACCGTTCCTCGTCTACGCCTGCGTGGCGCTGCTGTACTTTGCCCTGTGCTTCCCCGTGAGCCTGGTGGCGCAATCGCTTGAAAGGAAACTCCATGGCCACCGCCGCTGAAGCCACCGCTACCGTCGCGACCTCCGTGCATCCGCACGACGGCATCCTCGTCGGCCCACCTCCCATCGTGGACATCACCGCGCTGCGCAAGTCCTACGGCACCAACGAGGTGCTCAAAGGCATCGACCTGAAGGTGGCGCGGGGTGAGGTGATTGCCATCATCGGCAAAAGCGGCTCTGGCAAGAGCACGCTGCTGCGGTGTGTGAATGGGCTGGAACAGTTCCAGGAAGGCGCATTGAGCGTGAACGGCAAGAAGCTGCTGCACGACAACCCCGCCGCCATGCGCGAGCTGCGTCAGCAGGTGGGCATGATCTTTCAGGGCTTCAACCTGTTCCCGCACCTGTCGGTGGGCCGCAACGTGATGCTGGCCCCCACGCTGGTCAAGGCCCGCAGCCCGCAAGATGCGCAGGCCCAGGCGCGCCAGCTGCTACAGCGTGTGGGGCTGGCTGAAAAGTTCGATGCCATGCCCGATCAGCTCTCGGGTGGGCAGCAGCAACGCGTGGCCATTGCCCGTGCGCTGGCCATGGAGCCGCAGGTGCTGCTGTGCGACGAGATCACCTCGGCGCTGGACCCGGAGTTGGTGGGTGAGGTGCTGCGCGTGGTCGAGTCGCTGGCGCAAGAGGGTATGACGCTGATGATGGTCACGCACGAGATGGCGTTTGCCCGCAAGGTGAGCGACCGCGTGATCTTCATGCACCAAGGCCGGGTGCATGAGATGGGCACCCCCGCGCAGTTGTTTGGCAGCCCGCAAACGCCGGAATTGCGGCAGTTCCTGTCGTCTCTTCACGACTGATCTGAGTTCGCGCATGGGTTTGCGTTGGGTCCTTCAAAACGCGCACCGTTCGGGCTGAGCCTGTCGAAGCCTTGCGCGGCGGTTCGACGGGCTCAGCGTGAACGGTTTGAAGGGTGCTTGCTTACCGGCATGGGTACGGGTCAGAAAAAAGCAGCGGCTGGGCGAACCATGCCGCCAAAAAAAGAGCCCGGAGCGTCCACCACCGCCCGGGCTCTCATGGGGTGGGCGCGGCAGGGGCCGCACCGCAGGGCGTTATGACTTCACGCCTGCTTCAAATTCTTCGCGCGACAGCATCTGGTCCTTGTTCTTGTCCAGCGCCTGAAAGCGGTTGCCAATGGCGGGCAGCGTGGCAGCCTCTTGTGCGCTGAGCGTGCCGTCATGGTTGGCATCGGCACGCTGGAACGCCGCGTCTGCGCTGTTGCTTGCAGAAGTCTTGCTGCCGCCACCAAAGGTGGCCTGGCCTGCGGTGGGTGTGGCGTTGGCTGGGCCCACCACGGTTTTGGAGGGCGCTGTGCCCGTGCTGCTGGCGCTGCTTTGTGCATGCACCGCACCGGCTGTGCCCAGCGTCAAGGCTGCAAACAGCACCACGCTGCTGGCTTCAAAGTGCCGGGTCCAGCCGGTGGCCGTGGCACGGCTGGCCGGGTTGGTGGGGCTGGTGGTGTGGGATGCAAGTTGTTGCTTGGTCTTCATGGATGCAGTGCTCCGTAAAGTTGAACAGGCTTTCATTGCACCGCAGCAGGGCCATGCAGGCCAGCACTTTTGCCTGCTGTTGCTTGGGCCAACATTTTTCAGCGCCGTGTAACGGTGCAGGCGCCGGCGGTCTGGCGCATGGCAGGGTGTTGCTCAGGGCACAGCACTCTGTTTCAAATAGAAATGCCTTGTAGCGCGCAATAGGAAAGCGCTAGTAGCTATTATTTTGATAGCTAGCGGCGCGCAGGTTGATCCGCTGCCACACCGGGCACAATCGGGCTTCCGTTGATCGAACCCACCCAAGTCTTGCCCATGGCCCAAGCTTCCAAAGCCTTCCCCATCATCACCGCCGTGGCCGTGTTGGTCGCGGCCGCAGCGCTGCTCAACCCTTCAGCCGAGCGGCACCGCCAGCAGATCCAGGCATCCGTGGCCGAGCGCAGTCCACTGGCGGGTGTGCTGGGCGTGGGCGCGCTGGCCGCGTTTGTGTCTAACTACCACTCGGTGGGCGTGGCCTCGTACACCAGCATCCGTGGGCGCACCGTGTCGGTGGGCTTCATAGGCATGGTGTTTGTGCTCGACTCGCACAAAGACCTTTGAACAGACGCGCAAACACACCGGAGACATCGCATGGGAAACCGCCTTACCGAAATCGCCACCCGCACCGGGGACGCCGGCACCACAGGCCTGGGTAACAACCAGCGCGTGTCCAAGAACAGCCTGCGCATCCACGCCATGGGCGATGTGGACGAGCTGAACTCGCACATCGGCCTGTTGCTGTGCGAACGCTTGCCCGAGGGCGTGCGAGCGCTGCTGGTAGAGATTCAGCACCAGCTGTTCAACCTGGGCGGTGAGCTGTCCATTCCCGGCTTTGAACTGCTCAAGGCCGAGGCCGTGCTCGCGCTGGACGAGGCTTTGGCTGAGCACAACGCAGCCCTGCCGCGCCTGCAGGAATTCATCCTGCCCGCAGGCACCCGCGCCGCGGCCCAGGCCCATGTGTGCCGCACCGTGGCCCGCCGTGCCGAGCGGGCTGTGGTGGCCCTGGGCAACGAAGAGGCTTTGAACGACGCGCCCCGTCAGTACCTCAACCGCCTGTCTGACCTGATGTTCGTGCTGGCCCGAGTGCTCAACCGCATGTACGGCGGGGATGACGTGTATTGGAAAAGTGAGCGGCTGGCGCGCCAGGAGGGTTCTTAGCCATCGGCTGGCCGCTCTGCTGGTTTTTCGCTTTTTTGTTTTTTCTTGCGTCACGCGTTTTCTTTGTCATGAAAATTTTTGCTGGGTTTCGATATTCCATTGCCGCATGTGCCCTGGTGTTGACGGGGTGCCTTGTGCCCGAAAAGTTTGCTGCCCGTGTGGATGTGCAATCAGACGGTGGCTATACGTTCCGGTACTCGGGCACGGCCGTGCATGCGTTGGCAGCGGCTGAGATCAAGAAGGCAGGCCGTTTGACCGAGAAGGACCAGGCGCGCCTCAACGCCGAGGCGGAAAAACTCTCGGGTCAGCCTGGCTTTCGCAAGGCGACCTACAAGGGCGACGGGCGCTACGAGTTGGAAATTGACAGTCCCAAAAAGCCAGGCCAGCCGCTGGACATGCTCAACATTTTTTTGGTGCGCACCGACAAAGAGGGGGTGATGACCATCGCCTCGAAGGAAATCAAGGACAAGGAAAAGCGCGAACTCGAACAGCTCGGTATCACGGTGAATGGAACGCTGGAGGTGAACCTTCCCAAGAACGCTGAAGTCGTCTCGCACAACGCGACTTCAACGCCCACGCTGGGGTTCGGTGCGTACGCTTGGAAGATTGGCCGTGTGGACCAGAGGCCGCAGATGACGGTGCGCTTCAAGCAGTGACGCCGACTTCTGCCGCAGCCATGGACAACCACCGTACACCAGCCCGATGGACCGAGGAGGCGCATCCGTTTTCCGGAAAGACCCGTTGGCTCGGAGTGGCTTTTCCGTGCGCCATGGTTGCGTTGGGCCTCTACTGGGAGACGCCGGGCCTGGGTTGGCTGGGCGCCGCAGTGTTGCTGGTCCAGGCCCTTGCATACCGCCGGTGGTTGGCCAACGGGGCTTTGGTGGCGGCTGCGCAAGCCTCTACGGACTGGATGCCTGCACGGTTAAACCATGAGCAGTTTTCAGACGGATGGGGATGGAGGCTGGACGTGTCCCTGTCCAACGGGACGGCGGCGTGGCTGTTGACGTCGACCGGTGATTTCAGAAAAGAACTTCCACTGCCCGTGGAGGTTTGTGACCTGGGGGATGACGTGGTGGTGATTTGCTACGAAGACCGGCTGGTGCTGACCCGGGTGGAGTCTCGGGGGTAGCGCCTCTGGCCGCACGTCAATGGGCGGCTGGCCGTGCCTTGCAGGCTGCCTGGATCAAGCGCTTGTAGGGCTGGCCGGGCACGTCCTTGAACAGCACGGGAGCCTGGCCTTCCTCGTAGTTTTCCTTGGCAATCGCAGGCCCTTGCCATTGGGGCCCTGCATGGTAGGAAAGCCAGAGATACCACGCCTTTTGTGCCGTGCAATCCACACTGACTTTGGCCACGTAGGAGCGGTACTTTTGCCCTCGGAACGACGTGCGCTGGTGGCTGCGTGATACGCGCAAATCCAGCAGCACGCGCTCACCCAGAGGCGTGGGGGCGGGCAGTACTTCGATCAGTTCCCCGTTTTTTTCGCTGGGGTCTCCCAGCACGGCGAACCAAGGCTCTGCCGACGCCGCTACGGGAGCTACCAATGCCAACAGGACCGAGCCATGGATCAGAAAGCGGAACACCACATTGCCTTGGATGGAGTGCGTCACGCAGGCTGAGACGGATGGGAGGCGTGAGCGGGTTGGCGGATCGTAACGGATGGTGCACAGCCCCCGAAAGACTGCTTTGGCGACAGGGCAGTCCGCCGACCTTTTGTTGGCCAAAAGGCTGGCCGGCTGGGGTGTCGACACACTTCTCTACATCATGTGCATCGGTGGATTGAATTCAAAAAGTTCCCTTTGATTGTTTCAGTTTTATGAACATTTCGTTCCACGGAAGGGCGTTTATCTTGGTGGAAACCCTAGATACAGTTCATCCCATCGATGAGCGCCGCGTTCAACTGGTACTCATCGACGCAGGTTGCACTGGCCTTCGCCCTCTGGGCGGACTCCTCTGGCCCGCATCTGACTGTTGATCTGAAAGGTATGACCATGAACAAGAACTATCGCACTCTCGCCGCCCTGTCCGTTCTGGCCCTGAGCTCCTGGGCTGCACAAGCCCAATCGGTGGGCGCTTTTGGTGAAGGCCCCAACTACCCTGCTGCTGCGTCCACCCAAACGACGCTGACCCGTGCTGCAGTGGCCGCCGATCTGGCCGCCGCCCGCGCCAATGGCACGATGCCGCACGATGCCGAAGGCTCTGACGTTGCATACAGCGACGTCTCGGCGCACGGTTCCCGCAGCCGCGCCGAAGTGCGTGCCGAAGCGATTGCCGCTGCCCGCGCTCATAAAACCGACCGCGGCGAGTTCTGATCGAATGGCTCTGCCCCGAAAAGGGCGCCTAAAAAAAGCCCGCAAGGCTTGCCTTGCGGGCTTTTTGCACGGTGCCGTCTGGGCTTGTGGGCCAGAACCCAGCGTTGGATGGTCCATGGCGATACGCTTGATGCCTTTGAAGGGACCAGAACGGGGGAACGCTGTGACGGAACAAGCCAAGGTGCAAGAGGGCAGCATGCCCGCCCATCATCCTATGGCGGGGCACACCCCGTGGCTGGAGGGGGCGCTGAATGCTCAGCGTGATGGCCGCTTTGCCGAGGCGCAAGCGGTTTACCAGCAAGTCTTGCGGCAAGAGCCCGGTCATCCGGTGGCTACGCATTTTCTGGGGGTGTTGCTGTTTCAGTGCGGTCAGACGGACGCGGGGCTGGCCTTGGTTCAGTCATCCCTGGCAGCGGCGCCTGGGTTGAGCGATTGGCACAACACCCTGGGCAATATGCTGGCGCAGCTGGGGCGTGCCGACGAAGCGGTGGCCGCCTTCATGGGCGCCTTGGAGGTGGACGCCCGACACGCCTTGGCCTGGAACAACTTGGGCGCACTCCTGCTGGAGCAGGGGAATGTGGAGGGGGCCAGGATGGCTTTGCAAAACGCAGTGGCCATGGATCCTGCCTTCCGCGATGCTCTGCAAAACCTGGGAGATGCCCACACCCGCGCGGGCGATGCCCACGCCGCTGCGTTGTGCTACTGCGCCGAGTACGTGTTGCGCCCTCCCGACCTTGCGCAGCGCCAGATGCTGGGCATTGCCTACAGCCAACTGGGGCGCCATGACGAGGCTGCCCAGGTGTATGAGGCGTGGTTGCAAGACGAGCCCGACCACCCGATTGCCACCCATTTGCTGGCCGCTTGCCGCAGTCACGCGGCGGTAGAGAGGGCCTCCGATGCGTATTTGCAAGCCTACTTTGACGGCTTTGCCGACACCTTTGAGCGCAAATTGTTGGGCTCCTTGGGTTACCAGGTGCCCGCAGCGCTGGGCGATGTGGTGCGCAAGTTGGGGGTACCGCCCCGCAGTTTGCGCGTGCTGGATGTGGGCTGCGGCACGGGCCTGTGTGGTGTTGAGCTGCGGCCTTTTGCGCGCTGGCTGGTGGGGGTGGATTTGTCTGCCAAGTCGCTTGACAAGGCGCTGGGCAAGGCGGTGTACGACACGCTGCACCAGGCGGAAATCGTGGCGCACCTGGCTGGCTCTGAGGCCGCTGCGTATGACTTGGTGGTGGCGGCCGACACCTTGATCTATTTTGGCGGCATCGAGCGTTTGGTCCACGGCGTGCGCCATGTGCTGGCGCCGGGTGGGTGGTTCATTGCCTCGCTGGAGGTGTTGCCCGCCGATTCGCCATCTCCCTATGCCATCCAGCCCTCCGGGCGTTACCGCCATCGCCAAGATGATGTGCAACAGGTGCTGGCAGCCGCAGGGCTGGAGGTGCAAGAAATCATCGCCCTGGACCTGCGCCATGAACTGGGGCGACCTGTGCCTGGCGCACTGGTGGTGAGCCGCTGGCCAGGCGATGGCTGACGTCGCTGAGGTGGGGAGCTCAGCGCAGGCGCTCAGCCCTTGGGGGCCAACACGGCCATGGTGATGCGCGAGACGCAGGTCAACTCGCCCGCGTCGTTGACCATGTCAATCTGCCACACCTGTGTGGTGCGGCCAATGTGCACCGGCCGCGCCGTGCCGGTGACCCAGCCGCTGGTGGCCGCGCGCAGGTGGTTGGCGTTGATGTCCAGCCCCACGGCGCGGTGGCCCTCGGGGCTGGCGTAGTAGGCCCCGAGCGAGCCCAGTGTCTCTGCCAGCACCACGCTCACGCCGCCGTGCAGCAAGCCAAACGGCTGGCGGGTACGCTCGTCCACGGGCACGCGGCCACGCACGAAGTCATCACCCACTTCTGTCAACTCAATGCCCAGGTGGCTGGTGGCGGTGTTGGCGCTGGTGTCGTTCAGGCTTTGGACGGAGATGGGCTTTTTCCAGATGGACATGGGTGCGGGTTCCAGTCGTTGCATGAGGGATGTGTGGGTGGCGCTGCGCGCCATGCACGCAGATGTCGTAAGGGTTGATTCTCTGGCGCCTGCGCCAGCCACCGCATAGATTGCCATGTTGCCCTGTGTTCAGGGCACTGGCAGCGGCAGGTCGGCCGTGTGCCATTGTGGTCAATTCTTCGGAGTCTGTGTTTTATGCTGCGTCGCCAATTTGTCACCCACGCCCCCCGTCTGGTTGCTGCCTTGGCAGCCCCCGCGCTGGTGCGCAATGTGTTTGCACAGGAGGGCGGCATCAGCAGCAAGAGCCTGACGATTGGCTGCTCGGCAGCGCTCACCGGCCCGCTGGCGGGCTTTGGGCAAGACATCAAGCTGGGCGCTGAAGCCGCGCTGGCACAAATCAACGCGCGTGGCGGCATCCATGGCCGTGCGGTGCAACTGCAGGTGGTGGACGATGGCTATGTGCCCCAGCGCACCACCGAGAACATCCAGCAAATCATCAGCCAGGGCAGTGCGTTTGCGCTGATGTCTTGTGTGGGCACGCCCAACAACGCGGGCATCCTGCCTTTGATCGATGAAGCGGGTATCCCTTATGTGGCGCCGTTCACCGGTGCTTCGTCGCTGCGCAAGGGCTCACGCAACGTGTTCCATGTGCGTGCCAGCTACACCGACGAAGTGCGCCGGCTGGTGCAGCGCCTGGCGGGCATGGGTCTCAAGGACATCGGCATCGTGAACCTGGACAACGCCTATGGGCGCGAGATGCTGGAGGATGCCACGCGCTTTTTGGCAGAGCAGGGCCTCAAGCCGCTGGTGCAGGCGGCGCTGGCCACGGACGGGAAAAATCTGAGCGATGTGTTGGCCAAGGTAGGACAGGCACGCCCAGCGGCGGTCTTGCTGGCGACCGCCGGATCGGTATCGGTCGAGTTGGTGCGCGGGCTGAAAAAGAACCTGCCCGGTGTGCTGATGGCGGGCCTGAGCGTGACACTGACGAGCGATGGCCTCAAGCAATTGGGCGATGCGGGCAGTGGTCTGGCCGTCACCATGGTGATGCCTGACCCCAACCGCGCCAAGACCGCACTGGTGCGCGACTATCAAGCCGCTATGCGGGCCAAGGGGGTGCAGGAGTTCAACCTGGGCACGCTGGAGGCTTACGTCAATACCCGTGTGCTGGCCGAAGGCCTGGAGCGCGCCGGTGCCGACCCTACCCGCAGCAAGCTGCGCACCGCACTGGCAAGCATTCGCAATCTGGACCTGGGGGGGGCTCACCATCGACTACGGCAGCCAGGCCCCTTACGTGGGGTCCCGGTTTGTCGATATGGGGGTGCTCAACGGCTCGGGCCGCTTCGTCGGCTGATTGCCAGCGCGACCACCCCCGCTAATGGGCTGAATCAGCCGACCACGCGGCCGTTGGCACCCAGGATGCCCAGGTCCACAAAGCGCGAGCCCACGTAGGGCGCGCCGCTGCTGAAGTCCACCGTCATGCCGCCCATGTCGTGGCTGCGCAGGCTCGCCAGGGCAGAGCGCAGCTTGCCACGGGTTAGCTCGCGGCCAGCGCGCTCCAGGCCTTCGGCCAGCACGCGGGCATTGACATAGCCTTCAAAGCTGCGGGCCGAGAATTCCTGGAAGCCCGCTGCGCGCATGGCCTTTTGGTACTCACGCACCAGTGCCACGCTGGTGCGGCCTGAATCGGGCAACACCATCGACAGGGCCAGGCCGGAGGCCTTGCCGCCGAGCTGGCGCAGGTTGTCGCCGCTCAGGGCCACGCTGGTGGCCGCCAGCGGGGTGCTGGGCGATATCTTCTTGAATTCATTGACCAGCGCCGCCGTCACGTCACCGGCGGTGCCCAGCAGCACGGCCATGGGCTTGGCGGCCACGGCTTGGCCCACCACGCTTTCAACGCCCTTGCCTTCAGCATCGAGCTTGAATGCCTTGGGCGCTGTCGTCTGGCCGGTGGACTTGAGGGCGGCAGTCACGTCGGCCAGAAACTCGCGGCCGAAGACGGTGTCCTGGTACACGATGGCCAGATCGGTGATGCCCATGGAGAAGAGCTTTTGCGTCAGGCGCTGGGCTTCGTCCGAATAGCTGGCGCGCACATGGAACACCGAGCGGTGCTCGGCCTTGCGCAGCGACGTGGCGCCGCTTTGGGGGGCTACGTAAGGGATCTGGGCTTCGTCCACCAGGGGCAGGATGCGCTGGTTGTTGGCGGTACCCATGCACGAGATCAGGGCGACGGTGTTGGCGTCGGCAATCAGCTTGCGGGCGTTGTCTTCAGAGCGTTTGGCATCGTAGCCATCGTCCAGGGCCACCAGCTTGATTTCGCGGCCATTGATGCCCTTGGCATTGACCTGCGCCAGGCCGGCGTCCAGGCCTTGCTTGAGTTCGCGGGCCAGGCTGGCCAGGGGGCCTGTCAGGCCCAAGGAGCAACCGACGGACACGGTCTTGCTGTCCATGGGGTCTTGCACCCCCACTGCGCGCGACGCGTTGGCAAGGAAAAGTCCGGTGCTGGCTGCTACCAGCGATTGTGTGAATTGGCGACGTTGCATGGCTGTGAAATCCGCAAGTAAAACGGCCGGCCTCTGATGGCGGTCGGCCTCATTCGTGATGTAGGGAGGTGAGCCATGAGAGGCCCGTGATGCCCAGGTAAAGACCTAGGGTTAACCCTAATTTTACTGTTTGGTAGGGAATTTCTGCAAGCAGGGCCTCCGCAAGCGTCCAAAGAGGGCGTTGCCGCTCTGCGCAAATGGCAAGGCGGCAGACCTTCTGCTTCAGCGCATGGAGCCTGTGTCCACGTACCGCTGGTGCCAGGACAGTGCCTCGTTCAGCAGGTGCGGCGTATGCTGGCCGGTGGCCCCTTTGCGGGCGCGGGCCAGGTAGTCGCGCAGCGCGGGCCGGAAATCCGGGTGGGCGCAGTGTTCAATGATCAGCTCGGCCCGTTGCGTGGGCGAGTGCCCGCGCAGATCGGCCAGGCCTTGCTCGGTCACGATGACCTGCACATCGTGCTCGGTGTGGTCCACGTGCGAGACCATGGGAACAATGCTGGAAATAGAGCCGCCCTTGGCCAGCGAGGGTGTGACGAAGAACGACAGGTAGCAGTTGCGGGCAAAGTCGCCCGGGCCGCCAATACCGTTCATCATGCTCGGGCCCATGATGTGCGTGGAGTTGACGTTGCCGTAGATATCGGCCTCGATCATGGCGTTCATGCCGATGATGCCCAGACGCCGCACCAGCTCGGGGTGGTTGCTGATCTCCTGCGAGCGCAGCAAGATGCGCTCCCGGTAAAAGTCGAGGTTGCTGGAGAACTCCGCCAGCGCCGCGGTGGACAGTGAAATCGCCGTGGCCGATGCCGACACCATCTTGCCCGTGCGCAGCAAATCCAGCATGCCGTCTTGCAGCACTTCAGTGAACCCGGTCAGCCCCTCAAACGGCCCATCTTGCAGGCCTGCCAGTACGGCGTTGGCCACGTTGCCCACCCCCGATTGCAAAGGCAGCAGTTGAGAGGGCAGTCGGCCCTTTTGCACCTCGGTTTGCAAAAAGTCGATGATGTGCGCGGCGATCTTTTGCGACACCGCATCGGGCTGGGCGAACACGGTGTTGCGGTCGCTTTGGTGGGTGCCCACCACGGCCACCACCTTGGCGGGGTCCACGCGCAGGTAGGGCTCGCCAATGCGCTCGTGGGGCTGCGTCAGCGGAATCGGTTTGCGATGCGGGGGCAGCGCGGTGCCGTAGTACACATCGTGCATTCCTTCCATGGCCTCAGGCACCTTGGTGTTCACTTCGATGATGACCTTGTCCGCCAGATCCAGCCAGGTCTTGTTGTTGCCCACGGCGGTGGATGGGATCAGGCGCCCATCGGGAAGAATCCCCAGCACCTCAATGACCGCAACGTCCAGGTGTCCCAAAAATCCAAACCAGGCATGCTGCGCCACATGCGATAGGTGCATGTCATTGAACTGCATCTTGCCGGTGTTGATCTTCTCGCGGCAGATGGGGTCGGACTGGAACGGCAGGCGCATGTCGATGCCATCCACCTTGGCCAGGGCTCCGTCCAGTTCGGGCGCGGTGGACGCGCCTGTCCAGACATTGATGCGAAACGACTTGCCGGCCGCGTGCTCGGCTTCGATGCGTTTGGCCAGCGCCAGTGGAATCGCCTTGGGGTAACCCGCCCCGGTGAAGCCGCTCATTCCCACGTTGGCCCCCGCTGGAATCAACGCGGCGGCTTCTTCTGCCGTCATGATGCGTGAGTGAAAGTCAGGGTAACGAACGCGCTCTGCCAGGGTCATGGGGGCCATCTCCGGTCAAAAAAAATACCGCCCCACGGGGCGGTTCTGTCTTCTACAGGGCAAATGGTAACGATGGTGTAAACCCTGTCAGTGATTACCCTCAAATGCCCCAGCAAAAGTCAGGGGGCGTCAGTCTAGCGTCAAGCAGTCGTCGCTAAGAAAAGAGGACTGTAACGCCGTCTTTCAACCAAAATTGGCACTTAAGTGAGTGCCGAAGGGTGCTTCGCCAGCGGCGTGACCGAGATCTTCATGAACGGGAACAGCGGCAGCTTGCTCAAAAGGTCGTGCAGCTCATCGTTGCCTGGCACGTCGAACACGCTGTAGTTGGCATACTCGCCCACCACGCGCCACAGGTGCGCCCACTGGCCGCTGCGCTGCAGCTCTTGCGCGTACGCCTTTTCCTCGGCCTTGATGCGCGCAGCCTCCTCGGGAGTTACAGAGGCGGGGATGTCAACAATCATGTGGACCAGGTACAGCATGGTTTTTCTTTCAGGTTGTGGATAGATATCGGGACTTGCTGGTCACGCCGCGGCGTGGCGGGCGAGAAATTCAAGAAGGGCCTTTTCGAACGCGCGCGGCGCTTGCAGATTGGAAAGATGCGATGCTGGCACCACGGCCAGCTGTGCACCGGCGATGCCAGCCTGCATGGCCTGTGCATCGGCGACTGTGGTCACCGGATCGGACTCCCCGGCCAGCAGCAAGGTCGGCACGGCAATGCGGGCCAGCTGGCCACGCAGGTCAGAAGCACCCAATGCCTCGCAGCATGCGGCATAGCCGTCGGGGGCTGTAGCGGCGATCCATTCCTGCGCACGCTGCACTACCCCCCCTGGCTCTGCACAAAATCGGCCGTAAACCAGCGGCCTGGGGCAGACTCTGCCAGCGTGCGCATGCCTTCCACGCCGTTCGCGCGCACCATCGCGGCACGCTCGGCCCAGGCCTGCGCTGTACCAATACGGGCCGCACTGTTGCACACGGCCAGCCCCCGCAGGCGATCTCCGGCATGTACGCCCAGCCACAGGCCAGTGTGCCCGCCCATCGAGATGCCGCAGAAGGCCGCTTTCTCGACCCCCAACGCATCCAGCAGCGCCAGCACATCCTGCCCCAAGTCGTCGAAGGTGTAGGGGCCCTGCGTCACAGGGCTGCCCCCATGGCCCCGGGTGTCGTACCGGATGACGCGGTAACGCTGTGACAGCGCGGGTACCTGGGGCTCCCACATCTCCAGCGTGGTACCGAGGGAATTGCTCAGGACCAGGGCTGGCGCGCCGGGGTCTCCATCCAGCGCAACCCGAAAGCTGCCGCGCGGTGTGGAAAGTGCTTGAGAGTGAGGATTCATGGTGCTCATCGACGGTGGAACGGACGCGACGTTACGCGCAAAGGCATGGCGTGACAGCGGGGTTAACGCGACATGACCGCAGTCGTTGCGCGCAGTGGCGCATGGGCAGGGGTGACATCGGGGGCTGCGTCAGCGCGGTAACGCAGCAAGAAGACGCCCATGGCCACCGCTGCCACCAGCCCAGGCACCGCAAATGCCAGGAAGTTCAGCTGCAGCGGTAACGCCGCCGCCATCAGCGAGCCACCCAACAAGGGACCGACGATGGCCCCCGTGCGGCCCACGCCGGACGCCCAGCCCAGGCCTGTGGAGCGCATGGCCAGTGGATAAAACTGCGCCGTGTTGGCGTACAGCAGGATCTGCGTACCGATGGTGGTGGCCCCGGCGATGGTGATCAGCAGGTACAGCACGGGCATAGGGGTGTTAAAGCCCAGCAGCGCAATCGCCACGGTGCCCACGGCAAAGAACGCCATCACCACCTTGGGCAGGCTGAAGCGGTCACCCAGCCATCCCCCTGCGATGGCACCAGCCATACCTCCCAGGTTGAGTGCCAGCAGGAAGGACAGGCTGGAGCCCAGGCTGTAGCCCAGGCTGTAGCCTGCGCTGGCCATGAGTTTGGGCAACCATGACCCCAGGGCGTAGACCATCAGCAGGCAGCAGAAAAAGGCCAGCCAGATCATGAACGTACCCACCGAGCGGCCTTCTTTCACCAAATCCAGCATGGGCACGCCAGCGCCTTTGGCGTCGGACGCTACCAGCCGAGCATGGGCCGCCATCGTGGCGTCTGGATTGACGCGGGCAAGCATGGCGCGCGCTTGCTCATCTCGCCCCTGGCGGAGCAGAAAGCCCACAGACTCCGGCAGCTTCCACAGAATGAGGGGCAGCAACAGCAAAGGAACGGCGGCGGCCCAGAACATGGCCTGCCAGCCAAAGCGTGGCAGCACGTAAATGCCCAGGCCCGCAGACAACACACCGCCCAGGGAGTAGCCGCTGAACATCAGCGCCACCAGGGTGCTGCGCGCCCGCTTGGGCGCATATTCGTTCATCAGCGCCACGGCATTGGGCATCAAGCCGCCGCAACCCAGGCCCGCAATGAAGCGGAAGATGCCGAACTCTGTGGGGGAGGTGGCAAAGCCGTTGAGAAAGGTGGCCAGGCTGAACATCACGAAACAGATGGCGATGCCCTTCTTGCGCCCGATGCGGTCCGCCATGGGGCCGAAGATGAACGCGCCAAACATCATGCCGAACAGGGCATAACTGCCCAGCGCGCCCGCCTGCACCGGGGTCAGGCCCCATTCGGCCATGAGCACGGGCAGCACCACGCCGTAAATGAACAGGTCGTAACCGTCAAAGATCAGCAGCAACGCACACAGCGCCACCACCATCCAGTGAAAGCGCGTGAACCGTGCGTTATCGATGATCGGATTGATTTCTATCGTTGTCATGCATGTCTCCTGAAAGGATGAAGCGACCACACCTCTGGCGGGTGCATGCCGCAGGCGGGTCAGCCCTGGTCGCCACCGCCCACGGGCAGTACCGAGCCGGTGATGTAAGAGGCCTCGTCCGAAGCCAGGAACAGGATGGCGCTGGCCTGCTCATCCAGCGTGCCGTAGCGCTTCATGTGCGTGCTGTCCACCGTCTGGTCCACGATCTGCTGGTACCAGGCCTGCTCTTTCTTGCTTGGCTTGGCGCTGTTGCGTGGAATGCGACGCGGAGGTGCCGCAGTACCACCCGGTGCCACCGCGTTGATGCGGATGCCCCGCTCGCCGTTCTCGAAAGCCAGGCAGGCGGTGAGTGCATTCACACCTCCCTTGGCGGCGCCATAGGGCACGCGATTCACGCTGCGCGTGGCGATGGACGACACGTTGACGATGGCGCCCTTCTTCTTTTTGAGCATGTAGGGCAGCACGGCCCGGCAGCCCCACAGCGTAGGAAAGAGCGAGCGACGCACCTCTGCCTCGATCTCGTGCGGTTCGTAGTGCTCGTAGGGCTTGGTCCAGATGGTGCCCCCCACGTTGTTCACCAGCACATCGATGCGCCGGAACGCGAGGTAGGCCTCCTGCGCTGCCTGCTGAGCGCCCTCGAAGGTCTCCAGGTCCGTTTCCACGGCAATGACTTTGGTGATGGAGGACAGGCGCTCGCGCAGCTCATGCACCAAGGGGGACCGGTCCACCAAGGCCAGCATGGCGCCTTCGTCGGCGGCGCGTTCGGCCACGCGCTGGCCGATGCCTTGCGCAGCACCGGTGATCAGCATCACCTGGCCTTCAAATCGTTGTGGCATGTGGGGCTCCTGGATCAAGCAGGCACGGGCTCGGCAGCCACGGCATTGGGGGTGAACTTTTCGTAGTGGAAGCTGGCAGGGGCCATGCCAGCGGCCTTGAAGTGGCGCTGCACGGCATCCACCATGGGGGGCGGCCCGCACAGGTACACATCCACATGGCCTGCGTGCAGCACCTCGGCCGGCATGTGCTCGGTCACGTAACCACGGCGCGGGTGGCTACAGGCCGGGTCGGCCACACAGGTGGTGAACGTGAAGCCTGAGATGCGGCGGGCATAGCCTTCCAGCCGATCCACGAGCACCAGGTCCTGGTCGCGGGTGACGCCGTAGATCAGGTGCAGGGGCTGTGTACAGCCCTGGTTTGCCAGCGTCTCCAGCATGGACAGGAAGGGCGCCAGGCCGGTGCCGCCCGCCAGCAACAGCACGGGCCGTGTGACAGGGCGCAGATAGAAGCTGCCCAGCGGGCCCGTCATTTCCAGCGAGGTACCCACCTCTGCAGTGGACAGCCAGCTGCTCATGAGACCCCCGGGCACATGCTTGATGAGAAAGGTCATGCGGCCCGCGCCGCTTGCCGAGCTGAACGAGTACGAGCGATGCTGGTCGCTGCCAGGCACGCTGATATTCACGTACTGGCCCGGCAAGAACGCGGGCGCATCGGCGGGTACCTCCAGCGCCAGCTCATAAGCCGCATCGTTCATGCTGGTGATGGCGGCCACGATGCCGTTGAATGTGGCAGTCCCTGTCTTGCACGCGGTGGATGGCACCGGCACAGCCACCACGCAGTCCGAGCGCGGGATCATCTGGCAGGTGAGCACCAGGCCCTGTCCTGCCTCGTCGGTAGTCAGTGCCTCCTCGATGTAGTCGTCGCCCAGGTCGTAGGTACCGCTTTCGGCGCGGCACTTGCAGGTGCCACACACCCCGTCCGAGCAATCCATGGGCAGGTTGATGCGCTGGCGGAAGGCGGCGTCCAACACCTTCTCTTGCGCACCACAGGTGATGAAGCGGGTGACCCCGTCCTCGAAGTTCAGGGCGATGCTGTAGCTGCTGCTCATCGTGGTCTCCTGCTTGCTCAGACGTGGTACACGTCAATCACCTGACGGATGTAGTCGTTCTTCAACACGATCTTCTTGCGCGTGATACGGAAGTCGCCCGCGTGCCGCTGCAGCGTCACGAACATGGTTCCGAAGAATGCGTCGGTGGCCTTGTAGCGGTGGCTCAGGGTGTGGAAGTTGTAGCGAACGTCCACGGCATCGCCACGGTCCTCCAACACCTCCACATTCAGCACCGAATGGCTGGTGCGCGGCTCGGGCGTCGAGGCCCCGGAGCGCTCGGTCTTGATGCGGAACACCCGGTCTTCCAGCCCGTTGCGGTTGGGGTAGTAGATGAGCGAGATCTGGCTGTGCGGGTCTTGCGTCAGGCGGTCGTCGTCGTCCCACGCGGGCATCCAGTACTCCACGTGGTCGCTGTACAGGTCCAGCCATGCGTCCCAAGCGCGGTCGTCCAGCAGGCGCGCTTCGCGGTACAGAAAAGCGCAGAGGGCGTTGTAGTCGGCGCTCATGCTGTGTCTCCTTGGCGCTCCTGGGCAACGGCCTTGCGCATTTCCTGGGCCCAGTACTCGTGTTGGCACACAAACAGACCCTCGTCTTCGCTGCGCTCCCCACTGAGCAGCGGGTTCAGCCCCATCTTGCGGGCGTTCTCGTCGGGGCCCTTGATCCACAGCGGCGCTCCACGGCTGAGGTCGTTCCAGGGCGCGGCCTTGCCGGCATAGCCGTTCTGGCAGGAGCGAAACTCTTCGAGGTCATCGGCCGTTCCCATGCCCGAGACGTTGAAGAAGTCCTCGTACTGGCGAATGCGCGTGGCGCGGTCTTCTGCGCTTTCGCCCTTCACGCCAAAGCAGTAAATGGTGATTTCAGTCTTGTCCACGCTGATGGGGCGCGCCACGCGGATCTGCGTGGAGAACTGGTCCATCAGGTACACGTTGGGGTACAGGCACAGGTTGCGTGTCTGCTGGACGATGAAATCGGCCTGGGTTTCGCCCAGGCGCTCCTTGAGTTCCTCGCGGCGGCTGTACACCGGGCGCACCTCGGGGTTCATGGTGTTGGTCCACAGCAGGATGTGGCCGTTTTCAAAACCGTACACACCGCCCACGCTCTTGCTCCAGCCATTGGCGTCCACTGCCTTGGTGCCGCCCTCTGTGCGGCGGCCCGTGGTGGCGGCGTAGTTCCAGTGCACCGAGCTCACGTGGTAGCCGTCGCAACCGTTTTCCATCTGCAGCTTCCAGTTGCCGTCGTAGATGTACGAAGAGTTGCCGCGCAGCACCTCCAGCCCTTCGGGCGCCTGGTCCACGATCTGGTCGATGATGACCTTGGTTTCGCCCAGATAGTCCTGCAGGGGCTGCACGTCGACGTTCAGGCTGCCGAACAGAAAGCCCTTGTAGCTTTCAAAGCGTGCCACCTTCTTGAGGTCGTGCGAGCCTTCCTTGTTGAACTGCACCGGGTACTCGGTGGTCTTCTCGTCCTTAACCTTGAGCAGCTTGCCGGTGTTGTTGAAGGTCCAGCCGTGAAAGGGGCAGGTGAAGCTGCCCTTGTTGCCGTGCTTCTTGCGGCACAGCATGGCGCCACGGTGCGCGCAGGCGTTGATCACCGCGTTGAGCTGCCCGTCCTTGCCACGCGTGATGACTATGGGCTGGCGACCGATGGTGGTGGTGAAGTAGTCGTTGATCTCGGGGATCTGGCTCTCATGCGCCAGATAGACCCAATTGCCTTCGAAGATGTGCGTCATCTCCAGCTCAAAAAGTGCCGGGTCGGTGAAGATGTCTCGGCGGCAGCGAAAGACGCCGTTGTCCTTGTCGTCTTGCAAAGCACCGGCTATCAGCGCGTCAACATCCGAGCGCTCGGCCGTGGCAGCGGTGGTGTTCATGGTGGGTTCCTCAAGGTGCAGCGATCCCCCTGCCGCGCGCAGCGCAGCATTGCAGGGGCAAAAGCCATAGGGAGCGGGGGGCGGGGCGGCCGGGTGGCAAAGCACCCGGCCGTGGTGGATCAGGCCGCCAGGCGGGGGCGTTCCACGCGCTGGTTGTCGACACCGTCAACGAGTGCGCTCAGCGTGAAGTCGAAAACGATTTCCGCAAACGGACCATCCACGCCCTGTGCCTGGATGCTGGCAGCGTCTGTGCGCTCGACCAGCGGCGGCACCAGGCCTTCGCGGGTGGCGTAGGCAAAGTCATCGTTCACCAGTGGGTCGCCGTCGATGTTGATCTGCGTGGTGAGTTTGCGGTGTCCGTCAGCCGTCACGAAGAAGTGGATG
>RRZU012302443.1_pt1 | contig 18828 bp, 15 predicted proteins | sample 2165561 | NCBI WGS metagenome assembly RRZU01 (sample SAMN10456909, study PRJNA506462) | wastewater metagenome | isolation source: wastewater sludge | place: USA: Moscow, Idaho | reverse complement strand
GCGCACGACTGCTGCGCGCAAAGCGCTACACATCGGCGGTCACCCATGGCGGCGGAATGCTGCTGGTCAGTCTGCTGGCGGCGTATCTGGGGCTGTGGCTCGGCGGGCTGCTCGTGTGAAATAGCGCGTCTGGATTCCTCAATGTGCACCCCAGCGGTCACCGTGCCGTACACGGCACAGATCGCCCTCATACACACTGAGGGTCAGCGAGACGTCATGCACGCTCAATATTGTGGTACAAAGCTCCCGCACCAGTACCTAGCGGTGCGGGAAAAGCTCCCATCACTCCCCCAGGATGTTCTCCAACACCTGGATCACGCCTTCGTCCACATTGGACGGCGCGACGTAGCGCGCGGCCTCAATGATGCCCTGGTGCGCATTCGCTGTCGCAAACGACGGGCCAGACTCTCGCATCATCTCCAGATCATTGAGGTAGTCGCCAAACGCGACAGTCTGCTCGCGGGTCACGCCGAGCTCGCGCTGCAACGCCTGAACCGCGGTTCCCTTATTGATACGCGGATCCATGATATCGATCCAGTGTTCGCCCGAAATCACAACCGCATGAGTCTCACGAAGATGGAGGAGGTGCGGAGCCGTGCCAGATTCGGCGTCGTCGAAATCGAAGATGGCGATCTTGATGATGTCGTCGTCGAAATCGAGCTGGTCGGTCAGGACCTCGTGCGAGTGATAGTACTTGCGAACCTCGTACATGAAAGCTTCGTCATTGCGCTCAACGTAAGCGGCCTTTTTGCCCGCAACAACTACACCAAGGTTCCGCCCATGATCCTTGAGTGTGCGCAGCAATTCGACGGTGCTCACAACGAAGTCGCGGTCGAGGGTGATGGACGAAATCTCCTTGCCATCACGAACAACGAATCCGCCGTTTTCCGCGATGATGGGCATCCCCTCAATCTCTCGCTCAAACAATGATGCGAGGGTGAAATATTGGCGCCCGCTGGCCGGGGCAAACACGATGCCCCGTTCCTTCATCTGGCGAAGCAAAGGCCACAGCCTTTCGGGGATATTTGAGTCGGCGTCAAGTAGGGTGCCATCCATATCGGTGACGACAAGACGCGGGTCGATGCCTGACAGGTAAACGCTGGGATCAGTGGGCTCGATGCTCATATCTACTAGCCTATCGAGAACGCGTGAACGATTCAGCGGAGATAAAAGTGATGCCGAACGCATTGGTTCGAAAAGTATTTCGAAATCTGTCGGAGGTTGCTGAGACAATCGAATCACTCACCAACCAGAAGGAAGTGGAACGATGGAATCATCGACTAGACAGCAGGGTGTCGGCGTGAACCAGCTCGCAGGGACCGGGCTGCACATTGGCGCGGATGGGCTTGCCCGCCCTCGTTGGGCGGACTCGGATGAGTTGCTGCGCAGCTACTATGACACCGAATGGGGCATGCCTGTCACGGACGAACAGGGAATCTACGAGCGGATCTGTCTGGAGTCGTTTCAGTCTGGGCTCTCGTGGCTGACGATCTTGCGGCGCAGGGAGAGTTTTCGCGAGGCTTTCGCCGGATTCGATCCGGACGTCGTGGCCAGTTTTAACGACGACGACGTCGCGCGGCTGCTCGCCGACTCACGGATCATCCGCAATCGTCGCAAGATCATGGCGGCCATCATCAACGCTCGGGCAACGGTGGCGTTGCGGGAGGGTGCGGGGCTGGAGAGGGCGTCTGGGGGTTCAGAAGAACGGCCAACCGGTGCGGCGGCGGACTCGAACGAGCAGCCCACCGGGCTGGTGGAACTGGTGTGGTCCTTCAAACCGGAGGAGAACTTACGGCCATTGAGCGAGGCGGAGGTGCCGAGCCAGACTCCCGAGTCAGTCGCACTCGCCAAAGCGTTGCGCGCGGCGGGGTTCACCATGGTCGGCCCCGTGACGATGTTTGCACTCATGGGAGCGATCGGGATCGTGGATGCACATGTTGTGGGGTCGCATCGGAGAGGCACGTCGGGGATATGACCTGAATGATGGCAAATACTGAGCCAGGAAGGTGACACACGCCATATCGTCTTTCTTCGTCGCGCACTTGAGGTTGACGTTACGTCAAGATCTAGAGTCTTCAGTATGGAATGGACGATTCAAGAAGTGGCTCGCAAAGCCGGCACGACCAGCCGGACACTGCGGCACTACGACCAGATCGGTCTGCTCTCCCCCAGCTACATTGGCCACAACGGCTACCGGTATTACGATGCCACCGCCGTTGTGCGGCTGCAGCGAATCCTGTTGCTGCGTGAGCTGGGTATGGGGCTGCCTGAGATCGCGGAGGTGCTCAGTCGGAACACTGACGAAATCGCCGCGCTCGAAAAGCACCGGGAGGTCTTGCAAGCCGAGGTGGCTCGGATTGCCCGGCAGATCGCCGCGGTGGAGCACAGCATTGACGTTCTCAAAGGAAAGGAAGAGCTCGACATGAGTAATACATTTGACGGTTTCGATCACACCCAATACAAGGATGAGGTCGAGGAGCGCTGGGGTCGTGATGCCTACGCCAAGTCGAACAACTGGTGGAATAGGTTAGGCAGTGAAGGTCAGGAGAAATGGATGCAGGAAGTTGCCAGCCTCAACCAGGCATGGATTGCCGCGCACGAGTCTGGCGTGGCTTCCGATTCCTCGGAGGCATGGGCTCTTGCCAAGCGACACATCGCGTGGCTCTCAGCAATTCCGGGCACGCCAAGCCACAAGTCTGCGGAGCACACCGATGCCTACGTGCGAGGACTCGCAGAAATGTACGTGGCAGACGAGCGTTTCGCTGCGAACTACGGAGGAGTTGAGGGCGCCGGGTTTGTGCGCGACGCCCTGGTCTCCTACCTCAACTCAGGGAGCGCCAACGGCTAGTGGTCTCCGCAGGAACCACGTGTTCCACGAGTGGTAGGACAAGCACATACTCGGTGCGCCATCCCGCCAGCCAGGATCTACTCACAATCATTGTGTGGGTACGGGCCTGGTTGGCGGGATTCCTTATCATGTGACGCGGTATCGCTTGCCAAGCTGCAGTAAGGTCTGGCCTGCGGCGATACCCTCTCTGATCAGGATGCTTGGATAGGATGAAGGGAAAGCTCCTGTCGCGTGGCCGTTAGCGCTGTGCCATGTGCGTTGCCTAATGCCGATGTCGTCCAGCAGAAAGAGACCCATGTCCGCCAGTCCTTCGAGTCCGCAGGAATACCGCCCTCTAACCGGCATTCGCCTCATCGCAAGCGACTTGGACGGAACTCTCATCGGCGAGGATGGTTTGGTTCCTAGCGAACTGTGGCCACTTCTCAAGGAACTGAAGAAGCGTGGCATCCTCTTCGTTCCCGCCAGTGGGCGGCAGGCCGCAACATTGCAGCAAACGTTTGAGGGTGCATCCGACGGCATGCCATTCATCGGCGAGAATGGAGCCCTCGTCGTTCAGGATGGCAAGGTACTTCACTCTCTCGTCATTTCACGAGATGTGGTGACTGAAGTGGTACACATTGTCCGCGATCTTGCTTTCGACGGCGTCAATATCGGGGTTATTCTTTCGACAGAGGAAGGTGCCTACACCCAGCGCACAGACGAGGCATTCCTTACCCAGGCCGATCGCTACTACAAGAAAATGACGATCGTCGACGATGTTCTGGAGATCTGCACCGACGTCGTCAAAATCGCCATCTGCTCGTTTGATGCCATTGACGGCACCCTCGTTCCCCGAGTGGAGCACTTCAAAACAACACATTCGGTGGTGTCCTCTGTCGAGAACTGGATTGACATCACCGAGCAGGATGCGGATAAGGGGAAGGCGTTAAAGAGGTTGCAGGAACGGCTGGGAATCTCTCGGGCGGAAAGCGTCGTGTTCGGTGACTACCTCAACGATATGGAGCTGATGGACGCCGCGGACACCTCATTCGCCGTGGCCAACGCCCATCCGGAAATCATCGCCGCCGCCTCGTTTGTCGCGCCATCGTGCGATGATCGCGGGGTCCTTCAGGTGATCAAGCACATTCTCGCGGATACGTGAGGGCATTAAGCCATAGGTGTTGTATACTCACAACACCTACTTGTATAATTGGCTAATGATAAGCCTCGGTCGACATCCCAAGAAGCCCATTGCGGACGTCTTGAAACGTATTGACGGAGACAGATTCTCAGTTATCGAACTCCATAAGGGTCATCGCTGGGGCATCATACGATGCACGGCTTGCGGAGCGTACATCGCGATCTGGTCTACTCCGCGGGTACCGGAACACAACGCGAGATCAATCCAACGATTCATCCTCAAACATCTGCACGAAGGGAATAAGGACCATGACTCTCTTTGAGTTCTCCGTCTACCTGGATCGCCAGCCGACTGACGAGGAGCAGGACGCCCTGTACGAAGCTGGTTTCGATGATAGTGTCGTCGAGGTTACTCAAGGGCGCGGAATCATCCATGTGGCTCGAGAATCAGACAGTCTCGTTGAAGTAATTCTGTCCGCTTTCAATCAGGCGAAACATGCCGGGTTCGATATCGTTGGGATTGATGACGAAGATCTAGTTACTCTCAAGACGATAGCCTCACGCGTGGGCCGGACCTACGAAAGCATGCGGTTACTTGCATCGGGCCAACGCGGCCCAGGAGATTTTCCTCCCCCACTGTCATCGCACGGCCCTTCGTTCTACTCATGGAGCGCAGTTGCTGTCTGGTTCGAAACACAGTTGGATGAAAGACAACAAGTTGAGGAGCAGAAGCGCACCCTGGCTGCCGCAGATCATCTGCTGCGAGCTCGTGCACTTGTTCCCGATCTGGAGAAACTCTCTGGGCTGACTGCTTGAGATGTATCTATGCCGGTAGACTGGCGCCGTGTCACAACTCGTAGTTTCCGTTCCCACTCAGGCCGAATTCGATTACATCTCACGCTTTGACGTCGAGCCCGTTCTTTGGGCGATGGACGGCCCGCCACCGCGCACCGATCTGGACATGACCGTGGTGCCATACGTGCTGGACATGACGATCCTTCAACGGCTTGAAGGACTGAATCTCCGGCTGGTTCAGGGCCCGAACATCGGGTACGACGGTGTTGTGGAGAACCTTCCAGCAGGAATGATATTCGCCAACGCCACGTCGGTTCACGAGACGGCCACGGCGGAGCAGACTCTCGCGCTGATTCTGGCAGCCCAGCGCGGTATTCCGCGGGTTGTTCGCCAGCAAGGGCAGCGGCACTGGGAGAAGTTCCGTTCGCCTGGCCTCGCCGACTGCACCATGGTCGTCATCGGGGTTGGCGGCGTGGGTGCCGCCATCATCGAGCGACTCAGACCTTTCGAGGTGGAGATCGTCCGCGTGGCCAGTACCGAGCGCGACGACGAAACAGGGCATGTCTACTCGATGGCGTCCGTTGGAGAACTGCTCCCGTGCGCCGACGTCGTCGTTATAGCAGTTCCTCTCAACGCAAACACTCACCATCTTGTGGATGACACGTTCTTGTCTCTCATGCGTGACGACACCCTCCTCGTGAACATCGCGCGGGGCGGAGTAGCTGATACTGAGGCCCTGGTTCGGCACATGGATCGCCTGCGTTTGGCTCTCGACGTGTTTGATCCCGAGCCGCTACCAGCAGATTCGCCACTGTGGGATAGTCCGAACGTGATCGTTGCGCCACACCTTGGCGGACTGTCCACAGCCCAATTCTCGCGTCACAATGCGCTACTGGGGCGCCAGATCGAGCATTTGCTGGCGGACGAGGAACCGGAAAATATCGTCGTGCGCTCTTAGTGCTTCTGGCGCCCAGTACGGTGGTCTAGCCCTGTGATTCGGGGCGGCAACTGCCGAACCGGATCGACGACGGCGGTGCGTGCTTGGCTGTCGTCGAGTCTCACGTAATTGCAAGCCATATCTGACAGTGGGATGATTCGCCGACGCAAGCCATATCTGACAGTGGGATGATTCGCCGACGTCGCTCCCTTTTCAACAACTTGACGCAAAACGTGTCGGAGCCGTGTTCTACACTCTTCTTATCGAACAAATATTCGTTATTGATGGGAGTTGAGGGATGCCGATACTGATATTTTCGCTGCTGAGAGGGGGTGGATTGGATGGAAACCGGGTTGGTTACGTTATGCGAAGCGTTGGCGAAGGAATGCGAGAGCTTGGAGCTGGAAACCCTTGCGACTGAAACCTGCGTCGAATTGCTCAGTGTGTTGAGCACCACAAAGCTGCAATTGGAGGGGGTGCGAACTGCGGTCATCGGCCACCTCGCTTCGATTGAACGCAAGCGCAGGGAAAGTCGACGGAGCGATAGTGAATCGGAGCCGGGTCCCGATGCTCCGCCCGGTGCCGTGAAGGGAAAGATACTTGGTGAGTCGCACTCGATCTGGGAGTCGGTGGAGCGAACCGGGAAGCAGTCGCCCAAGAAGGTAGGCCAGGAAGTACGCCGCGCGCAGGCGGTTCATGAACTGTATCCGGGCTTCGGTCAAGCAATGCGGGCAGGCAAAATTTCGGGTGACTACGTGGACGTGCTGCAATCGGCATTTCGGTCGGGTGAGTTGAAGGAACGAGCCGCGCAGGCCGAGGGTTGGTTCCTGGAGCGTGCGCTCGCCCAGCCTGTCGAACAGTTTCGGAAGAGCGTGCAGGCCTGGAAGTTTCGGAATGCGCCGCGCTCAGCTGAGGCCCAGGCGAAACAGGACGCACAGTCGGAAATCTTCAGGGTGTCACGTGAAGGAGGCGGATATCGTCTCTCGGGTTGGCTGGGCCCCATCAACGGTGCGATCGTGCGTCAGGTAATTGGCCAGGCAATCGGCGTTCCTTCGCGTGATGACGAACGCTCCCCCGGTCAACGTGGAGCTGATGCGTTGTTGCATATCGTTCATCTTGCGACGGCCAGAGAGTTGGTGCGGGCAGATGGGGAGTTGGTGCGAGCAGATGGGCAGTTGGTGCAAGCCGGTGAAGAGGGAGCGCGGCCGGGTGAAGAAATATTAGACGGAGAAGGGCAGCGTGTTCGCACAGTAGGCAGTGTCGGTGGCGTAGCCTCCAAGAACGGCTCTTTGGATTGTGGTGACGGCGGGCAGTTCGGTGGAGAAGGGCAATCCGATGGAGGCGAGTTGGGGCAGAGTTGGGAGCTTCGAGAGCATAGTTGGCCCGGTCCAGTTCGTTCTGCGAGCACCTCTCGTTCGGTGAGTACTCCGCTTACTCAACGCGTCGGTGCACGCTACCAGATGCTTGTCCACGTCCCGCTGGCGACTCTCGTCCAAACGGAACGTGCGATCCAGCAAGGGTGCAGTCATCTCGATCATCTTGAGCAGGTTCTTCAAGGTGACGGGTTGGGGAGCGGAGGTGAGCGGCGTGAAGCGCACAAGTCCCCTTTTACGGCACTGCCATCTTGTCCGGTAAGCGGATACGGAATCGGAGGTCAAGGGCGCTGCCTGGATGGAAGAGAGTCGCTCACCACGGAGATCGGTCACCAACTCGGGAGAGTAAAGGCGTTTATCAAGGCAGGAGTCTGTCCAGATGCATTGGAGGATTTCGAACCGGCCACACTCACCGATGGAACTCCACTAGCTCCTAGCCAACTGGCGCGAATGATGTGCTCCTCAGGAATTTCCCGCATCGTATTCTCCGCGCATGGCGAACCGCTGGATGCCTCTCGCTCTCAGCGAAGGTTTTCGTCAACTCAGGAAAAGGCGATCATCAGCAGAGACCGGAGCTGCCGGTACCCGGGTTGCGGGCGAGGACTCGACATGTGCGAGATCCATCATGCTCACACTTGGCACGACGGCGGCGCCACAACCACAGATGACGGGCTACTACTCTGCTTCCATCATCATCAATACATCCATTCCGAACACATCGTCATCACTCACCACGCTGGCGGCTTCGTGTTCACCAGACCGAATGGGAGTGTCGTTGGAATCCGCCGGAATGAGAGCGCGGAGGGAACTCAACGCTGTGGGAGTGTGACGGGACCTCACCAGCACGAGAATGTGGAGGGGATCAAGCGACCCGAGAAAGTGACGGGAACTCGCCATGGGAGCGCAGCACACGAAAACACGAAACCAAAGGAGGGGCTCGTGGTGTCCCAACGGGCTGGGTGCATGGAAGGCGCCCGGCATCACGACATCATGGCGGAAATCCAGCAGCGTGAGAACGCAGTGCGTGAAGCTCAGCCGCAGGACCTCACCACGACAATTCAGGAAGGACTCTTCGACATGAGTGTGTAGGTAGGACGGCTGCACTTCCGGCGAACCGTTTACTTCTTGCGAACAAATCCGATGGTTTGCTCAGTCACAAGCAGTTCTGAGCTCCTGGCAATTTGTTGACGGGCCTACAATTCACTTCTCACGGACAACTCCAATAGTTTGCTGTGCTCCGGCGTGCTCGCCGGCTTCTAGACGATGCTCCAGAATGCCGGACACGCTCACGAGCACAGGAACTTCCATCTTCATGGCCTCGATGATGGCAACAGTGTCACCTTCGGTGACGTCCGCGCCCTCCTCCATCTTCCACATGGAGAGAGTGCCGTCGAAGGGGGCGAGAACGGCGCCTGGCTCTTGCGCAAGCTTGCGATCGTGCGCGTGCTCCGGGTTCGGGTTTCGCTCTAGATCTATTGCGGGTTTGGAGGGAGTGCTCTCGGTCGCTATGGCAGCCTCCGCGGGATGAAACGCCGCTGCGGACGCCTGACCGAGGCGGCGCAGGAAGGACTCGGGCAATCCCAGCTCCACCTGGCGACCCTCGATCTCTATGGTCATACGTTCGACAATCGGGGTGGCCGGTACTGGAACAGCAGGTGCAGCGCCGAAGTCCGCGGTGCAATCCTGGTCGATCCACCGGGTGTAAACACCGAAGCCGTCGTGGAGGTCGATGAAGGCAGGCTCGTTCACGATTTGACGATGGAACGGCAGCACTGTTGCAAGTCCCTCGATCTTGAACTCATGCAGAGCTCGGCGTGCCCTGGCGAGAGCCTGCTCCCGGTCACTCCCCCACACGATGAGTTTTGCCAGAAGAGAGTCGAAGGAGCCGGATACAACCGCACCCTCTGTGACGCCGGTATCCAGCCGAACGCCGGGGCCCGAAGGCGGTTCGAAGACGGTCAACGTGCCCGGAGTGGGGAGGAAGCCGAGCGCCGGATCTTCTGCATTGATACGGAACTCGATGGCGTGACCGAAGGTGGGAATCTCGTCGGGCACCTGCATCGGCTCGCCTGCCGCAATACGGAATTGCTCCTGGACCAGATCCACACCCGACACCACTTCAGTGACGGAGTGCTCCACCTGCAGGCGTGTATTGACCTCCAGGAAGGTCAGCATGCCGTCGGCTCCCAGGAGGAACTCGACGGTACCAGCCCCCACGTAATTCGAGGCACGGCAGATGGCTTCGGCCGCATCCTTGAGCTTCTGGCTCAGCTCAGGGACGAGAGCTGGAGCAGGGGCTTCCTCCACAAGTTTCTGGTTGCGGCGCTGGAGTGAACAGTCGCGCGTACCAATCACCACGACTCGACCGGTGCGGTCTCCCAGTACCTGCGCCTCGATGTGCCGTGGCTTGTCGAGAAAGCGTTCCACCAGGCAATCGCCCTGGCCAAAGGCTGTGACGGCTTCGCGTACCGCTGCCTCGTAGGCTTCGGTAACCTCCTCGCGGGTGCGTGCCACACGCATACCTCGACCGCCACCACCGTGCACCGCTTTAATAGCAACCGGGAGCCCATATTCGTCCACAAAATCAAGAACGGCCTCAGCATTCGGCACCGGTTCATTGGTGCCGGGAACAAGAGGCGCGCCAACTGACTGGGCCAGCGCACGGGCCCGGGCCTTGTCCCCCAGAAGCTCAATCGTCTCCGGGTCGGGGCCGATCCAGAGGAGGCCAGCCTCCTGCACAGCCCGCGCGAAACCCGCGCGCTCGGAAAGAAATCCATATCCCGGATGAATGGCATCGGCACCGGATTTGCGGGCAATGTGTAGTAGTTTGCCTTGATCGAGGTAGGTGTCTGCAGGCGAGGACCCGACCAACGCGTAGGCCTCGTCGGCCATCCGAACATGCAGGGCGTCAGCGTCTGGATCCGCATACACCGCCACCGATGCAATACCAACGTCGCGGGCCGCCTGAACGATCCGTACGGCGATCTCACCACGATTGGCGATGAGCACTTTTCTGATTCCGATCACGTTTTCTCCTGAGGTCTCTACGCGTGCTCCACCGTCCGAAAGCGCACGCGTGCCCCGGGCGGCAACTGGGCGGCCACGTCGAGATGCCGTTCGTGGACAACGGCAATGACGGGGTATCCACCTGTCAAAGGATGATCGGCGAGGAACACGACAGGCTGACCATCCGGCGGCACCTGGATGGCTCCCGCTACCATGCCCTCGGAGGGAAGTTCCTGCGAGGCAAACTCCGCGGCGCGAGTGAGCGCCTCGCCCTGCAGGCGCACTCCCACACGATCAGACAGCGCACTGACATCCCACACTTGTTCCTGCAAAAGCCGCACGGCCTCCTCACTGAACCAGTTGTCACGGGGGCCAAGAATCACGTCAAGAACGGTGACGGCACCCGTGCGCGGCATCTCGAAGGAAGGGAGCATTGGCTCGCCGACCGCTTGAATCGTATGGTTCGCGATACTCACGGTATATCCGGCGCGCAGCGGCACGGGCCCCAGCCCGGCCAGGGTGTCCCGCGAGCTGCTCCCGAGCACCTGTTCGGCAGCTACCCCGCCCCGCAACGCCACAACACTTCGCAGCCCAGCCGTGGGAGCGCTCAGTTGCAGAACCTCACCCGCACTAACTCGGAAGGGCGCCTCCATAGCCACACTACGGGTACCGAATGGTCCCGTCACTAAAATCTCCCGGCGAGCTCCAGCAACGGCAACGACGACGTCCACTAGCGCCTCTGCCTCGAACCCTCCGTGGCTGAGCTCAAGAACCGCCGCCGTTCCGCTGTTGCCTACGGCCCAGTTTGCTCGGGCCAAGGCACCACGATCCGCGGCCCCTGAGGCGCTCACACCGAGAGAGGCCAAACCTGGCCGACCGCGATCAACAACAAGGGTTTGCAATCCGGCGTTGCGAATCATCAACGCGGCAACGCCACCACTGCGCGCGTCTGAAGGTGCTGGGCTTGATTGGCAAGGTGGCCAGCGACGCAGTTCGGGGTTATCGGCGCGATTTCTAACCCGCACCCGCTCCCGAGCTACCTCAAATCGGACGCTCGCTCCGGGCTGGAGAAGGGCGGGATTCTTGCGCTTGAGATCCCACATTGCGTACTCGGTATGCCCCAGGAGCTGCCAGCCTCCAGGACTCTCGCGCGGGTAGACCCCGGAGAATGGGCCAGCAAGTCCCACGGAACCAGCGGGAATGCGAGGGCGAGGGGTGGAGCGACGCGGCACCACCAGCGCCGGATCCCCACCGGAGAGATAGGCAAAGCCGGGAGCGAATCCGGTGAAGGCAACATTGTACTGCGCCGCGGTGTGCCGTGCGATGACCTCCGTGACGCTTAGTCCGGTGAGCGTAGCAACCTCGTCCAGATCGCCGCCGTCGTAAATTACCGGGACGCGGACCTCCTCGGCGTCAGTCACGAGCGAGTCGTCAGAGCTGTCGTCGGCGAGAATCTCGTGGAGAAGTTCGGAGAAACGGCCCGGATAGGCCGCATCGCCTCCCCGGACCATGACGGTCTGGGCGGCGGGAACGAACTCGGAGACGTCCACGTTACCGGCGTCCCGAGCGGCCCGAAGAATACGCAACAAACGAATCGAGGAATCAAGATCCTGGCAATCGAGCAGCAGCGCGCCGGAGCCGGATCGGCGAATCTCAGGGAAATCTCTCTTATCCATCACTCCTCCATGAAGGAGGCAAGCTTGACCCCAGCGCCCACCAACTGCTGACGAACAGCCTGCGCCATGGCCACCGCGCCAGTGCTATCCCCGTGGACGCAGATGGAATCGACCGGAATTGAAACAAGTGCGCCGTCGGCGGACTCGACCACACCTTCCCGGGCGAGGCGAACCATACGTGCGGCGACGACGTCGGCGTCGTGCAGCACCGATCCCGGCTTCTGGCGGGACATCAACGAGCCGTCTGCCTCGTAGGCGCGATCAGCGAAGGCCTCCGCGATGGTGCGTAGCCCAGCGGCTTCAGCCTGCGCGATAATCGGAGCACCCGCGAGGGCCACGAGAGGTAGCTCGGGATTGATGGCACGCATGGCGTCGATGACCGCTGCCCCTTGGGCCTCATCACGTGCAATGCGATTGTAGAGGGCACCGTGTGGCTTCACATAGGCAACGCGAGTACCGACAGCCTGGGCAATCCCCTGTAACGCGCCAATCTGATAGATGACATCCGTCATCAGCTCCTCGTGGCTCACCTCCATGGGACGCCGCCCGAAACCGACCAAGTCCGGGTAAGAAACGTGCGCTCCGATCGTCACTCCACGAGCAGCCGCCGCGCGCACCGTCGCGAGCATGGAATGAGGATCCCCGGCATGGAAACCACACGCCACATTGGCGCTGGTGACGATGTCCAGGATGGCGTCGTCGTCGCCCATGTGCCAAGAGCCGTAGTGCTCGCCGAGATCGCTATTGAGATCGATGCGCATTGTTGCCACTGTTCTTCGCCCTTCGCACGAGTCACTCTGGAACTATTCCATATACATAATGATTGTGCGGCCATCATGGCAAGGAAGTCCATCGCGCCCCAGCATAAGAACGTGCCGGCAACAAGAAGAAATGGGCCACGTGCAACGCACATGGCCCATCCTCTCGTCATTCCCGGGTGCTACCTACGCTTGCGCTTCTCTCGCACGCGCACCGAGATCTGAATCGGCGTACCGGTGAAACCGAAGGTCTCACGCAGCTGGTTCTCGATGAAGCGACGATAGCCCGCCTCAATGAATCCCGAGGCAAAGAGAACGAAACGCGGCGGTCGCGATGCCACCTGGGTGGCAAAGAGAATTCGCGGCTGCTTTCCGCCTCGCACCGGGTGCGGATGCGCCGCGGAAAGCTCACCCAGGAACGAGTTGAGCTTGCCGGTGGGGATACGCGTCTCCCAGGAATCCAGCGCCTCGTGCATGGCGCGCGTGAGACGGTTGGTGTGCCATCCCGTCAGCGCGGAGAGATTGACGCGTTCGGCCCAGCGCAGCTGCACCAGCTCACGTTCCAACTCGCGATCAAGTTCCGCGCGACGCTCGTCGTCCACCAAGTCCCACTTATTACAGACCACGACCAGCGCGCGGCCGGCGTCCACCACCTGCTGCATGACGCGAATGTCCTGCTCGGTGAGGTTGACGGAGGCGTCGATGAGTACAAGGCCCAGCTCCGCCTTCTCGATGGCGGCCTGGGTGCGCAGCGAGGCGTAATAGTCTGCACCAGAGGTCTGGTGCACGCGGCGGCGAATACCGGCGGTATCCACGAAGGTCCACACGTCGCCGTCGAGTTCGATGTTTTCGTCCACCGGGTCACGCGTGGTTCCCGCGGTGGGATCAACCACCACGCGTTCGGCACGCGCCAGCTTATTGAGCAGAGACGACTTACCAACGTTCGGGCGTCCGACGAGCGCAATACGGCGCGGACCGTGCTTGGGAGCCGGCGCAGCCACCGCAGACTGTGCGGGCAGTACCTCGAGCGCGGCGTCCAACAGATCGCCGATACCGCGCCCATGCATGGCGGAGATCGGATACGGCTCGTCCAGTCCAAGGCCCCACAGTACGGCGGCGTCGGACTCTTGCATCGGCGAATCCACCTTGTTGGCGGCGAGAATCACCGGGCGCTTGGAGCGTCGTAGCAATCGCACGAGTTGCTCGTCCGTGTTGGTAATGCCCACGGTAGCGTCCACCACCAGCACGACGGCGTCGCTGAACTCGATCGCTGCTTCGGCCTGGCGTGCCACAGAGGCGTCAATTCCGGCGACGTCGGCTTCCCAGCCACCGGTATCGAGCAGGGTGAAGTCGCGTCCGTTCCAGCTCGCCGGGTAGGAGACGCGATCACGCGTCACGCCCGGGGTATCTTGGACGACGGCGACGCGGCGGCCCACGATACGGTTGACCAGCGTCGACTTGCCTACGTTGGGGCGGCCGATGATGGCGAGCACCGGGTGGCCCTGCTGCTCTTCCTCTTCCCAGAAGAAGTCCTCCTCGGAAAGAACCGCGAAGTCCTCGTCCGAAAGCTCGTAATCCTCCAGGTTGCCGCGCAGTAGTTCTACTTGCAGCTCGTCGTCAGTGTTCTGACCGGTATCCACGCCGGTCTCGAAGTTCTCTTCATTCATCGCATATCCTCCGGAATCAGCGAGATGACAGCATCCACGACCTCGTCGATGGATAGTGAGGATGAGTCAACAGTGGTGACGCCGTCCTGCGCCGTCATGAACTGGGAGACTGTGGAATCGTCCGCGTCGCGGCGCACCACTTCGTCCCGCGTGGCCGCGATAGCGGCGGCATCCGCACTCCCCCGCACCTCGAGAGCACGGCGTGCCAGCCGCGCCTCTTCGGAGGCGGTGAGCAGGACGCGCACGTCGGCGTCGGGAGCCACCACGGTGGTGATGTCTCGTCCCTCGGCAACGATGCCCTGCATGGCGGCGGCGATGATCTGGCGCTGGCGGCGCTTGAGCTCGGCACGCACCTCCAGATTCGTGGCCACTTTGGAGACCACCTTGGACAGTTCCGAGGCGCGAATCGCCTGGGTGATATCCACACCGCCACATTCGATGGTTTGGTCGTTGGGATCCAGCGGCATCTGCAGCGGCATCTGCACGGTGGCAGCAGCAACCGCCGCCTGATCCTCGAGATCAATACCCTGGTGCTCACACCACCAGGCGGCAGCGCGGTACATGGCACCGGTGTCGAGGTAGGCCAAGCCCAGCTTCTCGGCGACCCGCCGGGAAACCGTCGACTTACCGGAACCGGACGGGCCATCCAGTGCAATAACAACACCCATCTGCTTTTCCTCTCCTTCGATGATGACCTGCCAGCCGCGCTGTTCCAAGGAACGCGCGAGATATCGGGCCTGGCTCGGAACGACCGAGATCATGCCACGGCCGACACTCTGAGCCACCGAGTGTTCCAGCTGGAAGTCTTCAATGTTGACGCCAATATCACCGACCTCACCGAAGAGACGGCCCAGCTCACCCGGCTTGTCAGGGATGAGCACAAAAACTTCGGAGTAACGCCGTGGCGCTCCTCCATGCTTTCCGGGAATGCGGCCCACTCCCTCATTACCACGCAGAATGGCGCGAGAGACTCCGGCGAGCACACCCGGCGCAAACGGATCCTCGGATCCCGGCTCGAGTGCCGCGATGAGGCGGCTGAGCTCGAAGTTCACCCCGCGCAGCACGTCCGTCACCGCGGGAGCATTGCCCGCGATGATGGTGGCCCACAGTGTCGAATCCGAATGGGCAATGCGGGTGACATCCCGCAGCCCTTGACCCGCCAGCTCCAGCGCCTCACCCGGCGCCTTACGCAGGGCACCCGCCACGAGGGAGGAGACCAACTGCGGCATGTGTGAAACCAGAGCGACCGAGCGATCATGCTCGGCTGGTTCCATGATGATGGGAAGCGAACCGACGTCGAGGGCCAGCTGCTGCATCGCCTGAACGAGCTCGGCGGGCGTGCGCTCTCCCGCAGTGATAACCCACGGGCGCCCGGCAAACAGGTCCGCATCGGCCGCGATGGCCCCGGATCGTTCACGACCGGCCATCGGATGGGAACCAACATAGCGATCAGACTCGGGAGATTCGTCCACCTCATCCACCACACGCTGCTTGACCGACGCAACGTCAGTCACCCACGCATTCGGGTAGCGTTCCAAGGCGGAGACCACCACGCGCGAGGCCACATCCGGTGGCGTAGCCACCACCACGAGTCCCGGCTCGGGATCGTCCGGGCTCGCAATCTCACCGGCGCCCAAATCGCGTGCGAGCGCCTGGGCGGCAAGGGACATGTCCTCCAGCTGCACCGGCACACCCAATTGGCGTAGGCGCAAGCCCAACGAGGCACCGAGCAACCCGGCGCCGATAATACGGACGGGTGCTCTCATCTCACATCCCGACGGAATGCATGAGCGCGCTCAACTCGTTGCCGGCAACAACGCGGGTGCGGCCCGGCTTGAGGCGCCCCACTTCGATTGTGCCGAACTTGGTACGCACGAGCTCCATGACAGGATGACCCACCTCGTCCATGATACGACGGACAATGCGGTTACGGCCCGAATGCAGCGTAATCTCGACGATCGAGTTGCGGGGTGCAGACTCACGCAGCACGAACTTGTCCACCTTGATGGGGCCGTCCTCCAAGGTGATGCCATCGGTGAGAACGCGGCCCAATCCGCGGGTGACCGGCCCTTCAACGCGAGCAATGTAGGTCTTGGGAACCTCGTAGGAGGGGTGTGTGAGACGGTGGGTCAGTTCGCCGTCGTTCGAGAGCAGAATAAGGCCCTCGGTGTCCTGGTCGAGGCGTCCCACGTGATAGAGCCGCGTGGGAATCTCAGTGACGTACTGGGAAAGGCCCGGCCGGCCCATGTCATCTTCCATGGTGGAGACGACGCCCGGCGGCTTGTACAGCGCAATCGTCAGTTTGGTCTCGTCAATCTGAATCGGCATTCCATCAACGTGGATGGTGACCCTGGAGGGATCAACGCGGGCGCCGAGACGGGTGATGATCTTGCCATCAACTTCAACGCGTCCCTGCTCAATGAGACGTTCGCACAAACGACGGGATCCGACGCCGGCGTGAGCCATAACCTTCTGAAGGCGCTCACCGCGGGGGTCAATAATAGGGCTGCTCATCGCAATTCCTGTTCTGTTTCGTCCAGTTCGGACAGTTCCGGCACCAGAGGTGCCAGCGGTTCAAGTTCTTCCAGGGAATTCATCCCCATGATCTCCAGGAAGAAAGGGGTGGTGCCGTAAAGAACGGCACCGGAGGCCTCAGTTGTTCCAACTTCGGCTATGAGTCCGCGCATCATCAATGTGCGAACGACGGAATCTACACTAACACCTCTGATCGCCGCAATCTGCGCCCGGGAGACAGGTTGGCGGTACGCCACAATGGCGAGCGTCTCAAGTGCGGCCGTCGAGAGTTTCGCCGAGTTCTCTCGGGTGACGAATCCGGCGACGACGTCGGCGTATTCCGGGTTCGTATAAAGCCTCCAGGCCCCGGCGACCTCCCGTAGTTCATATCCCCGACGACGGCCGCCGCTCGCGCCCGAGTATTCGTCTCGGAGGGCGCGGAGGAGTTCGAGCGCGGCGGCGTCGGTGAGGCCGGTGGCGCGTCCAATATCCGCGGCAGAAATCGGCGATGCCACAACAAGAAGAATCGCTTCAACGGCGGCAAGATCCTGCTCTCTCATGACGTTTCCTCCGCTGTGATAGTTAAAATTTCCAGGGCGTCCGACTGTTGCACACGAATCTCGCCCCGGCGAATGAGTTCGAGGATTGCCATGAAACGTGACACGACCATTTGGCGATTCGGCGCATCAGCGCACAGCTGCGAGAAGGTGACGCGGTGGCGCCGCGTGAGAAACTCGCAAACGTAGGCGATCTGACTGGAGACCGAAACGAGCGGGTTGTGCAGGTGCTCCAGGTTGACCGTTGGTTCGCTCTGGTCGCGGGAGAAGGCCTGGACAGCAAGCATCGCCAATTCCTGCGGCGCCACATTGAGTTCAAGCCGTGGGATTAGCCCAACAAATTCAGGGTCGAGCGGAACGTCGCGAGGGTAGGCGCGCGCTTGGCTCGCCATTGTGCGCATAAGACGCTGCGACGCGCGCTTGTAAGCGCGGTACTGCAACAACTTGGCGAACAACAGATCACGCTGCTCCAAAAGTTCAAGTTCTTCTTCGGATTCCTCGCGGCCGGGTAGCAGGCGGGCCGCCTTGAGATCCAGAAGGGTTGCTGCAACCACCAAGAACTCGCTCGCCTGCGACAGGTTGTACACGCTGTGCGAGCGAATAAAGGCGATGAACTCGTCAGTAACCTCAGCCAGCGCCACCTCCGTGACGTCGAGGCGGCGCTTCGAGATGAGAGAAAGTAGTACCGAGAAGGGACCGGAGAAGACGTCGAGAGTGACGGCGAATGCGCCGTCGCCCTCACTCAGGCGCACTGCCCCTTGGCGATCACTTCACGTGCCAAGTGACGGTATGCCTCCGCGGCCTGGTGGCTTGGTGCGTACTCGGTGATGGGCTGAGCGGCAATCGTGGCGTCAGGGAACTTCACCGTGCGAGAAATGTAGGTGTTATACACCTTGTCTCCGAAGCCCTGGCGCACCGAGGACATCACCTCTCGCGAATGCAACGTGCGCATATCAACCATCGTCAGCAGCACGCCGTCGAGCTGAAGACGCGGGTTGAGCCGATCCTGCACTCGCTCGATCTGCTCGGTCAGGAGGGCCACGCCACGCATCGCGAAGTACTCTGCCTCCAGCGGGATGAAGACGCCGTGCGCGGCAGTGAGCGCATTGACCGTGAGCAACCCGAGGGACGGCTGACAGTCGATAATGATGAGGTCATAGTCATCAACGACAGGCCGTAATACGCGCGAGAGCGCCTGCTCACGGGCCACCTCGTTGATAAGAATGATCTCGGCCGCCGAAAGATCAATATTGGCCGGAATGATGTCCAGATTCGGAACTCCGGTGGGAACGATGATCTCGCGAATATTCGGCTTTGCCGAGATTAACTCGTTGTAAATGGTGCGCTCCATGGCACGCGCATTGACACCCAAACCAGCGCTAGCCGCGCCCTGAGGATCAAAATCGACGATGAGGACACGACGCCCATACTCGGCCAAAGCGGCGGCGAGGTTGATCGTCGTCGTCGTTTTTCCAACGCCTCCCTTTTGGTTCGACATCGCGATAATGCGAGCGGGACCGTGCGTTTCCAGCGGCGCAGGCTCCGGGAAATCGCGTTCGGTGGAGTCGGAATTCAGAG
>RRZU010762244.1_pt1 | contig 18837 bp, 13 predicted proteins | sample 2165561 | NCBI WGS metagenome assembly RRZU01 (sample SAMN10456909, study PRJNA506462) | wastewater metagenome | isolation source: wastewater sludge | place: USA: Moscow, Idaho | reverse complement strand
CTCTACGGAACGGGCATAGGAAACATCATCAGCTATGACATCACCACCGGTCAGCAAGTCGGCGTCTTTCCATCGGGGGTCCATTACGAAGGCGATATCGCATTCGGTCCAGATGGGCTGCTCTACGGAACGGGCATAGGAAACATCATCAGCTATGACATCACCACCGGTCAGCAAGTCGGCGTCTTTCCATCGGGGGTCCATTACGAAGGCGGAATAGCCTTCGGTCCAGATGGGCTGCTCTACGGAACGGGCATAGGAAACATCATGAGCTATGACATCACCACCGGTCAGCAAGTCGACGTCTTTCCATCGGGGGTCCATTACGAAGGCGGAATAACCTTCAAGCCCAACGGAACTCCTGTGCCCGAACCGGCGACCGTTATCCTCTTAACCATCGGCCTCGCCGGTTTCGTTTACCAGCTACACAAGCGCGCCGAAAGATCTTCTTCTTCGGTGATCTTTGCCAAAGGCTAGGGTGATTTCCGAGAATCAAGATCCCGAACAACTTCCGCAGCGGCTTGTTTTTCTGGCCCCGAGCCCGGCCTAACGCCATGTCTCTTGGTACGGCGTTTTGCGGAAACCACCTAATGTGAAAGTCGCGTCAGCGACTCAAGAACAGTCCTCGCCCCGCCTGGCGGTCATCACCCAGATCGGGTTCTGCGCCGCCAGCCGGTGCATGTCGAGAATCGGCTGACTGCGGCTGGCCTGCAGTTGCACGAGGTCCCAGACGGCATGGCGTTCGCTGAGCACCGCCGTCGCGGTGGCGAGATTCTCCAGCGTGACGAAGTTCATCACCAGCCGGCCACCCGCTTTCAGACGGGCCAGCACCCGTTCGATCAGCGCGGCGAGTTCGCCGCCCGAGCCGCCGATGAAGACGGCGTCCGGGTCGGGCCAGGTGTCGAGCCCGGCCGGTGCCCGGCCTTCGACCAGGGTGTAATTGCCGATCCGCCAAAGCGCCGCATTGGCGCGCGCGTTGGCAGCGTCGGCGGCATTCTTTTCGATCGCCCAGACATGACCGAAGGGCGCCAGTCTCGCCGCTTCGAGGCCGACCGAACCGGCACCGGCGCCGATGTCCCAGACCACCGCCGCTGGCTGGATACGCAACTTGGCGAGCGAAAGGGCACGCGCTTCCTGCTTGGTGATCAGACCTTTCTCCGGCGATCGCTGCCGGTATTCGAGGTCTTCGAGACCGAAAGCCGGTCCACCGGTGCCGGCGGGCCGTTCGACGAGCACGATGTTCGGTTCGGGAAAGGCCATGGCTGCGACTTCGTCTGCGGCAAGATCGGCAAACAGTCGTTCGTCGGGCATCTGCAGGCGGCAGGCGATCGAGATCCTCGCCTCGCCGCCATAGCCGGCCGTGATCAGCGCCCTCGCCAGTCGCGCCGGGTCGTTTTCGGGGCTGGTGAACAGCGCGACGCGCGGGTGCATGGCAATCGCCCGCAGCAGCGGATACAGACCGTGCGCAGGCGTCGCGCCGACAAACCATTCGCCGGCATCGGCGCGGTGACACGAGGTGATCCGGATGTCCTGCCAGGGCGTCTTGAAGCGGGCAAAGGCCAGTTGCAGCGTCGACACGTTCGGCAGGATGTCCACGTCGTCACGCCCGATTCGGCCGGTCAGCCAGGAAGCGATGCCGTGACAGAGCGGGTCGCCGGTGGCCAGCACGGCGACGCGTTGGCCCGCGGCGCGGGCGCTCAGAATCCAGTCGGGAAGCTCGCCGAGCGCGCCGTCCATGTCCCTGATCATCGCCGTGGCCGACAGCCAGGGACGCACCAGTGCCAGTGTGCGGCCGGCGCCGATCACCAGCTCGGACACGGCCAGTCGCTGGCGCGCCGCATCGGACAAGCCGGCCCAGCCGTCATCGAGGATTCCGATCAGGGCGCAGGGTTCAGGCCAGCTCATCTTCTTCCAGACGACAAATGAAGCGTCCTTCGAAATCGCAGACCAGAATACTGAGCTGGTAAGGGCCGGGGTAAGCGCTTTTCAGGCTGCGGATGGCCTTGCCGGCCAGCGAACGGTGGAAAGCAAGGCTCAGGCCCAGACTGGCGAGGCGTTCTGCAGCAAAGCGGGCCGTTTCGGCGGCACGGATCGCCTCGATCAGATCGGGCGGTGCACCGACTTCCTGTGCCGATGCAGCAAGAATGTCACGGTCGATCTCGGCCTTCCAGGCATGCGTGACGCTGAGTCCCTGGCACATCTTGGTCAGCTTGCCGACCATCGCACCCAGATAGACACGAGCCAGGCGGTGTTTGACCGCCGACTGGAAAGCCGCCTTGACGAAGTCGCCCATCTGGACGAAGCACGCTTCGTCGAGTTCCGGCAACTGGCGCATGGCGAATTTTTCGGTGCGCCCGCCGGTGGTGAAGACGACCCTGGTCTGACCCTGCTTCGCCGCGACATCGACCGCCTGGACGACGCTGGCGCGGAAAGCGGCCGTCGAATAGGGACGGACGATGCCGGTAGTGCCGAGAATCGAAATGCCGCCGATGATGCCAAGGCGAGCGTTCAGCGTCTTTTTCGCCATCGCGTCGCCACCGGGAACGGAAATGGTGACCTCCAGACCGTCGTGGAGCAGCAGTTCGCCGGCGACTGCAATGACGTTGTCCCGGATGTTGCGGCGCGGAACCGGGTTGATGGCTGGACCGCCGACGGCGAGGCCGAGGCCGTCTTTGGTGACGACGCCGACCCCGAAACCCCCCTGGAGAAGCACCTCGCCGGCCCGTTGCGGCAGCCGCCGGACAGCGGCCGTCAAGTGTGCGCCATGCGTCGCATCCGGGTCGTCGCCGGCGTCCTTGACGACCACCGCATGCGCGACCCGCTCTCCACCCTCTCCATCGAAGCGCCCGCCGCTGACCGCAAAGCGGTGCTCCTGGCCATTCGGCAGACGGCAGAGAACGCTGTCCGGTAGCACGCCGGTGAGCAGGCCGAGCGTTGCCGCGCGTGCGGCGGCGGCGGCGCAGGCGCCGGTAGTGAAACCGCTGCGGTTGCCGCGTGCGCGCCGGCCATCGCCCTTGCGGACCCTGGCCGGAGCGAGCGCCTGCCCGAGGTCGCTCAAGCGGTGCTCTGCTGCGCCGCTTCGGCGAGGCCGAGCAGCGCGTGCATGCTGGCGACGACCAGCGTCGAACCGCCCTTGCGGCCCTTGATCGCCACCCACGGGGTATCGGTCAAGGTCATCAGCAGCGCTTTCGATTCGGCAGCCGAGACAAAGCCGACCGGCATGCCGATCACCAGCGCTGGTCTGGCTCCTTCTTCGCGGATCAGGCGGATGACTTCGATCAGTGCCGTCGGGGCATTGCCGATGCCGACGATGGCGCCGTCGAGCCTGCCGAGCCGCTGCGCCTTGCGCATCGCCTGGACGGCGCGGGTCGTGGCCTCGGCCCTGGCCAGTTCGATGACCTCCGGATCGGAAATGTAGTGCTGGGTACGCATGCCGAAGTGCCTGAGGCGTGGCGCCGAAAGGCCGACGCAGATCATTTCGACATCCGCGACGATCGGCGTGCCGCCCTTCTGGACAGCTGCCAGACCGGCCCGTATCGCATCGGGGTGAAAGGCAGTCAGGCCGTTGAATTCGAAGTCGGCGCTGGCGTGAATCATGCGGCGCACCAGCGGCCACTGTTCGTCGGTGTAGTCGTGCTGCCCGACCTCGGCGTCGATGATGGCAAAGGAGTCGTGCTCGATGGCGCGGCCGGCGGCAGTGAGCTGTTCGGTAATCGTGTTGGCGGCGGTAGAAATGGCCATGGTCATGTCCGGAGTCTCCGAAGTCTCAGTCGTGTGGATGGGCACAACCATGATCGTGTGCATGGGGGTGCCGGTGATCGTGAACCGGGGCATGGCCGCAGCCTGGAGCGGCCAGGGCCGTATGGCCGTGCTCGTGCAGATGCTCGGCCTCGGCCAGTTCGCGATACTTGCAGCCATCGCATTCGAGCATGCCGCCTGCGGGGGCCTCGCCGCAGACCTTGTCGTCGAGCAGGTCGAAGATGCCCTTGTCGAAGCCGAAGTGGCTGCCCAGGCCGAAAGCGACCTGCGGATATTGCCGCTGCAGGCGCTCGACCTGCGCCTTGATGCGCTCGATCAGCACGCCGGTAAACAGGTATACCGGAATGATGCAAATCTGCATCATGCCCAGCCTGACCTGGCGCTGCACCACCGTTTCGAGGCGCGGCCAGGTGACGCCGGTAAAGGCGAGATCGACCAGTTCATGCTCGTTGGCCTCAAATATCCAGCGTGCCATCCTGGCCAGCTCGCCATTGGCGCCGATGTCGGAGGAGCCGCGACCGAGCAGGACGACGCCGGTGGTCATCGGATCGGGCACGGCCAGCTGCTTCATCAGCCGGTCGAGCTGAATCTGCAGTACGGCAAAGATTTCGCGACCCATGCCGATATGTCGGGTGACGGCGAATTCGACCTGTGGATGCCGCTCGCGCGCCCGCTTCAGTGCCGCCGGCAATTCCATTTTGACGTGGCCGGCGGCGTTGAGAATGAAGGGAATGACCAGCACCTTGCGCGCGCCACGCGCAGCCCGGTCGAGACCTTCATCCAGCAGCACTTCGGCGTGCTCGATGAAGCAGACCTCGATCCGCCACTCGGGGTGACGTTCGCGCCACTGGGCCGCGAAATGCAGGGTTTCCTTGTTGCCGTCGCGGTTGCGCGAGCCGTGGCCGACGAGGAGGAAGGTGGTTTCATTAGTCATGATTCGTCTCGGTCGCCTTGCGGAAGCGGTGCGTAAAAGTAGGGTCGTACAGTTTTGAGCGCACCAGGTCGGGCCAGTCGGCAGCACCCAGCGTCGGGCTGGCGACGATCATCGCCTGACTGCCGACCTTCGCGGCCTGGCATTTCTGCTTGATGTCGGCGAGCGTGCCGCGAATGATCTTTTCCTGGCCCGGCCAGCTCGCCTTATGCACGACCAGCATCGGCGCATCCTCGGCCCAGCCGGCGGCACGCAAGGCTTCCTGCACCTTGTGCAGCAGAGTGATCGACAGGTAGATGCAGAGCGTCGCCTTATGCACGGCCAGGGATTCGAGATCCTCGCCCGGCGGCATGGGCGTCCGCCCGGCGACGCGGGTCAGGATCACCGTCTGCGTGACTTCCGGCAGGGTCAGCGTTTCGCCCGCTGCGGCCATCGCGGCCATCGCCGAGGAAACGCCGGGAACGACTTCCCAGGCGATGCCGGCGGCCGTCAGCGGTTGCGTCATCTCGATCAATGCGCCATAGAGGCCGGGATCGCCGGTCTGCAGGCGAACGACGACGGCGTGCCGGTCGGCACGCTCGATCAGCCAGCCGGTCATCTCTGCCAGAGTCATGTCCTTCGAATCGCGGATCTCGCAATCCGCCGGCGAGAACCGCGTCGCCGCCTGGTCGACCAGCGATCCGGCAAACAGTACCGCGCCGGCTTCCTCGAGCAGACGCCGGCCCTTGACGGTAATCAACTCGGGGTCGCCGGGGCCGGCGCCGACAAACCAGACTTTTCCGGGCATTAGACCATCCTCTCGAAATGGGGCGTACAGCTGCGGGTTCCCAGCAGAGCGAGCAGATCGCTGATCTTGCGCGGCCAGGCATCGCTCGGGAGGACGCCGAGTTTCTTCAGACGGTGCTGCAGTTCGATCACTCCGGGCAAAGGCAATCCTGCCGCCGACAAGGCCTCGCCAGCCGTCGCCAGATGCGCCGCCGGCAGCGATGCGCTACAGCGACCGGCAACCATCAGGTGAATCTGGTCCGCCCAGGCGTAGGCAAAATCGATGTCGTGCGTCGCCAGCAGCAGGGTGATGCCACGCGCATGCAAGTTCTCAAGCACGGCCAGCAGCTCTTCCTGCATGGCGTGATCGAGGCCGGCCATCGGTTCGTCGAGGATCAACAGTTCGGGCGCCATGGCCAGAACCCCGGCGATGCAAACCCGCTTCTTCTGGCCGAAACTCAGGTTGTGTACGGGTTTGTCGACAAACGCTGCCATGCCCACGGCTTGCAGCGCGGCACTGACGCGTTGGCGTGCCGTGGCGACGTTCAGACCGAGGTTGAGTGGCCCAAAGGAAACGTCTTCGAGGACGCTCGCCGAGAACAGTTGCCGATCCGGATTCTGGAAAACCATGCCGACCTTGCTGCGCAGTTGGCGCAAGCCACTGCGACGGTAATCCACCGCTTCCCCGGCGTAGTAAACAACGCCGGATTGTGGTCGCAGCAAGCCGTTGCACTGCTGGAACAGGGTGGTCTTGCCGGAACCGTTGGCGCCGATCAGGGCGTTGCGGCTGCCCCGCCGGACGGCGATCGAACAGTCGTCCAGTCCGCTGCTGCCATCGGGGTAACGGAAGCAGACCTGCGCCAGTTCGAGCAGGAGGTCGTCTGCCGAGCGCGTCATGACATCGCCACCGCCAGTGCAAGCAGCGTACTGCCAGCGGTCATTGCGATGGCCAGGTCGCGACCGGCATGGGCAAAGACCGGCGCAAGAAAACGCAATGGACCCTCGTTGTTGCGCGCCTGCGCCGCGACATGCAGGTCGTTTGCCCGTTGCCACACCTGCAGCGTCAGATTGGCAGTCAAACCGCCCAGCGAGCGCAGTGCCAGGCGTGGTGTCGCGTAGCCCAGGCGCGCCGTCTGGGCGATCCAGGTGTCCTGCACCGCCGCGGAGAAGACGAACAGCATCCGGTAACAGAGCACCATGATTTCGAGCACGATCTCGGGGGTCTTCAGTCGGCGCAACAGGTTCATCAGATCGGGAAGCGGCGTGGTCAACGCGAGAAAGAGCAGCGCCGTCAGCGCAGCAAACGAACGGGACAATACCTGCGCCAGCTGATTCAGGCCGTTCGGGAGCAGTTGCAGCGTGATGCCATGCTCATCGACGCCCAGCGAGAACGCCAGTGACAGACTGCCGAGAAGCAGAAAGGCCAGTGCTGGCGAGGCGACGCGCAGGTAAGGCGCTGGCGCGACACCGGCACCCAGCAGCGTGATGGCGGCGAGAATCGCCGCCACGCTGGCAGCGACCATCGGTGTGCCGGCGGCAAAAGCGGCGATCAGGCCCGCGAGCGCAAAGCTTCCCTTCGCCGCCGGTGAAACCTGCCGCCAGCGGTTGGCGTAGGCCGACTGCTCGATCAGCACCGTGGTGCAGCTCCATTGGCTTCTTCCGCTTCCCGGCGCAGTTTTTCGCGGGTCACCGAGACACCCAGGTAGTAACCGATAAAGCCGGCACCCAGCGCCGCCTGCAAGGCGAACAACAGGGAGGCGATTTCACCGCTGGCCGGCTCCATCAGTGGCTGGAACCAGGGCTGGAAATCAGGATCGATGGCGCCGATGAGATCCCTGGCCTGGTTGTCAGCGCCGGCAAAGAGCTCGACGGGATGATCGGCATTCGCCGCCGGTTTCTGCACCAGCCACAGCGGCAGCGCAGACAGCAGGACCACGGCGACCAGCAGCAACAGGTTTTGCCGGCGTTTCATACCCGTACCTCGTCGTTCCCGACGAGCTGCAGATCCTGCAGTTCCCTGGCGTTGAAGCGCGCCAGGGCATTGAAGATCAGCACCGTCAGCAGTCCTTCGCTGATCGCCAGCGGGATCTGGGTGATCGCAAAGATGCTGGCGAATTTGGCAAAGGAAGCGACAAAACCACCCGTCGGATCAGGGAAGGCCCAGGCCAGTTGTACCGAGGTGGTGAGGTAGGTCAGCAGGTCGCCGAGGCTGGCGGCGAGAAAGACACTGGTGGCAAAGGAGAGTTTGATGCCGCGCGCCACACGAAACACCGCGGCAGCGGCGAACGGACCGACAATGGCCATCGCAAAGAGGTTGGCACCCAGCGTCGTCAGCCCGCCGTGCGCCAGCAGCAGCGCCTGAAAGAGCAGGACCACCATGCCAATCGGCGCCATGGCTGTCGGGCCGAAGAGCAGGGCACCGAGCCCGGTGCCGGTGGGGTGCGAGCAACTGCCGGTCACCGACGGCAATTTGAGCGCCGAGAGAACGAAGGTGAACGCGGCGGCAACACCCAGCAACATCCGCTGTTCCGGATGTTCGCGGATACGTTTCTTGATGACCCACAAGCCATAGGCCACGCAGGGGGCCGAAGCGAGCGTCCACCCCAGGGCGTGTTCGACCGGCAGAAAGCCTTCCATGATGTGCATGCTTCTCTCCCACAGCGAGCAATGGCAAGCCGTGCCAGGCGGGGGAGCGGTACCTGCGGGTCGGAAGAAAAGCCGAGAAAACCTGCTGTCGGCGAATCCACATAGCCCTCCCTTTACCCCGGGGAACGGCACTACGTTTGATTTGGGCCGGTTTTCTGGCTTGCCGTCGATCTTCTCCAGCACCTTCCCATGCGCGAGCACAGTGGCGTATTGCGGAGTCGTCAGGCTTACAGCAGCGGGGGCTGCGCCGGAATGTCTGAAGATTCAGATTCACCGGCTTCCCGTTTCACCCGCCCCACGAGCGTGGGGCAAGGTACCCAAAACGGGGTCAATTATACGACAGAGCCTTGGCAGTGCGGGTCTTCTCACGATTGACCGCAGTTGATGGGTGGACATATACTCCCCTGAGCAGCAGGAGACTGCGGCAAGCGGCCATCTGATACTCACTGCGCAGATCCCCCGGCTCCGCCGATGCCGCCCACGGCGGAGCGTGGCACATCGGTGATCATTTTACTTTCGACTCATTGCAACGAGGAACTTTCGGAATGAATCACCTCGTCATCGGGCTGGGCGGCACCGGAGGAAAAATCATCCGGGCCCTGCGAAAGAGCCTGTACCAGGAATTCCGCGGCGACAAACTGGCCGACATCGGCATCGGCTACCTGTACGTCGATTCGTCCAGCGAAATGATGTCGATCGACGACCCCAGCTGGAAAACCCTGGGCACCTCGGTGCAGTTGCCCAAGGCCAGCCAGTTGCTGATTACCGATGCCAATCTCACCTCGCGGCTCGACAATCTCGACAGCTATCCGGGACTCAAGCACTGGCTGGGCAGCCCGCAGGAGTGGCGCGACATTCTCAACAGCATCGTCGGCGCCACGCTCGGTGGCCAGAAGCGCCGGCTGGGCCGCTTCCTGTTTGCCTGCAAGGCCGACAAATACCGCGAACAGCTGCAATCGCAGGTCAAATTGCTGCAGCAGAACGGCCAGACCGAAGTCACCTTCCATGTCGTGCTCGGCCTGGCCGGCGGCACCGGCAGCGGCAGCGTGATCGACGCAGTGGCACAGCTGCGGGATCTGTATCCCGACTCCAAGCGTTTCCGCATCCTGATCTACGCGCTGCTGCCCGACGCCTACCCGAACCCCAACTGGGACACCGGCAACTACCACGCCAACGGATTTGCCGCCCTGACCGAACTCAACGCCATGTCGGTGGGCGTCTATCAACCCTACGACGTCACCGGCGTGAAGGAGCGGCTGACGCTGAGCGACCCGTTCAACGGCTGCTTCGTCTTTGGTAACGAAAACGAGAACGGCTTGACGGTGGATGTGGACCGGGATGTGCCCGGCATCGTCGCTGACTTCCTGTATCAAAAGATCGTGACCGCGAAGAACATCAACTGGGCCTCGCTCGACCGCATGGAGAACGCGGAAAACGGCGACGGCTCGCCGGAAACCGCTGCGCAGGGGCGCATTCCAGAGCGCTCCAAGCGTTTTCTGACGTTCGGCATCAAGCGGCTGGCGATTCCCGAAGAAGAGATCAGTGAGTACCTGACCTACAGCTTTGCCCGACAGGCGGCGCTGCAGTTGCGCTTCAATCACTGGCAGGAGGCGTCCGGCTTCATCGAAGAACCGCGCAAGCAGGATTTTCACGAGTTTGTGCAGCAAAAGGAGACGCAGCTACGCTGGCTGCTGTCCGACGACCATCTGACGCTGGCGCTGGGCATCCTGCCGGAAGATGCCGCCAACAAGCGCTGGAAGTCTTTTACTGGCGAGTGGGAAGCCGTCATCCCCAACTTCAAGTCGCTGGTGCGCGAGCGCGAGCGCGCCACCTGGCTGGACGAACTCACCAAGTTGTGTGAGAAGCGTTATCAGGATGACTACCGCACGCTGGGCGTCCCCGGTTTCTACCGCACCAAGCTGAAAGCGCGCAAGGACATGGCGCGCGAGATCCGGGTGCGGATCGAGCAGGAACTGGTCAATGAATGGAAGGTCGGCGCCAAGTCCGCCTGGGATGTATCCCGCCTGCTGATCGCGCTGAGCGAAAAACTGGACGAACGTCTGAAGGCCTGTGACGAACACATTGCGCGTGCGCGCCACGCAGAGGAAGAAGCGCAATCGCGCGTCCTCGGCAATGCACACAAATGGTCCAGCATGGGCCTGTTCTCCAAGCACCTGCTGGGAACGCCGGACAGCCTGCTCGATGCGCATGGCGTACATTTGCAGGAGATGTATGTGTACCGTACGCGCGCCGAAGGCTGGGGCTTTGCCAAAGCGCTGCTGATCGAGGTGATCGCCGAAATCACCGACCTGAAAGGTGAAGTGGACCGGGCGGCCAACACCTTGCAGCAGGCCCTGAAGAAGTTCGATGTCGGTATCCAGGCGCGCCTCTCCGATACCGATGCAGGCGATTTGCGCCAGCACCTGATCCGCTTTTATGACCCCGTCCAGGTCAAGCAGATCAGCCGCCGGCTGGTGGTGGACGAAGCCGAACAGAAAACGCAGACCGGCCGGGTGCGTTCCGCCCTGGCCGAAAAGATTGGGCAGGATTCGACTTTTGCCCTGTTCAATCAGCGGGTGACGGAATCGACCTTTCTCGATGTGCTCGAAACGGTGTGCGAGGACAACGCGCGCATCGCCCACCAGAACCTGGTGCAGAACCCCAAGGAGCGGCTGCTCGGCGTGTCGATCATCGACAAGTTGCGCGACCGCTACGGCGCCGACCCGCAGGAGTTGAAAAGCTACGTGAGCGAGCTGGTCAGCCGGGCAGGCAACTTCGTCACGCTGGAACCGCTGGAAATCCACCGGGCAGCGCCCGGCATTCCCGTGGGGGTACCCACGGCGGTGAGCAAATTCACCGTGATCCTGCCAAGAGCGCCTGAACAGGCCGAGTTTGCCCGGGGACTGAAGGAAGCACTGCGCGAAGCCAAAACCGGCGATGTGGAGATCATCGACTCGGATGGCCGGCGCAACGAAATCACGCTGGTCTCGATCACCAACCTGTTCCCGCTGCGCTACCTCAAGCCGCTCAAGTTCCTGGAAGAAAAATACCGACGCCGCATCGAGACCGGCGGCGCGCGCGCGCGGCTCGAACTGCACACCGAGGGCGACGGCAATGCCTGGCCGCGGCTGTTCGTGGCCTCCAGCGCCGAGGTCAAGCAGCAGGCCCTGCCTTACGTGCTGCTGGCCAAGGCTCTGGGATTCATCCATGAAGGCAGGAATCCCGCCACCGGCGCGGAGGAAGTGCTGCTGCTCACCAAGGATGCCGACGGCTTAGACAACGATCCGGTCCTCCTGGGCAAGAGCTTCACGGCCAGCGCCGACAGCATCAACCTGGAGAACCTGCACACCATCAAGTCGGTCTGCGACGCGACGCTGGCCGGTGCCGGCTACCTGCACCAGGACCGCCGCAGCGAGGTGCAGCGGGCCATCCTGAGCGAGGTCGAAGCCATCAAGGCCGCACGCGGCGGCAACATCCAGGATGAAACCTACCGCCGCTTTCTGGAGGCCGGCCGGCGTGCCCTGGCCATCCTCAAACGCGAAGTCGCCTGATGCGCCCTGGTTGAGCAAGGCCGACAACCGATTCGCCGGTTTCTTCCACTTCCCAGAAAAACCAGGAGGAACTCCCCGATGGCCAGCATGAAATCCAAATCCGGCAAATGCTCGAACTTTGGCAACTGCGCCACGGCCGACGCCCGCGCCACGGTCGAAGTTCCGGGCGGTCTGGATTTCGTCTGCAATGAATGCGGCAAACCCCTGCTGCTCAGCGACACCGGTCCCCAGAGCGGTGGCTCGAAGACCTTGCTCGTGGGCGGGCTGTTACTGGCCATGCTGCTGCTCGGCGGGGGTGCCGCATGGTTCTTTCTGGCCGGCGAGAAGAGCGCCGAGCCCATGCCTCCGCCAGCGATGCAGGCACCGGCCACGCCAGCAGTGATCGCGCCAGCACCGCCGCCGGCACCCCAGACCGAAACCCCGGCCCGCCCGGTCAGTGGCCATTGCTCTCCCGCCGACGAGCGTGCCGGGCTGTGCCGCCCCGCGCCATGACCCTGTTTTTCCTTTCCCGGTATTCGACATGAATAATTCACATGCCGCACGGCCTGCTGGCATCAAAACCCTGCTCGTCGGAATTTCGGCGGCCTTGTTGTCGATGGCTGCCGCTGCCGAAAGCATCGTCACCGGTGGCAAGACGGGTACCTATTACGCCATCGGCAGCAATTTGCGGGATTTTGTCAATCCAAGCCTGGAAGTGAAGGACTCCAAAGGTTCCTGGGCCAATGTGGAAGACATGAGCCAGACCCGGGGCGTCACGCTGGCGATTGTCCAGTCGGACGTATATTCCGCCTTCGTGCGGATGCGTGACGCCAGCGATGTCCCGCAGGCCACACGCCGTGAATACGCACAACTGCTGGCCAACTTGCGGGTGTTCATGCCCTTGTACCAGGAAGAAATCCATTTCCTGGTTCGCAAGGACGAGCCCATCGAATTCATCCATCAGATCCGGGGAAAACCCATCTGGATGGACATGGAGAAAAGTGGCACCTACCTCACCGCCCTGAATGTGTACAGCAAGCTTTTCCAGGAGCGGCCCAATGTCGTGCAGCCCTTCATCAACACCACGGCCACGGGCGAGGACGAAGGCACCAAACGACGCCGCTCGGCCTTGATGGCCTTGAGCGATCCGGCTTATTACCAGGCCTATCCGAAGATCGACGTGCTGGTGCTGGTGGGAGGACAGCCGCTCAGCCTGCTGGAGAAAAATGTCCCGGCCAACCTCAAGCTGCTGAAATTCGACCCGACACAGGCCAATTCGGACAAAATTCTGCAGGAATACCGGAAAGCTGAAATCAGGAAATCCAGCTACCCGTTGCTGAACATTGCCGAGAATGGTTCTCCCTCGCTGGCCGTCGATTCCTACCTGATCACGGCCAATTTTGCAGATCCCCAGAGGAATCAGTTCATCAAGGATTTCGCTGGCCAGTTCTGCGAGAAATTCGCCGTGTTGCGGGACCGCGGGCACGCCAAATGGCGGTCACTGACCTGGCAACCCGGCTCCGCACTGCCGCCTCTGGCCGCAGGCTGGCAGTACTCCGACAAAGTCAAGGAGCGCCTGGCCAACTGCCAGTCCGGCTCCGTTCCCAAACCCGGCCCGAGCGACTGCAGTCCGCAGGACCGGTTTTCAGGCCTCTGCAAGTAAAACCATGGAAAATTTGAAGGCGCCACTGGCGCATGCTTTTGCCGACGCCGAACGGGCGGCGGTGTACCAGGCGATTTTCAGCCGGCGTGATGTGCGTGGGCAATTTCTGCCCGAACCGGTTCCGGACGATGTGCTGGGCCGCATCCTGATGGCTGCGCACCACGCCCCCTCGGTCGGCTTCATGCAACCCTGGAGCTTCCAGCTCGTACGTTCCGATGCGCTCAAACAGCGGGTCCATGACCTCTTCGAGCAAGCCAACGCCGAAGCCGCGCAGATGTTCCCCGATGGCAGGCGGGATATCTACAGTCGTCTGAAGCTGCAGGGCATCGTCGATGCGCCGATCAATCTCTGCGTGACCTGTGACCGCACACGCAGTGGACCAGTCGTCCTCGGCCGGACGCACATGCCGAGCATGGATTTGTTCAGCAGCGTCTGTGCCGTGCAGAATCTATGGCTGGCCGCCCGCGCCGAAGGCGTCGGCGTCGGCTGGGTCAGCATCTTTCACGAACGCGCCCTGCAGGAAGTGCTCGGCATCCCCGCCCACATCGTTCCGGTGGCCTACCTGTGCATCGGCTATGTTTCCCATTTCCAGGACAAACCTGAACTCGAGAAGGTCGGCTGGTTGCCGCGCCTGCCAATCGCCGACCTCATCCATTACGAGCAGTGGGGAGCGACCGACACCACCGGGCAGAATCCCCTGACCGCAAAGCTGCTGGCGATGCAGGCAGGGATCCAGCAACATGGTATCTATCCGACATGATTTCCGCCAATCCAGCGGCGGTTGCAGCATGGTTCACCGCGTGAACGGAACGTCTTGCAGGACTCACTGATGGAGCCTCAACCGTAGCGAAGATCTGCAACAGAGGTGATCCAGAGAGGAAGCGATAGCAAAGGAGACGGAGATGAGCAACGACCAGAACCCGATCACCCTGTGTGTCGACGGTACGCTCAGGAAGGACGACTGCCCGCTGGCCGGATGGCCTGCCGAGGTCTACGAACTCGATGGCATGTCGCGTGGCGAGTCGCAGCGTGTCGTGCCGGCGGCGCTGCCGCTCGACGCCGTACTGGAACTCGAACTCGCCAACGGCACTCGCATTCTGGTCGCCGCCGCGGACGCCGAGCGCTACCTGGGCGCGGCAGTGGGGCGCGGCGACGGCATGGCGGGGCCGCTCGAGGTCGGGCAGCTGCTGCGCCTCTCGGGGCCGCGCCTGCCCGCGGGCACTGCGCGCGACGGTCTGGGTGCCTGGGTGCTGAAGGGCTTGCGCATCTACCGGAGCGGTCCCGCCGGCGTCACTGCGCTGATCGCTGCCGGCACTTTTCAGGATGCGCAACTCGACGACCGAATCGGACTCTACCGCTGCGCCACCGACGCCTTCGCGCTCGCCAAGGTGGACGCGCTGCCCGAATCTGCCGAGCCGACGCTGATCTTCCTGCACGGCACGGCCTCGTCTACGGAGGGCAGCTTCAAGGCCCTCTGGGCCAGTGACAAGTACCGCGAGCAACTGCTTGCCACCTATGGCGCGCGCCTCTATGCCTTCGAGCACCGCAGCCTGACCGAGAGCCCGATCGCCAATGCTCTGGACCTGGTCAAGACCCTGCCGACGGGCGCGTGCCTGCACCTGCTGAGCCATTCGCGCGGCGGCATGATCGGTGAGTTGCTGGCGCGCGCCAACCGGATCGACCTGGAGCCGTTCACCGACGAAGAGATCGATCGCTTCCAGGCGCATGCTGCACGCCTGGGCCGTGCGGGTTTCGAAGCCGACGCCAAGCACCTGGGCGAACTCAACCGGGAACTGCGCAAGCGTCGCATCCGCGTCGAGCGCTTCGTGCGCGTCGCCTGCCCGGCGCGCGGCACGACGCTCGCTTCTGGCCGACTCGATCGCTGGGCCAGCGTCATGCTCAATCTGCTCGGCAAGAGCTTCGATGCAGCAGGCCTGGTCATTCCCGGCATGCTGCCGCTAGCCAGAAGCTACGGTCTGCTCAAACAGTTCCTGCTGGCGGTGGTCAAGGCACGCAGTGATGCGCGCATCCTCCCTGGCATCGAGGCGATGATGCCCGACTCGCCACTGGTGAGCCTGCTCAACGCACCGGATGTGCAGATCGAACACCCGCTGCATGTGCTGGCCGGCGACTACCAGGGCGACGGTCTGCTGCCCTGGCTGGGCGACTGCCTGTCGGAGGTGTTCTATGGCGGCGAAACCGACCTGGTGGTCAATACGCCGTCGATGAGCGGCGGTGCAATCCGCGTGCAGGGCATTCGCCAGAAGCCCGTGCGCGGGCCGCAGGTCACCCACTTCAGCTACTTCGCGCGCGACGAGAGCGCGCTGGCGCTGCTGGCTGCGCTCAAGGGCGACGATCGCCAGTTCGAACTGCTGCCCGGCCCGTCCACGGCCGAGATCGGCCGCGGTGGCATAGCGCCCAAGCGCAAGAAGGACGCGCCCATCGTCTTCCTGTTGCCCGGCATCATGGGCAGTCACATCCAGATCGGTACGAACCGCATCTGGTTCGATCCGTTCAGCATGTGGGCGGGCGACATGGCCAAACTGAAGGTGAACGCGCCAGGGGTGACGCCGGACGGCTGGATGGATCGCAACTACGAGACACTGGCGCGCTACCTGGCCGACCGGCATGAAGTGCGGCCCTTCGCCTATGACTGGCGCCTGTCGATCACCGACGCGGCCAGGCGCTTCGGTGTGGAACTCGACCAGGCCATGCTCGACGCCGAGAAGCGTCGCCAGCCGCTGCGCATCGTCGCCCATTCGATGGGCGGCCTGGTGGCCCGCCTGGCGCTGCAGGGACGCTGGGACAGGTTCAAGACGATTCCCGGCAGCCGCTTGCTGCAGCTCGGTACGCCCAACGCCGGCTCACATTCGATCGCCGCCGTGCTGATGGCGCGCGACGACTTCATCCAGATCATCGAGCGCTGGTTCGACTGGAAACACGATATGCGCGAGTTCCTGGAGATCGTCCGTGATTTCCCGGGCGTGCTGGAACTCCTGCCGTGGCCGGGCGATAACGGCCGGGCGGTCGATGGGGTTGACTACTTCGATGCCGCGGTCTGGCAGACCTGGTACGGGCAGGACCAGGATTCGAAGAAGAGCAAGTCCTGGTTGCCACCGCAAAAGGAGCCTCTCGACAATGCGCGCCAGGCCATCGCCGCACTGCGCGCCGCCGAGCTCGACCCGGCATGCACTCTCTACGTTGCCGGCCACGCGTCCACGCCGATTGCCGTGCGCATCGTCGACGGCCAGGTCGAGATCGGCAGCATCGCTGAGGGCGATGGCCGCGTGCCCTGGAAAACGGGCATCCCGCCGGGCGTGCCAGTATGGTACACCGACGCCGTGCATGGCGACCTGGCCAACCATGAGAAGGCATTCGAGGCTTACCGGGAGTTGATCGAGACCGGCGATACCCGCCACAGCGCACTGTCGCGCGTTCCCCCAGGCGCCCGTGGCGAAAGCGCACTGGTGTTCCAGCCGCGCAGCCTGGAAGGCAATTCCCTGTATCCGAGCGTCGACGAAGTCATCGCCGCGGCCACCGGCGGCGCCCGCCGCGGGCGGCGCCCCACGGCGAAGACGGAGGCACCCGCCAGCATCGAAGTCGTGCATGGCAGCCTGGCCAGCGCCGAATCGCCGATCCTCATCGGCGCCTACGCCAACGACGGCCTGCGCGGCAGCGCCAGCTTCCTTGACGGCCATCTCGCTGGCTCGATGTCTCGCACCTTGAAGCTCGGCCGCTATCCTGCCCATACTGACGACGCCATGGTCTTCCTCAATCCGACCCCGGATGCCAGGCCGGCCGGTGCCATCGTCGTCGGTCTGGGGCCAGTCGGCGAGATCCGGCCCGGGCAACTCACGCAGGCACTGAGCAACGGCCTGCTCGAGTACGTGCGTAGCGAGGAGCAGCGCCAGGGAGTGGACAACAGCGCTGCGCCGCGACTGTCGGTCTGCGCCCTGCTGGTCGGCACGGGTTTCACCGGCCTCACGGTCGAGGTGGGCGTGCGTTGCCTGTTGTCTGCCGTGACGCGCAGCAACGAAGCGCTGAACAGCACCGGCACCCCGTTTCGCATTGGCCGCCTGATCGTGTACGAAGAGGTGCAGGATCGCGCCATCGCCGCGGTGCAAGCGCTGCGCGAGATGGCCGCCGATGCGCCGTTCGCCGACTCGATCCACTTTGACGGGCGCTTGCGCAGTGGTGCCGGCGGTTATTGTGCGCGCAGCGTCGCCAGCGGCGGGCAAGCGGGCACCTATCGGGTAACGATCAGCGAAGACAGGCGCGGTTTGCGCTTCACCATCATCACCGACCGGGCACGCAACGAAGTGGCTGCCGAGCCAAACCAGCGTCAGGCCGTAGACGGCCTGATCGCTTCAATTACCAGCGCCACCCAGGATCAGCCTGGCCTGTCGCGTGCCCTGTTTGAACTCATGGTTCCAAACGGAATGAAGGAAGCCGTCGCCGAAGTGCGCACCCTGATGATGTCGGTCGATGCGGCCGCCGCCACCTATCCCTGGGAACTGATGCGCGACGAGGATCAGAACGACCCGCTGGCGACGCGCATCGAATTGGTGCGCCAGCTTGCGTCCACCTATGGTCGGGGAAAGGTGCCGACGGTGACCGGCGACCGCGTCTTCATCGTCGGAGACACCCAATCCGGGTTGATGGAACTGCCTGGGGCCCAGGCCGAAGCGCGGACGGTTGCCAAGGCCTTCGCCGGCAACCAGTACGTGCTCAAGGATCTCTATCGCGCCACTGCCCAGCAGGTCTTCGAAGCCCTGTTCTTCGATCGTTACCGCTTCATGCACCTGGCCGGACATGGGGTCGTCCGGGACAAGGACAGCGGCCTGACCGGCATGGTCCTCGGGCCGAAGACCTGTCTCACCGCGGCGCAGGTGGGCAAGCTCAGGCACGTGCCGGAATTTGTCTTCATCAACTGCTGCCATCTCGGCGACATGCAGGCCGATGCGCAGCCGCGCTGGGGCGAACTGGCTGCCAACCTCGCCACACAGTTCATCGAGATGGGCTGCAAGGCCGTCATCGCCGCCGGTTGGGCGGTCGACGACCATGCCGCCGAAACCTTTGCGCAGGCGTTCTACACCGCCATGCTGGATGGAAAACGCTTTGGCCACGCGCTGTTACTGGCGCGTAACGAGACCTACCGGCGATATCCACACAACAATACCTGGGGCGCCTACCAGGCCTACGGCGACGAGCGCTACCAGTTCCCCGGTGCGAGCGCCGACGATGTGACTGCTGACTACGTCCACCCCAGCCATCTCGTTGCCGACCTCGAGATGCTCGGTTCCCGTCTGCGCCAGGCGACGACCAGCGAACAGCAGGGCTACTATCGCAAGCAGATCGAGGCAATCGAAAACGCTGCGCGCAGCCCTGACTTCCAGTGCGCCAGCGTCAGGGAAAAACTCGCCAGCGCCTGGGCCGAACTCGGCGACATCGAACGTGCGATCGGCCACTACCGCGCCGCACTGGTCATGGAAGACGCGCAGGTCAGCCTGCAGGCGCTGGAGCAACTCGCCAAACTGGAAGCG
>RRZU011322359.1_pt1 | contig 18840 bp, 18 predicted proteins | sample 2165561 | NCBI WGS metagenome assembly RRZU01 (sample SAMN10456909, study PRJNA506462) | wastewater metagenome | isolation source: wastewater sludge | place: USA: Moscow, Idaho | reverse complement strand
TTGGACCGGCTCATGCACAACGCCGTCGTGTTCAACATCAAGGGACCATCCTGGCGGCTACGCGAGCACCAGGCCCTCACCACCGCGACCACCGACCCCGCCGAACGGAGCCGCCGCTAACCTCACCCCACCAGGAGAACAGCCGCCCCGGGACCGCGAGTTTCGTTGATCCCAGAACGCGACTTTCGCTGATCGCCAACAGGCAAGGTCGGTTGAGACACTGACCTTTCCCCTGCCGAAGCGCGTTTGAATCTGGCGGTCCACAAGGCGACTTGACTCATCCACTCGAGCGAGGCGTTCTCGTCGCGCTCGCCTCAGCGGCATCAAGGCCTGATTGCGCTCTCCGCCCGCGCTGAGACACACCCGACTCGCGTTGCTAGGGCTCGGCGCTCGAAGTTATTGACTCGAGCAGCACGTCATCGAGAGAGCGCGGAGTCCAGCCACCAGGTCGGCTTAGAACATCGACGAGGAGTTCCCGGAGCAAAATCACCGCAACCGTGGAGGCGGCGTAGGTCCTCCCCCCGCGGATCAAGCTCCTAGATCCCTCAACTCGCGCCCCGTGCACCACGGCCGATCGGTGCGAGTACACCTTCCTGATCAGGTCGTAGATGACCTTCGGGTCCGAGGGCTCTTCAGCTCGAGTTGCCAGTGCCGTCGCTGCTCGGAGCGCCATGCGATGTGACAGTTCGCCTTGACCTTCCCCGAGTAGGGCCTCGATGCCGATGCACGCATCGACGGTTGTGTCATCGTCGGCGTCTCGAAGTGCGGCTTGCGACAGCCGGCGCGCCGCCAAACGGACGTTCGGAGCAGCGCGACGAAGAGACTCGACGAGCACCGGCAGGCGCCGCAGGCTCTCGTATGGAATCTCGTTCGGTGCGCGTAGCCATCCGTAGTTGTCCAGCGAGTCCGAGTAGCGACGAACTGTCATCACTGTCGTCAGAGCTGGCAGGTCATGGACCCACCGATCCGCCCAACCAAGAGGTCGACGGAGAACCTGGGCGAATCCGACACCTACGTGCGTCACAAGCCGTAGGGCCTCGCACAGCAGTTCCACCTCACCGAGCGGGACATTGTCCTCATCGCGACTCATCAATCGGCGGCCCGGACCAGGGTTCTCGATCTCGCAGCCAGACACGACCAACGCGTGGGTGGCGGCGCTCACGACCGGATCCGGGACTGCCGAGAGCGAATAGTCCTGCGGCGCCCTCGCCGCTTGAGTGCCAGCGTCCATCGGCTCGATGCGCACGCAATCAGTCACCACTAGCGCGTCATCAAGTTCGAGGGCGGTGAGGGCAAGAGGCACGACGTACTCAACTGGCAAGGGATCGACAAGCCATGCCCGCTCCAGTTCCAAGTACAACGACCGCAAAGATTCATCTGTGGAGACGCCGGTCGCTCTGGCGCGACTAAGTAGCGACACGGGGAGTCCTGCGATTTGGGTGTCTAGCCAGGTGTCCTCGATCTCGTCGCGACCGCTAAGAGTCGGGATCGTCAACCTGTCGACCAGGTCTTCGCGCGAGCGGACGTAGGAGATCAGGGTCGCGAGCGCGGGCACGTCGCTGTACGCGACAGGTGTGAGCTGATCGCTTGTCTGACCAAACATGGCGGAGAAGTCGATGGGAGCGTTGTCGTCTGGGAAGTACCGGGAACGATGCAGGTTCGGCCAGCCACTGTCGAACTGGCCCACGGACGGCACAGCGACGCGCCGGTGCCATCCCCTGTCCTGCAGCAGCTGGTCGGCAGCATCGCCACACGCGACGACCGCCACGCGGACGCGGTCCCACAGATCGGGATCGATCGGCTCGGTGCTCGCGGTTCTGTTCATGCCAGCTGCTTCGGCCATGTCAGCTCACTTGCAGCAGCCGGCGGATGGCGCTCACCTTGGGCGTGGGGGTGGCGAGAGAGACGATGGCGTACCCGGTGTCTACCGCGTCGATTGTCATGTCCACGATGCTGGAGGATCGATCGACGGTCAGGCAGTGCTGTGGGTGTCCATCGCTTATCGCAGCAGAGGATGCAGTCCGTGCTTCGGGGGGGAAGGGAGTGAGGTGCCATCCAAACCGTCGAGCGAACGAGTCAGAGCAGTAGGTGTGGGCGGGGCCCAAGTAGCCGGATCGCCCTCTGAATTGGATGGACACCGCGGCCTCATGACGTGTCTCCTCGGCGATGCGTCGGGCGACTGCGACCATGGAGATCTGGTACTTCGCCGACAGGTCCCAGAACGCGCCAAGGCCGAGTCGGGAATCGTCGGCCTCCTTGCGGAGGCGGTCGCCCTGCGCCAGGAGTTCGATCGCGGCCTGGTTCGCCTGTCGTTCATAGGTAATACGGACGTCAGGGCGGATCCGCTCGTCGTCATCGAGGTACGCCAGCACGTCGCGCTGCCACGGAAGGAGGTCGTGACCGATCTCATGAGCCGTCACGAACCGCTTCTTCATCTCGTGAAGGTCCGGTCGAACCCAGACCTCACGGGCCCGGAAGTGGATCGCGCCGCGAAGCCCCTCGAAGACCCGGTCGACGAGCGATCCGAACATCCTGCGGAGCTGACGACGCTCTTCCTCGTCGAGAGTCACCTCGCCCGCGGCGACGAGCTGGGCGACCTCGAGGAGCTGCTCAAGCGGCGTAGGGGTCACACCCAGTGCGTCAGCCTTACGGAGCAGCGACTCAGCATGCTGGCGAATGGCTCGGCGGTCCTCGACTGGGAGGTTTCCGTCAAGACTTCCTGCGAGGGAGGCGAAAGTTGCCCGCTTGGTCCGCAGGACGTCGAGCACGGCCTTGATCGCGCCCAGTTCTTCCTCGCTGATGTCGTCTCCGAGGTAGGACAGGGCTCGGGCCTGGGTGGAGGTCAGTTCGGTGTCGACGGTGTCGACGTAGCCGGCCCAGCGCATCAGTACGACGAACGGCTCCCCATAGCCCTCTGAGAGCTTGTGCAGCATTGACGGAGCGGGCTGCGACACCTCCCCTCGCTCAAGTTGCGACAGGTAGCCGTGGTTCACGCCGGCCCGTCCAGCCACCTCTCTGAGGCTCCAGCCCTGTCGTTCGCGCAGCTCTCGAAGTCGTTCGCCGAGGCTCGGGATCATCGTCGCCATCCCACAAGTATGCACCGCCTGGATGACAGAAACGCCAAAGTGGTTGTGATCTAGATCTAATCCGATACGGTAGAGATCTCAACCGCCGCTGCATGCCGGCGCGATCAGAAAGGCACCTCCTATGACCAACAAGACGGACGACACCACCGGAGCTTCGGACAAGAAGCCTCCGGACAAGCCGGTTGTGACCATCACGTACAACGGCGTCGACCACGACGTCGCCTTCAACCCTCGGCAGGCGATGCAGGCGATCCTCGAGCACGCCATGAACGTGTTCGAGATCCGGGAGAACCGCCACCTCATGGCGCTGTTCACCAAGGACGGCGTCGAGCTTCCCGTCGAGGGCTCGGTCAAGGACGCCGGCATCAAGCCCGGTGACGTGCTGGTGTTGCGCCCCAGCGCCGTGCGCGGCGGCGCGTGCTAGTCCTCGACGAGGGCGTCTTGGACGCCACCTTCGCAGCGCTGCGCCGCTGCGGGGGTGGCGTCCAGGAGTGCGTCGCTTACTGGCTCGGCCCGACCGACCAGGACGATCGCGTCGACCAGATCGTCCAGCCGGAGCATCGGGCTTCGGCCCGTCACTACGAGGTCGAGTCGGCGTGGCTCACGGACTTCTTTCTGCAGCTTCGCGACGGTAGGCGCGGCGTGCGAGCACAGGTGCACACCCATCCGGGGCCGTTCGTGGAGCACTCCCCCACCGACAACTGTTTCGCGCTCGCCCCCAGCGTCGGCTTCGTCTCCCTAGTACTGCCCTACTTCGCTACCGGACAGGTAGGGCTCGACGGCGCGTACGCCGCACAGGTCACCGACGGCGGCTGGACCGAGATTGATCCGTCGGACGGCATTCGATGGACCTGACCCCCGCCAACGCTCTCGACCGGACTGGTCTCCTACTGGCGGCCGACCTCCACAACGGACGGATCAGCTCCCGCGAGGTGATCGACGGGCTCCGGTCGACCAACGCACTGATCCATGCCACCGAGGGCGAGGTCCGCTCGCCAGCAGCGCAGCATGTTGTGGTCACGCTCGCGTTGCAGCTGGCCATGTGCGGCATCAATATCGAACTCGACATCCCCGACGTGGCACTCGTGGCCCCCCAGCCACCGCTGACCGAGTCCACGCTGCGGTCGGCGATCGTCGCCCACATCGGACTCACCTACCCGTGGATCAACCTCGCGCCCGCAGGCGCCCCGCACGTCCGCTACGCCATCGGTGCCACCCCGACTCGGTCGCTCGATGACATCATCGTCAGCGGCACGACCGCCTCGATCGCGATCGGCCCTGCTGGTTCCGTTAACGCAAAGACCTGGCGCGGGGACTGGCCAATCAGCCCCATCGCCGCCGGAATCGCCGGCGCCGCCGAGGCCATCCACACGGCCAGCGTCCGCACCGCCATCGCTGCCGGCATCCAGCCGCCCACTCGGCCACCCGGGCCCGCTCGCATCCACCTCAACACGACCCGCATCGACCGACCCCAAATCGGCGAGATGCCCATCGTGAGCGGCGGCGCCATCACCCACGGCACCCTCTTCACCCTGCTCCGCGTCCCGGACCTCGCCGGTGACCTCGAAGTGTTCGACGACGACCGCTTCGAAGACACCAACCTCAACCGCTACACGTTGCTGACTGCCGACCAACTCGGCGACCTCAAGGCCCCATCCCTTAGCCGCTGGGCAACGTCCGACCTCAAGATCACCGGCAACCCACACCGTTACGAGGGCGGCGAACGGTGCGGCGCCAACCGAATGCTCGTCGGCGCAGACGACATTGCCGTGCGTTGGCGGGCCCAAGACGACTGCACCGGATGGCTCGGCATCGGGGCGACGTCACACCTTTTCGCCATGGTCTCCGGCCACACCCCGACCTCGCCCTGCGCAGGCTGCATCCACAACCACGAAGACGAACGACCCGACGTCATCCCCACTATCTCGATCATCTCCGCATGGGCAGGCCTCCACCTCGCCAACGACCTGCTTCGCACCCTCGATGACCCCAGGCCCTCCCTCCTATGGTCCTATCCCCTCGCCCTAACAGGACAACACGGACATCTCCACCCGAACCACAGACCAAACGTCACTTGTCGACGCAACTGTGCCCTGTCACGACGACCGGCTGCGTGAAGGGATTGCTGACATCACCCTTCCGTCGCCCTGAAGCGCCCAACAATCCTCCGTGTCCAGATCGTGCCCGATCCCTACGATCGATCCATGCAGAGTCCACTGACTCCCGCCGCGGACGAAGTCGCCGGACTGCGGGCCGCGATGCGGGACGTACAGGTCACGGCCCGTGCGTTCCATGACGCATCAACCGGATTCGTTAGCGCCGATCACCTCGCATCGCCCGCGAAGAACGCAGTAGGCGCCATCCAAGTCGTCAACGACCTACTCACAAACGAGTTCAGCCAACGAACGCCGTACGCCAGCTTTTTCGAGCATCCCACCGATGGAGCCGAGACCGTTCTCGGGTTCAGGTACCTCCGCAACGTCATTCAGCACCTCATCCATCCAGTCGTGCCGGTCAGGAATTCCGCCGTCGGAGGGCTCGGCCTCGGGTACCGCACGTTCAGCACCTGGTCGGAGGTTCCCGCGTCAGTCGATCTGAAGCTCCGACCTAGGACGCGAGAGCTACGGCCCCACTTCGAGCGGCGCCTACAAGGACACGAGGTGATGGGATCACTCCTAGACGCCAGCGCGTTCTTCGCGTCAGCGGTCCCTGAACTCGTTCACCGAGCGTCGGACGACGAGTGGACCGGATTCCCGTTGCGGAGCCAACCAGGTGTCCGCGACCGACTGCATCCCGAGGAGCCCGCAGACGAGACATCGGCTGCCTCCTGGTTGGACGCACGCCGTCCGGGCGGAGACCGCCGCGTCCTGTGCGGCGGTCTCCTCGACGTCGACTCGGTGCTGCTGTTCGGAATGACCTTTCGAGGATCGTGCGTGATGACACCATTTTTCGAGACACCGGCCCAGGTCGACGCCGATATCGCGCTCGGTTACCGCTACTACGACGCGCCCGTGGCCGAACACGTTCATCTGATCCGCCTCGACGATCGGTGTGATGCATTCAACAACACCTACTGCAGCCCCACCGACATCGCGTCGTGGACGGAGACGCCACTCGCCAAAGCGCCGACAGCGCCCTTCGAGTCTCGGTTCGCCGAGGTGGCGTGGTGGCGCGACCTGTCGCGCCTCGAGAGACCACCGAACCTGCAGTGGTACATCACACGCCGTGAGCGGCGACTGTGCGCGTGGTACCCGATTCCTTAAACAGCGGTCACGCCAGCGAAGGCCTGAAACCCGCGCGGGTGTCAAGCGTCGAAACCTCGCGCTCTAGGTCAACTGACAGTGCGACGCTGAAAGACATGGACGACAGGTTCCGAGAGGCCTACCGACGGGGCTTCGCGGTCGCGCCGGTCGTCGGCGATGGAATCAGCGCGATGTCTCGGCAGCGCCAAGCCGACCTGCTGGCTGGGCACGACCCGGTTGTCGTACTCGAGGCCTCCAGCACGGTGCTCGCATGCATCGAAGCGCGTGACCGCCGGGCACTTACCGCCAGGCTGCCGCGCGCTGACCAGGTGTCGCTCGACCGGTGGTACCGCGAGCAGCGAACGATGCGTTCGGCACCGGTACCGCTCGCGCCACTCGCCGCGCTCGCGGCGACAACCTTGGCGTTGGGCCAGTCGGCTCCTGCGGAGCGAACCGACGCGCGCCGAGAAGCCGTGGCAGGGGCGATCACACAGGTGGGACTCCGCCTCAACGAAGACGTGTTCGTCGGGGGACGCGACCCCGCCGAGTCGCTTGACCTCATGGCGCGAACGGCCTTGTGGCGAGCCGTCGAGCAGGAAGATTGGCTGATCTGGAGCGGCGAGCTCCTAGCAGCGCTGGCAGATGACCCGAAGGCAAACGAGGTGACCGGCAAGTTCCTCGACGAGACCGGCCTCACCATCCGGGAATGGTTTGCGCGGGGGCTGGGGGAACGTGCGACGCGCGCCCGCCACGGTGCCGGCTCCTGGAAGAACACCGACCAGGTCGACCCAGCCCTCGAGACAGCATGGATGAGTGCCGTCACGACACCAGTGAAAGACGCCGAGACGGCCGCTCGCCAATCCCTCGCCCGAGCTGGATCGCGTGAGCCATTCGTTGTGGTCAATCCGTTTGATCTGTCATGGCTGGCGTCCAAGCCGCTCGTGCTCACCGAGGACGGGCGTCGCTTCCTGCTGTGGATCGGAGCGCTGAACCGCTGTCTACTTCCAGCCGGCATCGCACAGACCCTCGCTGACCGCACCGGCGTCCGATTCAACACCGTTTCCGAGCGCCTGGGCCGTGCCGGCGAACAGCTGCTCACCGCCCGGGTCCAGGCGATGCCAGAATTCGACGCCGAGCGCCGCACCCCAGAGGCCGCGATCCCGGAGGGCCAGTCGACCTGTGACTACCTGATCGAACGTGACGAAGTACTCGTCGGCGTCGAGTTCACGATCGCTTCGCCATCACGAGCGCTCGGCGAAGGTGGTCACGAAGCCGTCACCAAGCTCGTCGACCGGTTCGCAGACAAGATCGCCCAGGCGTACGCCGTGTTCGAATGGGCAGATCCCCTTCGACGGAAGAGATGGCTCCCCGTGCTGGTACTCGAGTCCCCGACAGTCGTTGATCCCCTTTTGAACGAAGAGGTACACCAGAGGCTGGTCGAACGGGGAATCTTGGATCCGGGCCAAGCCAGCGAGCTCATGACCTGCCACGTCACTGACCTCCTCGACCTCGTCCAGCACTGCATCGACCAGGGAATCTCTCTCGCGCAAGGTGTCGTTGCCTGGCGCGACAGCGACCTTCGAGGTACCGCGCTCGACTGGTGGGTGCACGACCACGGAGCCACCCGAGCCTCCGGCCGACTGCGGATCGATGCGGCCTTCGCCGACGTCGAGGCCACCCTCACCCGCAGCGAACAGAGGTAGGGATGGAGGTCTTCGACGCTAAGTTCTGCGCCGAACTGCGGACGCAACTCTACAACCGGCCGGACTGGGCGCCGCCAGGGCTCGCCCACATCGCGCTCTCGGAGGAGAGTGCCCCAGTACGACAGTGGATGGGTGAGGCACTCGATCACCTCCCTGACCCCGGCCGAAGCAAGCTCGCGAATCGCCTACGGCACGAAGATCACTTCATCACGGCCTTCAGCGAACTGTCCGTCGCCGCGGCCATCATCACCGCTGGCCTGGCGCCCGAGTACGAGCCGCTGCTGCACGGCAAGACACCGGACCTGTACGTATCGGACACCGCGACTGGCCAACCGGTCGTAATCGATGTGTGGACGCGACAAGTGCCGAAAGGCACCCGAACCACATGGGTTGCTTGGGACGAGCTGCGAACCCGCATCACGCGCATCCCCGTCGGTGTCGGGATGACCGTGGCTGCGCTCAACGGCTCCACGCCCGCCGCGCCCACCAGCGGGGACTCGAAACGAATCGCAGCGGCGCTCAAGGACTGGCTGCTCCGGGCCGTCCGGATGCCCGGAGACTCCTACGCGGTCTACGGCCTGCGGTTCCGGGTGTTCAGACTCCTGCCCGAGATGCACGCCCGTCTCGCGTCGCCAGCGTTGGGCGGCTCCGTCGACTCGGGCGTCGTGACCGATGCGATCCGAGACAAGGTTCGCAGGTATAAACCAATCGCGGAGCTGCTGGACGCTCACCTTCTGGTGGTCGCCGCAAGCGAGCCAGCGGCCCCGCTCAGCCTCGACCTCTTCCGCGGTGCGCTCGAAGGCAGACAGAGCTTCGCATTCAGCTTCAACCCGGGATCGTCCGGCGTCATTGGCGAGTCGGCGACGCAGATGCGGTCGTCCGATCAGCCCCACGACTTCGATCCCGTCCTGTCCGCAGTCGCCTACATCGAGTGCGGCGACGCAACCCCGGCGCTGACCACGATCCATCTCGAGGGCGCACAGCGCCCGATGCGCACAATCCTCACCTGATCGCTGGATCACAGGACTCGCGGCAGCCCGGGTCGCGCTCGCACGGGCAAGACTCGGCGTCTGCCACCAGGCACCGTCGGCGACAACCCGCGTGCGGCGCGCCGACACGAGCTTGTTAACTGCTCCACGGCACAGCAGCAGCGTCGCCGTCCGCCTTCCCTATGCATCGTCAAGAACCTCAAGCCTTCGCCCTGGTTCTCGTTGCTACGGTCAGGCGGTGATCGACGCTCCCGAGGCCGCGGTGGATCCGTATCCACGACTCGAGCCGACGCCGACGACCATCAAGGAGTTGTTCGCTAAGTCTGGCAACGTGTGCGCGTTCCCCGGGTGCCGTCACCCGGTGATCGATGAGCAAGGCAACGTGGTCGCCCAGATCGTCCACATCAGGGGCGTTCGCCCTGGCGCGCCACGATTCGACGAATCACAATCGCCAGAAGACCGCCGTCAGCCCTCCAACCTCACAATCATGTGCTGGGGTCACCACAAGGCGACCGATGACGAGGCCTTGTATCCGACTGCAAAGATGGCTGAGATCAAGGCCAGTCACGAGAATCGATTTGGTGGTCTACTTGCTGGGCTCCGACTAACCCTCACAGATCAGACTGCATATACAACTAGTAGGCCGCCTGAGACGATGGCGCTGTACAAGACCGAGTACGGCTTATCCGATGCAGACGTTCGAGAGACACAGGTCCAGTTTGTCCGCCTACAAGAGGAACTGGCTCGGCTTCCACCCGACGCTCGGTCAGTGCTCGCCACGATCATCGAGCGAGGTTCGCACGACGAGGACAACGTCTACGAACTTCCGATACCTGAGCTCCGAGATGTCTTGGGCGTCTCCGACGCAGCGTTAGGAGAACAATTGGCGACGCTGAAACACAATGGTTTCGTGGACATCGACAGCGATCTGCGAGACGGTTATTACAGCACCACCGAGTTCGTGTACACGACACCGAGGATGCCGGGCACAGATGGTGTCCCGCTTCTTGATGACCTTGTTCACTTCTCAGAGATCACAGGCCGACGAGTGGCAGGAGTAGTTGTCGAACTCGATTTTCGACTGCTCGACGGCTGACGATGGCACGCCGCGGATCTGCGATCGCACGGTGCTCCCTCGAGAAGCGTGATGACGCACACAACGCGGTCGAGATCAATGCGTGGCGCCGCAGGGACCGATTATCAGCCCCCGCGCCCGAAGCAGAAACACGGCGACCCGTCGCCCATAACGCTGCTTCCGTGAGGTGCGGCGGCTCACCGCTCGAACAGCAGATAGTGCCGCTCGAGGTGACCGGGCGCCCGCCGTGGTGCGACACCCAGCAGGCCAGGGAGCGATCCTCCGAGCGCTCCGAGCGCAGCTCCTGCCGCGCCGGAGGTCGTACCGCCGATCGCTCCTCCGAGCGTCCCAGCGATGAAGGCCATCATCCCGCCGTGCTCTCCGAACCAAGATGATCGGCGACTGTCACGCAGCAGAGCAGCCCTGGCAGTGGCGAGTTCCTCGCCGACAACTGCGGACGCGTCGACGGTTGACCCAAGCTCTTCTTCGAGGTGGCGGGCGCGATCCAGTCCGATGCTGAGGTGACTACGCCAGAGTGCGAATGACTCGTCGCCGTCCCTGATCGCGACCGCATCCTCGATGAGGAGATCATCGAGCCTGGGAACCTCGATCTCCGCCACTTGGTGCAGGCGAACGGCTTGCGCCGGGTCGGGTGCGGCTGCGAATGCCAGCTGAGCGAAGAGCCGCGACGGGCACAAGAGATCGAAGGTGCCACCGTGGCGAGCGATGTCGGTCAGCGCTCGAGCTACGACATCGACGGCGTTCTCGATGACGCCGCGGGGTCGGAGCTCGGCGACGACCTTGATGAACGTCTCCACGATCTCGGCGTCCTTGGAAGCCGCCTCAGCCACCAGCTCAAGTGGAGGTGACCTGTCGCCGGCGCGGATCTGCTTCCAGAGCACCTGGAGCTCAGGTTCGAGGCCGTCGACGAAGCCCGCTTCGAAGGCGTCCCACACCGCCCCTTCGTCGAAGCCGCCCGACCGGGCATCGATGATGGCGAGGAGCGTCTCCGCCACCGCGTTGGCGTCGGCCTGGGCCGTCATGGGCGTGAAGAAAGTCTCCACGACACCGGCGTCGATGAGTGCACTCACCTCTGAGATGGACTCGATCCCGGCGATCACCGCGGACCGAGTCATGTGTCGCACAGCTGCCACGGACTGTTGGTGGAATTCGGCGGCGAGGAGTACTGGGTCTTCGATCACCAGGCCGTGGGAGTACAGAAGGGCACGCAGGATCCCGGCCGGGAAGCGTCCGGACCCGCTGAACCGCGGGTCGAAGGCGGCCACGAGGTTGAGGCCCGCTGGGCCAGCTGTTCCCGTGTAGAAGCGGTTGCTGCCACCCGCTGTGAATGTGCTGACCCGTGCGTTGACCATCGGCCACAGCTCGTTGCTCGGCGGGTTGTTGGACGGGCCAGCCCCGCTTGCCAGGAGCTCGTCAGTGAGCTCGTCGAGGACGTCATCGGCCATCCCTGCCACAGCGAGAACGAGTTCGGGCCCTGCGTCGTGACCGGTGCGCTCCCGGAGAAGGTCTAGGGATGCCCCCACTGGTCCAGCAGATCACATCAGCGCAGCTGCTAGAGGCCGCGGCTGTTCGTACCGGGCCGTGAGTCAGGTGCTCGGGTCGAACACAAATCGGGACACGGTGAGCAGCATGCGCGCCGATTTTGAACGGTCGCGTCCGGGACGCGCTACCGCCGGTTCGTGATGAAGCGCACCGTGTCGGCGCGTGTGGCGTCGGCGACGGAGGTGGCTTTGAGGGTGGCGGTGAGGCGTGCCCCCACAGGGGCGGCTTGGCGGACAGTCACGCGGGTCTTGACCGTGACCGCCTGGCCGGGCCCGAGGAGTGGCGTGCGGTAGGTGCCGGCCGTCACGGGGCCCGTGATGGTGGTGCCGATGGTCTGGTAGGCGACGGTGAAGCGGTTGTTGGTGGCGGTACCGCGGAGTTGGATCCGGTCGGCGATAGCGGAGTCGTTCTCGATTGAGGCGAAGTAGGTGACGGTGCTGCCTCGGGCGGCGGATCCGGTCTGGGTCTGGGAGACGCCAGTGGTGTTGTAGGCGTTGTCGCCAACGTAGGTGCCGGTGGCGCCGCGGCGGATGCGGCCGTCGGGCCGGGGGCGTTCCCACATGAACCGCTGGATCCGGTTGTTGGCCAGATCTGCCACGTACAGGGTGTTGCCGGTGGCATCGACGGCGGTTCCGCTGGGATAGATGAACTGGGCGTTGCCGGTCCCGTAGGTGCCGATCGAGGTCGTGAAGTCTCCGTCGGCGGTGAACACCTGGACACGGTTGTTGTTGAGGTCCGGTACGTATACCCGGCCTGACGGGTCGGTAGTCAGGCCGCGGGGGTCGTCGAACTCGTCGTCGCCGGAACCCTGGCCGCCCCACGCGGTCACGACGTCGCCAGTGGTGGTGTACTCGGTCACCTGGTTCGTCAAGCCGCTGCTCACGTACACGTTGCCGGAATCGGCGACGGCGAGGTACCCGCAATCGGCGTCCCACTCGTCGACGTAAATACCTGCGGAGGTGAACCGCTGGATTCGGTCGTTGCCAGAGTCGGCAACCAACACGTCTCCAGTCGGGCTTACCGCGACGTCTGTCGGAAAGTCGAACTCGCCCGGTTCTGTCCCCCACGAACCCCAGGCGCCCACGTGGGGCTCGACCGGCACAGGAAGCGCGGAGTTCGACTTTCCCACGAGCATTGCGATCGCCGACGACGGCACCGTTTACGTGGCCGACAGCAACAATGACCGGATCCAGGCCTTCACCGCCGCCGGCGCCTTAACTTGCCGAGGAACGCCCCGGTGGCAGTGAACCGCTGGATCCGATCATTCCCTGTGTCCGCGACATAGACGGTGCCGGTCGGACCGACGGCGACATCGGCCGGCGAGAAGAACGCTCCGGAATCCGAGCCGTAGTCGCCCCATTGCGACACGTACTGCGGCACACCACCAGTCGCACCCGCCGGTGCCACGACCCAGGACGCGCCCACAAGCCACACCATGCCCACCAGCACGACACCGCATCGCCTTGTCGTCGTCGGCCGACTCGCCACGAGTTCGCTCCCCCACCGTCAACGCCACCTGCGTTCGACGACTCCCCACAATATCGGAACTTTCGATATTCGTGTAGGCCGCAGTTACTGCCTCGATGGAGAAGTCGCTGAACACCGAGGAACACCAGGTCCTCGCCGAGCTCCTCCGTGAACTACGGACCGAGGCTGGCCTAACCCAGGTCGAGCTCGCAACGCGCCTCGCTCGACCTCAGTCACTCGTCAGCGGCTACGAAAGCGGCCAACGACGCGTCGACCTCGTTGAGATCCGCAGCATCGCCCACGCCCTCGGCACAACTCTGCCAAACGTCGTCGAGCGGTTCGAGCGGGCCCTCCAAGAGTAACGCACGCCCTCCAGGACCCTGCCGGGCGAACCCAGCCAGGTCACGGGCCCCGGGCAACGTCGCGGCACTCTCACGGATCCGAGCTCTTGTGCTCGAACATATGTTCGATACACTTCTAGCGTGCCGAGGGTCGCCCGGAGAACACCAGAATCGTGCAACACTGGGCGAGTCAGAGGTTTTCGGAGGAGTCGATCATGAGCGTCTCTGCGCACGATGTTGCCGACGCGCTCCGTTCGCAGCTTGATCTCCACGATCAAACGACGAAGCTGCACAAGCTCCTGTTCTACGTCCAAGCGTGGTTCGCGGCGCTCCGAGGCGAAGCACTGTTCGCCGAGGAGATCCAGGCATACCCGAATGGTCCGGTCGTCCATGCCCTGCGAGCGGACGAGAGGTGGGACCGGGGAAGGCCCGCCCCCCAGAACGTCGATGACGATGGCGTGGTCGACCTCGTCGTGGCGACGTATGGCGCCATGATCCGTCAGGACCTGGTCGACGCCACCCACGGCCTCGCATGCTGGCGCGATGCCCGTCGAGCCGCCGGAGATGACCTCTCGTGGCTGAGAGAAGGTCGGTGGCACGACGGCCGCGATTTCGCCAGCTTGCCCATGAGCATCGAAGCCATGGCCGAAAGCATCCGAACGACCGAGGAGTTCCAGCGCTTCGACGCGGAGGTCGAAGCACACGCTGAGGCGATGACTTGGTTCTCGGCACCGCTCGAGCACAACCCCGAACTTCAGGAGTACGTAAACCGGGCGCTCGGGTCGATCTGACGCGATACCTCCGCACAGCAAGAGCGTCCCAGGTGATCCCCCCGACTGCGTCTAACTACCGGCTCCGCCCATTGACCGCCGACGACAACGCAGCCCTGCAACGGTTCCGGTGCGCTGGCGGAGGACCTTGGGCCTTCGCTGTCGAGCGCTACATCCGCACGGTCCTCGAGCGAGAGCTCGTCGGTGGCCACGTGAGGGCCACCGGCCTGTGGAATGGCAACTTCCTCGCCGCCGTGATCGTCTTCACCATGGAACCGGCCATGCCGGCGCTCTGCCGGTGCCACTACCTCGCGGTCGCCGCTTCGTGCCGGCGACAGGGTTGCGGCGAGCGGCTTAAGACGTGGCTCCTCGACGAGGCATGGAAGGACGGACGTACCGCGGTGCTCTCACGCGTGCATCGCGACAACATCGCAATGCTCTCCCTCAACGACAAACTCGGCGCCCACATTCTCGATCCCGAAGACGACGATCACCGGCCATGCATCATCGACCACGAGTCCTACGAATCCCGCGACTGGTGGCGCTACCGCGACGACCTCGAGGACGAGTTCTGAGAGGCGAGGAATGCCCAAGCCCGAAGCGGCCGCGGCGGAGTTGGTTCAGGGGCGGACGTCGTTCGGTCGATCGTGGTGTAGCTGCGGACCCACCGCCACGGTCTGTCGATGGCGAGGTCGGCGCGCCTGGGTCGGGGAGCATCCTGTTCAAGAGGATGGGTCGAGGTGGCCAGAGTCATGGCGACCTCAGCGACGAACACGCGTGTAGCGCTACTCGTCAGCGGGGTGAGGTCCCCACCCGCACCGGGCGCCAGCTGCAGGGTCACCCGTCAGCACGCCACGTGCGCACCTGCCCGCCGATAATGCTGCTTCCGTCAGGCCGCCACGCACGCCAAGGCGACGGGCGCAGCCTGACGCGCTCGACGACTTCATCCGGCTTTCCCAGGCCACGGGGTCAGACGACTTCTCGGCACCCTCAACCCCGAGCAGCGCGCGGGGGACTTCTCGGCACCTACAGGCTGGCGCTGCGGTCATCGGGTGGTCGGATGTGCCGTCGGTCGCGGCGGAGACGGGCCGCACGAACGCATCCCGCCTCCCCGCTGATCAGCTCAAGGCAGCGCGTTGGCGGTAGCCACGTCGCCGAGCCACCGGGCGGTGGGCTTGACGGTGCGGGCGAAGGTCTCGGGGTCGAAGGTGATGAGGCCGAACGTCATCGCGAAGCCTGCGGTCCACTCGAAGTTGTCGAGCAGCGTCCAGTGCAGGTACCCCCGCACGTCGATGCCATCGGCGAAGGCCCGCTCGAGGCCCTGGAGCGCGGCGTGCGTGTACGCGAGGCGTTCGGAGTCGTCGGCCGTCGCCATGCCGTTCTCGGTGACGAGCACGGGCACCCCAGCGTGCTGTGCGGCCAGGCGCACGGTGTGCTCGAGCGCTTCGGGGTACACCTCCCAGCTGGTCTGGGTCGTGGGCGTGCCCTCGGGCACCGGGAGACTGCCGTCGGGCCCGATGATCTCTCGGCTGTAGGTCTGCACGCCGATGAAGTCGTCGTCGCGGCTGACGTCGAGCCAGTCGAATTGCGCACGTTGACGGGCGATCGCGAACCGCTCCTCGCCACCGTCGCCGGGCTGGAAGTCGACCAGGGCCAGCGTCCACCCGACCTTGATGTCGGGCGCCACGGACTTGATGGCATCACGTCCGGCCCGGTGGACCGCACCCATCGCATCCACGGTGCCACCGGACAGGCCCATGCGGTAGCGGGCCGGGTCGTACCCGCCGACTCCGGCCGGAGCCGCCTCGGCCGGGGTGACGTCGAGGCGCTGTTCGCCCACGCCCATCGGGAGGGCCCCGGTGATCTCCAGCATCGTCACCACGTTGGGCTCGTTGAGGGTGCACGCCCAGGTCAGCTCGTCACCCAGGTGCTGCGTGGCCCGCTCGCAGAAGCGGGCGAAGCGCTCCGGCGCGTCGGTGCTTCCCCATCCGCCCTGGCCGGCGAACCAGCGCGGTATGACGAAGTGGTTGTAGCTCACCACCGGGGTGACGCCGCGCTCGTGGCAGGTCGCGATCATCCGGCGGTAGTGGTCGAGGGCAGCACGCGAGAACCAGCCGTCCTCGGGCTCGATGCGGCTCCACTCGAGTGAGAACCGGTAGGCGTTCAGGCCGAAGTCAGCGAGAATGCCGATGTCCTCGGGATATCGGTGGTAGTGGTCGCAGGCGTCTCCGGAGGGCTCGGTGAAGATCGAAGGCGTCGCCCACTCGAGCGGCCAGATGTCGGCGTTTACGTTGCCACCCTCCACCTGGTGGCCGGCGGTCGATGCCCCCCAGAGGAAACCGTCGGGAAAATTGGTCACGTCGACGTGCCTCTCGTTGAGGTCGCGAGACTGAGGTCATGGGCCGACACGCCACTCGGACGCGGAGACCTCGAGGCGCCGGCGGATGTCGGCGACCGAGGCGCCGAGCTCGAGCGGCTCTGTTGCGATGATGGTGACCCTCAGTCGGCGAGACTCGCCCGATGCGCCGCCGACGGTCCAGCCCGCCTGTCGATCTGCGGTCATTCGCCGGGTTCCGGTTCCCTCCCGAGGTGATCATCCTGGCGGTGCGCTGGTATCTCCGGTTCGGACTGTCGTACCGGGACCTCGAGGAGCTGCTCGCCGAGCGCGGCGTCGAGGTGGACCACGTGACCCTGTTCCGATGGGTGCAAAGGTTCACCCCTCTACTGGTCGACGCCGCGCGACCATGCCGCCACGCAGTCGGGGCCCGCTGGTTCGTGGATGAGACCTATGTGAGGGTGGCCGGCAGGTGGCGGTACGTGTACCGGGCCGTAGACGAGCACGGCCAGGTCATCGACGTGTTCGTCTCGGCGCGCCGCGACCTCAGCGCAGCTCCCCGGTTCCTCGGTCGGGCGATCATCGCCCACGGCCGGCCCGGCGAGGTCATGACCGATCTGGCTCAGGCGCTCGTGACGGCGATCGAGGAGCTGATGCCGGACGCCTTCCACAACACGGCCCAGTACGCCAACAACCGGATCGAGTGCGACCACGGGCGGCTCAAGGCCCGGTTACGACCGATGCGGGGTCTGAAGACCGAGCGGACCGCCAGGATGGTCATCGTTGGTCATGCGTTCATGCAGAACCTGCGTCGCGGTCACTACGAACTCGGGGTCGAGGCGGAGCCGCGTCCACGAGTTCGCAGCGGCGTTCGATCAGCTCGCCGAGGCGATCTGATCGGATCGACGCGGTTCTCACAGCCCCACCGCGACAGCCGATCGAACAACGCAACAGTGCCACCCGGACGCATCGCGCCATGGACGGCGACACCGAACTGATCGAGGAAGCAGCCGTCTCCTCCAACCGCTGAGCCGCTGTCCACGTCGTGAATCTCTGCCATGAACGACGGGACTCCTTGCTTCTCGATCTCGGATCGGAGCAGGCGCATCCCTCCTGAGCGTGCAAGCGCCGAGGTGTACATCGGTGTATACCGGTTGAGCGATGGCCGAGGATCTCAACGACGAGGTGATCAACGCCCTCTGGGGCGGGGCGACGCTATCGCAAGACATCGCTGAGCGGCTCGGACACGGTGAGGTCGAGATCCGCGCCACCCTCGAACAGCTGCGAGCTGCAGGCTCAGTGGTCCGGCAAGGCGACAAAGCCGGCGAGCTTTCCTGGAAGCTCCTCCGCCCGCCGGGCTAGGGAAGCCCGCACCGGCGGAGCGAGGGCCACGGGCGACCGGAAAGATTAGGCCGCGACCGTCGGCGAATGACTCCCCCTAGGTTCGAGTCTCGCGAGCGAACGCGAGCGGGATCACCAAAGCGCCGCCACCGAATCGCCTGATGCGCACCTCTGCGTCGACATTTCTCCGTTCGAGTGGCAGACGCAAGGTGTTTGGACTGGCCATCCAAACTTCGGGTAGGAAGGGCCAATGAGGTTCTTTCGTTTGGTCGCCATGTTCAGTGAGCGGTTCGCTTGGCTCGTCATCGGCATATGGGTTGTCGCCGCGGTGGTGCTCTTCGCCGCCGCACCGTCCCTGAACGACGTCGGCACCCAGGACACCGCCTCCTTTCTGCCTGCTGGTGCGCCGTCGCAGCAGGCCGACGGCGTGATCAGTGAGCTGTTCCCTGACGATCCGTCACGTGAGGCGGCGGTGATCGTGATGGCCCGGGACGGGGGTCTGACCGGCGAGGATCGGAGCTTCATCGCCCGGCTCGGCCGCTACCTCGATTCTCCCGAGGTCGACGGGGTGTTCGGTCCGGTTCAGAGCACGTTCAACAACCCGGATCTCGCCCCGTTCCTGCAGTCGCCGGACGGCGAGGCGGAACTGGTCGTGGCGAGCCTGGAGTTCGCTCCGTTCTCGACATCGGCCAACGACGCGATCGGCGACCTACGCGACCGGCTGCGCACGCAGTCGCCTGAAGGGTTGTCGGTTCACGTTTCGGGGATCGGCGGCCTGGCCGCGGATCAAGCCGACGCGCTGGTCGAGTCGTTCGACCGGACCGCGATCATCTCCATCCTCTTGGTCCTGCTGATCCTGATCTGGGTGTACCGGTCCGCGGTCGCCCCACTGATCGCGTTGGCCACCATCGGTATCGCGTTCGTCGTC
>RRZU012312563.1_pt1 | contig 18844 bp, 14 predicted proteins | sample 2165561 | NCBI WGS metagenome assembly RRZU01 (sample SAMN10456909, study PRJNA506462) | wastewater metagenome | isolation source: wastewater sludge | place: USA: Moscow, Idaho | reverse complement strand
GGGTTCGTGAAGTAGGCGGCCTCGCCACGCTCACCCCACGCCCGCCACGTCGACGGGTCGTAGTTGCCCGACATGCACAGCGCGACGGGGAACAGGTCGGCCCGGGTCAGGCTGAACTGCAGCGCGTGGTAAGCGCCCAGTGAACAGCCCGTGGCAACGGCGTCGGTGGCCCCGGGAGTGTCGGAGCCGATGAAATCGGCGACCGGGCCGGTGATCCAGGCGGCGTAGGCGCCGTGGCGGCGGGCCCGTTCCTCCAGCGACAGCCAGCCGTCGGACCACGTGGCGGCGTCGTAGGAGTCGACGCAGTACAGCTTGATGCGACCCGCGTCGATGAGCGGCGCGACGGCGTCCACCATGCCGTTCTTCTCCCAGTCCCAGGCGCGGCCAGCCTCGCTGGGGAAGGCGACCACCGGACGCCCCCAGTGCCCGTACCGGATCACCGTGCCGGGACGGGGGAGGCCCGGGGCGTCCAGTTCGCTGTGGTAGCGGTCCATGATCGCCTGCCTTTCGGGAGGTCTGCCTCGGGGAACTCAGGTTTCAGAAGGCTCGGTGCAGCAGGTCCGCCAGGTGCGGATCGAGGAGGTCGCGCCACGTCGTCCAGGTGTGCCCGTCGGCCACCTCGCCCCAGGCGACGTCGGCGCCGAACGCGCGGAGCCGTACGGTCAGGGCACGGTTGTTGGCGAGGTTCTCTTCGGCGGTGCCGCAGACGATGCTGATCGGAACATCCTCGGGCGGCGGCGTGGAGTACAGGGTCGACACGAAGCCGGTCACCTCGGCAAAGCGGCTGAAGTGCGACTCCTGCGGGTCGAGCGTGGGGGTGAAGAACGAACCCGACTGGAGGAACAGGCCGCCGAATGTGCCGGGGAACCGTCGCGCCGCGTGCAGCGCGGCGAGCGCGCCGAGGCTCTGGCCCATCAGCACCGGACGCCCGAGAGTCGCGGCGGCGTCCACGATGCGGGGGAGCACCTCGCGGACCAGTGCGGCGGAGTAGGCCGGGTTGGCGCCGTAGCGCTCGTCGCGTGGACCGGGATCGAGCAGCAGCACGCGGCAGTGCGGAAGGGTGGCGGCCTCGATCGCCGCGGCGAGGTACCCGGTGAGGTCGCCGAACTGGTCCATCTGCGAGCCGTCGTGGCTGATCAGAAGCGGCAGCTGCTCCGTGGGAGCCGTTGCCTGGGGCGCCCAGAGGGAGCCGGTCACCGGCCCGACCGAGGTGGTGAACTCCACCGGCACCCGCTCGCTGGTGGCGCGCGGGGCGTCGAGCCAGGCCGGTTCGCGGTAGCCCGGCATCGGCAGCCAGGAGTGGTCGCCGAACACGCCGGCGACGCGCAGGGGGTTGCCCGGGTCGACGATGGACGCGGTGTCGGCTCCGGTGGTCACCTCGAACAGGTACTCGACGCGGTGCGCAGTCGGCAGCGGCACCTCGAGCTCCCAGCCGTGCCGCACGCGCACGAAGTCGCGCCCGGCGACCGGCACCTCGCACCACAGCCGGACGCCGACGAGGCGACCCTCGGGGTCGGCGAGGCGGAAGACGACGCGGTCGGCGTCCACCGTCGTCAAGGCCACGGGAGTCATCAGCACGGCAGGAGCCTACCGGGCCCCTGGGACAGCTACGCCTTGGCCCGACGTGCCGCCTGCTCGACAGGATCAGGAATCGGCAGCGAGGCCAGCAGCCGCCGCGTGTAGGCGTGTCGCGGGGCGCCGAGCACCTGCTCGCCCGTGCCCACCTCGATGAGCTCCCCACGCAGGAGGACACCGACCCGGTGAGCGACCATGTCGACGACCGCCAAGTCGTGGCTGATGAAGAGCGAGGCGAAGCCGAACTCGCGCTGCAGTTCGCGGAACAGCTCGAGCACGACGGCCTGCACCGACACGTCGAGGGCGCTGGTCGGCTCGTCGGCGACCACCAGGTCGGGGTCGAGCGCGAGCGCCCGGGCGAGAGACACCCGTTGCCGCTGGCCGCCTGAAAGCTCGTGCGGGAAGCGTCGCCCGTAGCCACCGGGCAGTTGCACGGCGTCCAGCAGGGTCGTGACGCGTGCCGTGCGCTCCTGGCCCGACAGGCCGGGGGAGTGCACGACGAGCGGTTCGGCGATGCAGTCGGCGATGGTCAGGTGCGGGTCGAAGCTGGTCGCCGGATCCTGGAACACGAACCCGATGCGGCGGCGCAACGGGCGGAACTTCCGCTCCCTGAACCCGCGCATCTCGTGGCCGAACACCGACAACGAACCGCCGGTCACCGACTCCAGACCGGCGATGGCGCGCCCGATGGTGGTCTTGCCCGAGCCGGACTCCCCGACCAGGCCCAACACCTCGCCGGCGTGGATCGTGAAGTCGACCCCCTTGACCGCCCGGAACGGCGGCGAGCCGAGGCGTCCGGGATAGGTGACCTCGGCGCCCGACGCGACCACCACGGGCTCCGCGGACGCCAGCGCGGCGCGGTCGGCGTCCGACAGAGCCCCAGAGGCGGACCTGACGCCGATGCGGGGCACCGCGTCGAGCAGTGACCGGGTGTACTCGTGTTGCGGGTCGGCGAACAGGTCGCGCACCCAGGCCCGTTCAACGACCTTGCCCCGGAACATCACGAGCACCGAGTCGGCGAGGTCGGCGACGACACCCATGTTGTGGGTGATCAGGATGATCGAGGTGCCGAACCGGTCGCGGACATCGCGCAACAGGTCGAGGATCTCGGCCTGCACCGTTACGTCGAGCGCGGTGGTCGGCTCGTCGGCGACGATCAGCTCGGCGCCCATCGCCAGCGCCATCGCGATGATGATGCGCTGCTTCTGGCCGCCCGAGAACTCGTGCGGAAAGTCGTCGATGCGCTTCTCGGGGTCGGGGATGCCGACGGCACGCAGCGACTCGACGGCCTTGGCGCGCACCTCCTCCTTCGTCAGCTTGGGGTTGTGCGCCTTGAGCCCCTCGGCCATCTGCCACCAGATCGGGAACACCGGGTTGAGGCTGCTGGAGGGTTCCTGGAAGACCATCGACACGTCGCGCCCGCGCACCTGGCGCAGCTTCGCGGCCGACAGGCCGACCACGTTCGTGCCTTCGATGACGATCGCTCCGTTGAGGGTCGCCGTCTCGGGCAGCAGGCCCAGGATCGAGCGGGCGGTCACCGTCTTGCCGGAGCCGGACTCGCCGACGATGGCGAGGATCTCGCCCGGGTCGACGGTCAGCGTCACGTCGTCGACGGCGTGCACGTCGCCGCCGTCGGTGGCGAAGATCACGTCGAGGTTGCTGATCCGCAGCCGCGGGTCGGTGCCCGGGAACCGCAGGTCGGGGTCGTCGGGCAGGTTCTCGGCGGTCACGGGGTCACCTCCGGTGTGTCGGACGCCTCTGCGGGCGTCGCGGCGGGTGCGGCCCGGCGCGTCTTGCGCCGCGTCCGCAGGCGGGGGTCGTTGAGGTCGTTCATCGACTCGCCCACGAGCGTGATGCCGAGCACGCTCAGCACGATCGCGAGGCCGGGGAACAGGGCGGTCCACCAGATGCCCGAGGTGACATCCGACATCGACCGGTTCAGGTCGTAGCCCCACTCGGCGGCCGACGTCGGCTCGATGCCGAAGCCGATGAAGCCCAGGCCGGCCAGCGTCAGGATCGCCTCGGAGCTGTTCAGGGTGAAGATCAGCGGCAGCGTGCGGGTCGCGTTGCGGAAGATGTGTCCGAACAGCACCCGCGTCGTCGGGGCGCCGATCACCTTCGCCGACTCGACGAACGGCTCGGCCTTGAGGCGCAGCGTCTCGGCGCGGATCACCCGGAAGTACTGCGGGATGAACACCACCGTGATCGAGATGGCGGCCGACAGGATGCCACCCCAGGCGTCGGAGCGTCCGCCTGAGATCACGATCGACATGACGATGGCCAGCAGCAGGCTCGGGAAGGCGTACACCGCGTCGGCGATCATCACGAGCGTCCGGTCGAGCCAGCCGCCGAGGTAACCCGACAGCAGGCCCAGCAGGACGCCGGCGAACAGGGACGCCGCGACCGCGGCGGCGATGACCGCCACGGCGGTCCGGGTGCCCCAGATGACCCGCGACAGCACGTCGAAGCCTGACACGGTGGTGCCGAGCGGGTGCGCGGCCGACGGGGGTTGCTGCGCACCGAACGGGACGCCGCCCACCTGCGTCTGTGCCCACGAGTACTGCGCGAGGAGGGGGGCGAACAGGGCGGTCAGCAGCAGGATCGCGGTGAGTACGAGGCCGGCGATCAGCATGCCGCGCTGGAGGCCGGCCGAGCGCCGAACGTCGGCGACGACCGGCAGCCGCAGCCACCAGGGGTCGCGGGCGTCGGCGATGGGAGCGACGGCCATGTCAGTACCTCACCCTCGGGTCGACCAGCGCGGCGATCACGTCGACAATAAAGTTGGTGACGGCCACGATGACGGCCAGTGCGATCACGATGCCCTGCACCGCCACGTAGTCGCGCGACGACATGTACTGAACGAGGATGAAGCCGAGACCCTTCCATTCGAACGTGGTCTCGGTGAGCACGGCGCCGCCGAGGCTCATCGCGATCTGCATGCCCATCACGGTGATCACGGGGATCAGCGCCGGGCGCAAGGCGTGGGTGCGCACCAGCCGGGTTTCGCTGACGCCGCGGCTGCGGGCCGACTCGATGTAGGGCTGCTCGAGGGTGCCGATCAGGTTGGTGCGGACCAGCCGCAGGAAGACGCCGCCGGTGAGCAGACCGAGCGCCACGGCGGGCAACACGGCGTGCGACAGCACGTCCATGATCAGTTTCGGGTCGCCGAGTCGGAGCGCGTCGATCAGGTAGAACGGCGACGGGTTGGTGATGGTGCCCATCGTGATTTCGCCGGCCGTCGAGATGCGTCCCGACACCGGCAGCCACTTGAGCTGCACCGAGAAGATCAGCTTCAGCATCAGGCCGATGAAGAAGACTGGGGTGGCGTAACCGAGGATCGCGAAGACGCGCAGCGCGGCGTCCGACCACCGGTCGCGCTGGTGCGCGGCCAGCATGCCGAGCGGGACTCCGATGGCGAGCGCCACCACCAGTGAGAACAGCACCAGCTCGGCGGTCGCGGCACCGTAGGTCTGCAGGATCTCGAGCACAGGGCGGTTGTCGGTGAAGGTGCGGCCGAAGTCGCCACGCACCACGTTGCCGAGGTACTCGAAGTACTGCACCAGGATCGGGCGGTCGTAGCCTGCGGCGTGGACGCGCTCCTCCAACTGGGAGGGCGTGAGGCGTCCACCCAGGGCGGCGGTGATCGGGTCACCCGTGAGGCGCATGAGGAAGAAGACGACGGTGACGAGGATGAACACCGTCGGGATGATCAGCAGAAACCGGATGACGAGGTAGCGCAGCAACCCCCCGCCGCCCCCGCGACCGCTCGGAGCGGTCGCGGGGACGAGGGTGTCCGGATCGGCTGGGGCCGACACCGTCACTTGCTGAGCACTCCGAGGCGGAACTTGAAAGAGGCGTCCAGCGTGTCGCCGGCACCCTTCACGCCGGGAGCCATGACGGCGATCTGCTTGCCCTGCAGCAGCGGCAGGGTCGACAGGTCGCTGGCCAGCATCGTCTGGAGCTCGCCGAACGTCTTCTCGCGGGCTGCCTTGTCGGACTGCGTGGCCTGGGTGGCCAGCAGCTTCTGGACATCGGCGTTGTCGTAGTGGTTGACCAGGAAGTTGTCCTTGCTGAAGAACGGGGTCAGGTAGTTGTCGGCATCGCTGTAGTCGGGGAACCAGCCGAGCTGGTACATCGGGTATAGGTCGTCGCGACGGTCCTTGCTGTACTGCACCCACTCGGTCGACTGCAGCTTCACGGTGAACAGGCCGCCGTTCTCGAGCTGGCTCTTCACCATCGCGTACTCGTCACCCGAGCTCGGGCCGTAGTGGTCGGGGTTGTACTGCAGGTTGAGCGTGACCGGACCGGTGACGCCGGCGTCGGCCAGCGCCTTCTTGGCCTTGTCGACGCTCGGCTTGCCCGAGCCGTCGCCGTAGGCGGTCTTCAGCGGGTCGCCCGCGCCGGTCATACCCTCGGGGATGTAGCCGTAGAGAGCCTGGTAGGTGCTCTTGTACACTTGGGTGGCGATCGCGTCGCGGTCCAGCAGGCTCGCCATCGCCTGGCGGACGGCCTTCGCCTTCGCCGGGTCTGCGCCCTCGGCCTTGGCGCCGAACGGCATCGTGTTCATGTTGAACACGATGTAACGGATCTCACCGCCGGGGCCCTCGGCGATCTGCGACTTGCCGTCCTTGCGGAGCGACTCGATGTCGGTGGCCGACAGGCTGCGGTAGGCGACGTCGATGTTGCCCTGGCCGATGTCGAGCTTGAGGTTGTTCGCGTCGGCGTAGTACTTCACGTTGACGGTGGCCGTCTTCGGCTTGCCGAGCATGCCCTGGTAGGCGTCGTTGGCCTTGTAGCTGACGAGCTGGTTGAAGTTGTACGTGGTGATCGTGTAGGGGCCGCTCCACGGGTTGCCCTTGACCAGTTCGGCGTCCGGCAGCACCTTGTCGGCGGGGAAGAGCTCCTCGTCGACGATCGGGCCGGCGGGGCTGGTGAGGATCTGCGGCCAGACCTGGTCGTTGCCACTCTTGAGCTTGAACACGACCGTCGTGGCGTCGGGCGTCTCGACCGAGGCAAGGTTGCCGAGCAGCGAGGCCGGGCCGTTGGGGTCAGCGATCTTCACCTGGCGGTCGAAGCTGTGCTTGACGTCGGAGCTGGTGAGGTCGTGGCCGTTGGCGAACTTCAGGCCCGGCTTGAGCTTGACCGTGTACTCGGTCGGGCTGGTGAACTCTGCCGACGTGGCAAGGTCGGGCGACGGGGTGGTGTCAGGGGCGCCCGGAGCCGAGTTGAGCAGGAAGCCGTACACCTGGTTCATCACCATGAACGACCCGTTGTCGTAGCTACCGGCCGGGTCGATCATCGTGATCTTGTCGGAGGTGCCGAGCGTGATTGCTCCACCGCTGCTGCCGGGCGATCCGGTCGAGCTGCTGGTCGGCTGGGTGGTCTGGGCGCAGCCGACGAACAGTGCGGCGGCGAGGCCGGTGGCGAGCATGGCCTGAGCCGGACGCCTCTGAATCATGTGGGTTCCTTCCCCTACGTGGATGCGGCCGGGGGCTGTCCGCGATTGCGGGATAGTAGATCAGACTCTCGCCCGTCGGACAGGGGGTTCGGGGGTAACTATCTCGTGATCGATTCCTCTCGCGACCGAAACTCCATCGGACGCCCCGCTCTGGTGGATGGGTGGACAACCGCGGCAACAAGTGGACAGGGACACTCCACACGCGGAAACTGATTGACGTGTCAACCATTGTCTTTCTGCACGCCCACCCCGATGACGAGTCGACCAACACGTCGGGCACGATGGCCGAGGCCGTCAGTCGCGGCGACCGGGTCGTCGTGGTGTACGCCACCTGGGGTTGCGCGGGCAGTGCGCCCGAAGGCGGCGAGTCGATCCGCGACTGCCGCGTCCGCGAGGCCGGAGACGCGGCGTCCGTGATCGGGCTGCACCGCGTCGAGTGGCTCGGCTACTGCGACTCGGGCATGACGGGATGGGACCAGAACCACGACGAGCGCTCGTTCTGGCAGGCGACCGTCGACGAGGCGGGCGCGCGGTTGGCGTCCATTCTGGATGAGGAGGACGCCGACTGGCTGGTCGGTTACGACTGGCACGGCGGCTACGGGCATCCCGACCACGTGAAGGTGCACCGGGTCGCGCACCGCGCGGCCGAGCTGGCGGCGCGGCGTCCGAGGGTGCTCGAACACACGGTGAACCGCGACCAGGTGCGCCGGACGCTGCTGGAGTCGGGTCAGCCGGCCGAGGAGATCGAGCCGTTCCTGCCCGACAGCCCGATGGATGACGGCAACCCGATGGGCACCCCGGAGGCCGACATCGCCCACCGGGTCGACGTGCGGCACCACCTCGCCACGAAGCGCGCGGCTCTCGAATGCCACGCGTCGCAGCCCGACGCCCGGTTCTTCCTCGGCTTCGACGACGAGTTGTTCGCTGCGTCGTTCGGGTTCGAGCACTACATCGAGCCGGGCGCGGCGCCGGGCATGCGGGTCGGCTGGCCGTTTGCGGCCGCGCCGTCGCGTTCAGAAGAACCGGACGCCGGCGCGGCGTAGCTGGAAGCCCTTGCCGGTTGCCGTGCTGCGGCAGGTGACGCCCGTCTGGGCCATGTCGCAGCGGTAGGTTCCGGCGATCAGCGACTTGCCGTAGGGCAGCACCGCGAGCTGCTGCCCGGTGAACGGGTTGGACGCCGGGTTGGCCCAAGTCCCGAAGCCGTGCTGCCACGACGTGCTTTGGGAGTCCTTCACCGGGTAGGCCGGGATGCCGCCGTAGCAGGCCCAGCTCGCCTTGCCCTTCTCGATCACGATGGTGTTGGCGTCCAGGTCGCCGCCGCAGAACGTCGAGCTCTTCGGCGCCGTCTTCAGCGCGCCCACCGTGGCCGCGCAGCGGACGCCGCTGGCGTCGATACCGCAGATCAGGCCGCCGGTGGGTGACGCGAAGTCGGCGGTTCCCTTCGTGACGGTGAGCGTGTTCGACGCGGCGTTGACGACCTGCAGCTTGCCGCCGGAGAAGGTGACCGTCGAGTCGTGGTCGACGATGTCGAAACCGGCACCCTCGTAGGCCGACCACCGCATCCGCACGGGGTTGCCGGCGGTGATGCCGGTGACGGTCGCGTGCTGCTTCTTGTCCACCTTGCCCAGATCGTAGGACGCCAGGAGGCGTCCGCCGTCGCCGATCAGCAGCAGGTGTTCGGGCCAGCCGACGCCGCCCGCGTTGCAGCCGTAGGCCACGAGCCCCTGCTTGTAGCCCAGTCCGGCCAGGTCGACGAACGCGTAGCGGCCCTGGTCGAGCACCAGCCCGCCTTCGCCGGGGGAGCCCTTGGTGGTCTTTCCGTTGACGAGTCGCTGGGCGGGCAGCTCGCAGTTGGCGGGCACCTCGGCGGTCGTGAGCGTCGCGAGGGTCACGTCGGCGACGGCGGGTCGGGCGGGTGTGGGTGTGGGCGTCAGGGTCGGGGTCTCGGACGCCGTGGGCGCTTCGCTGGGCGAGGTGGCGGGCGACTGCGCGGGGACAGACGCCGACGGAACCGTAGAGGGGGCCGTCGTGCTCTGCCCTGTCCCCGGGAGCAGCGAGCAGGAGGTGAGGGCGAGGGCGGCTGCGAGGCAAGCGGCGAGGCGTCCGAGGGTGGTCACGAGCCGGAGACTAGACCCCCAGTGGCGCGTCCGGACGGTGTTTCAGGGTGTCGTGAGCAGGTCGGGGTCGACCGCGAAGTCGCGCAGCACGAGAGTGGATGACATCTCGCGCGCGACGGAGGGGAACTCGGCGATGACCTTTCCCTTACCGGTGGTGGTGTCGAACCTGTGGACGCATCGGTTTGTTGAGGTCGGGCGAGGCCTCCAGGACGACGAGCCACGGGCCGTCGAAGTGCGCCAGCGAGTCGACGGTTGACAAGGTCAACGCGCCACTCGTGGTGAACGCCTCGCTGGTTTTCCGGTCGCCGGGTCGGTCAGGTAGACGGTGCCGGCCGGGTCGAGCCACATGAGTTGGCCGTCGTGCAGGGTGCGGTTCATCATTCCGAAGAGGGGCGGATTGCGGTCCTCATTGGCGACGTCAGTGCCGTCCGTGTGTCGCAGGATGCGTGTGGTGCGGATGCCGGTGTAGATGTTCCAGGTGCGAACCTCGAAGGTGGCACGCCCACTGGCCTGGTAGTTCGACGCCAGATAGATGATGTTGCCGTCCGCGTCGCAGGCTGCGTTACTGCCGAAATGGCCGACGGAGTGCGCTGGCGCGGCGGCCACGAAGGTGTCACCCGCAACGATTGGTTTTCGGTCCAGCCTGTTGAGCATCTCGGGCTCGCCGATATCGCTGGTCTTGACGACGCCCTGGGTGGCCGCCTTCGTGACGTTCGCTTCGCCCGCGAGCCGGCCCACCCCGTAGATTCCGTCGGCGCACCGGGCGACCGGTTGGTTGGCCGCGCTGATCAGGTAACGGTTCACGCTGACCCCGTCGAAGTGCACCGCCACCTCCGGGGTGTTCGTTCCGCCGTCGTACAGCGACCAGGTGCTGTTGCCGTCGGGCGCGGCGAGCGCCACGACCCGGCCGTCGGGTTTGGGACTGGATGTCGCGGTGTGGAGCTTGTCAGACAGGAGGTGCTAGCGCCAAGTGTCGGAGAAGAACAGACCGCGATGGGTCCACGTGATCCGGGCCGCGTTCACCCCCGAGGTCTGCAGCGCCTGCAGCGGCTGGTCGTTGTCCTCGGCGAGGATGACGTAGCCGTAGGGATCCGACCAGACCCCGTTGCCCTGGGGTGCGGCGTAGAGCGCCACTGTGGTCGCACCGAGGCTGGCCTGCCACGGCTTGGTCACGCGCCAGGTGGTGTGGATCCCACAGCCGGACGCCGCGAGTGCGGCCGCGACCGCGACGGCGATGGAGACGGCGGTCCGGGTGCGCATGGGGTGTGCCTTTCTCGCTGCGGATCCTCGTGTGGAGGCCTGGTGGCGAGCACAAACACGACCTGACAGGGTCAAACAGGGTGGCGACTACCCGAGGGGAGGCGTCCCCCGGGGTGCCGGGCTCCCGCCCCGAGGGGGCGTCAGAGCAGGCCGAGGCCGACCAGGTCGGCGCGCAGTTGCTCGGCTGAGGTGAAGTGAATCGTGGCCAGACCGACGCGGGCGGCGGCGTCCAGATTCACCACGGTGTCGTCGATCATCACCGTTTCGGACGCCTCGAGCCCGAACCGTTCGAGCGCGAGCCGGAAGATGGCCTCGTCGGGCTTGGCCAGCCCGACCTCGCCCGAGACGATCACGTCGGCGAGGCGTCCGATGCCCGGCGCAGCCTCTCTCGCGACCGAGAAGTTCTCGGCCGCCCAGTTCGACAGCCCGAACGTCGGGACGCCGGCGGCCAGCAGCTCGTCGATGACGTCCTCGGTGCCCGGCACGGGCCCCGACACGGTCATCGGGAACCGCTCCTGGTAGACGCGGTATGCGTGCCCCTGCTCGGGCAGCTCGCGGTCGACCCGCTCGGACGCCTCTGCGAGACTCAGCCCGGCGTCCACGGCCGCGTTGATCTCCCAGAACTCCTTTGACGTCAGGAACGAGTCGATCTGATCGTCGGGCAGGACGCCGCGCAGCGGACGGCTCGGCTCCCAGTCGACGATGACGTTCGCGACGTCGAAGATGGCGTTGCGGATCACGGGTGCTCCTCGTTCGGGTCGGGGTCGGGTGTGCAGTCGGGGCGCGGCAGGTCAGGGGACGCAGCGGTCGAGTTCGTCGAGCCACAGGGTGGCCGAGGTGTCCGACGGTGCGCGCCAGTCGCCGCGGGGGCTCAGCGACCCGCCGCGCACGACCTTCGGCCCGTTCGGCAGGGCCGAGCGCTTGAACTGGGCGAAGCCGAAGAACCGCTTGCAGAACACGGCCAGCCACTTCTTGATCGTCGGCAGGTCGTAGGCGACGCGCTCGTCGTCGGGGAAGCCGGGTGGCCAGGCGCCAGCGCTGGCGTCCGACCAGGCGTGCAGGGCGAGGAACGCGATCTTGCTCGGCGGCATGCCGTGGCGCAACACGTGGTAGAGGGTGAAGTCCTGCAGGTTGTAAGGCCCGATGGACGCCTCGGTCGACTGCGGTTTCTGGCCCTCGGTCGTCGGCACGAGTTCGGGGGTGATCTCGGTGTCGAGGATGTCGGTCAACACCTCTCCGACGGCGTCGTCGAACACGTCGTGGCTGATCACCCAACGAATCAGGTGCTGCATCAGCGTCTTGGGGACGCCGCCGTTCACGTTGTAGTGGCTCATCTGGTCGCCGACACCGTACGTGCACCAGCCGAGCGCCAGCTCGGACAGGTCCCCGGTCCCGAGCACGATGCCGTTGCGCTGGTTGGCGATGCGGAACAGGAAGTCGGTCCGCATGCCGGCCTGCACATTCTCGAAGGTGACGTCGTAGACCGGTTTGCCGTCGGCGAACGGGTGGCCCATCGCCTCGAGCATCGAGCGGCAGGTCGGCTTGATGTCGAGCTCTTCGAAGCTGACGCCGAGCCGTTGCGACAGTTCGGTGGCGTTGTTCTTCGTGTGGTCGGAGGTGGCGAAGCCGGGCATCGTGTAGGCGAGGATGTCGCTGCGCGGGCGTCCCATCCGGTCCATGGCGCGGGCCGCGACGATCAGCGCGTGGGTCGAGTCGAGGCCGCCCGACACGCCGATGACGACCTTGGGCTGCCCGATCGACTTCAGGCGCTGCTCCAGGCCGGACACCTGGATGCTGTACGCCTCGAAGCAGTCGAGTTCGAGCCGATCGGGGTCGGACGGTACGAACGGATAGCGCGGCACCTCGCGGCGCAGACCGAGGTCGCCGGTCGGCACGCCGAGCTCGAACTCGATCGTCCGGAACCCGTCGAGGCGCTCCGCATGGGTGCGGCGGTTGTCGTCGAACGTGCCCTGGCGGAGGCGCTCCTGGGCGAGCGTGCCGAGGTCGACGTCGGCGATCGACGAGCGGGCGCCCTGCGGGAAGCGTTCCGACTCGGCGAGGAGGCGTCCGTTCTCCCACACCATCGTCTGGCCGTCCCACGCCAGGTCGGTCGAGCTCTCGCCCTCGCCGCCTGCCGCGTACACGTAGGCGGCGAGTAGCCGCGACGAGCCTGACGCGCACAGCAGGTGCCGGTCGACGGCCTTCGCGACGGTGATGGGGGAGCCGGACAGGTTCGCGATCACCGTCGCGCCGGCGAGCGCAGCTTCGGCCGACGGCGGGATCGGCACCCACATGTCTTCGCAGATCTCGACGTTCAGCACCAGATTCGGCACGTCGGACGCCGCGAACAGCAGGTCGGGACCGAACGGCGCGTCCCGTCCGGCGACCCGGATCTCGCCGGTGACGTCGTCGCCGCGGGCGATCTGGCGGCTCTCGTAGAACTCCCGGTAGGTCGGCAGGTACGACTTGGGTACGACGCCGAGCACCTCGCCGCGGTGGATCACGATCGCACAGTTGTAGATGCGGTGCAGCGAGCGCAAGGGCGCGCCGACGACGAAGACCGTTGCCAGGTCGACGGAGGCGGCGACGAGTTCGCCGACGGCCGCGTCGGCGGCGTCCAGAACAACGTCCTGCATCAGCAGGTCTTCGATGGAGTAGCCGGTCAGCGACAACTCGGGGAACACCGCGACCGCGACCCCCTGGCCCTGCAGCCGGCGGACCTCGGCGATGATGCCGGAGGCGTTGGCCGACGGCTGCACCAGGGTGATCGGCACCGTGCAGGCGGCGACGCGGGCGAACCCGTGGCTGTACAGGTTGCTGAACTCCATGCGGGCCAGCATGTCACGGCCGCCGAGCGTGCGTCAGGATGGTCGCCATGAGCCCGACCGTGATCGACGTGACCACCCCGAACGGCGTCGGACGCCTCCACGCCGACGTCCCGGACGCCCCGCGCGCGATCGCGCTGCTGGGCGGTGGGGCGTCCGGGGTGATCACCTCCGGCGATCTGGTGGCGTTGGCGTCCGGGCTGCCTGGACGCGGTGTCGGCGTCATCCGGTTCGAGCAGCCCTGGCGCGTCGCGGGCAAGAAGATCGGGCCGCGGGCGCCCCTGTCGGACCCGAACGTCGAGGCAGCGGTGGACGCCGTCGCCGCCCGCTGGCCCGGGGCGCCGATCCTGGGCGGCGGCCGGTCGGCCGGGGCCCGCATCGCCTGCCGCACCCACCGCGCCGGGCAACCCGGCGTCCTCGCTCTGAGCTTTCCGCTGCACCCGCCGGGCAAGCCGGAGAGTTCGCGCATCGCCGAGCTGGCGTCCGTCGCGGCGCCGGTGCTCGTCGTGATCGGCGCACGCGACCCGTTCGGCAGCCCCGCAGAACTGGACGCCGCCCTCGCGGCCGTGCCGCAGGCCGGCCCGCGGCAGGTCGTGGTCGTGCCTGGCGCGACGCACTCGTTCCCAGCCCGCACCCTGCCCGTGGTCGTGGACGCCGTGGCCGGCTTCGTCGATGCGGTGGTGGGGTAAGGACGCCGTCACGGGTCAGCCGTGGTGTCCGCCACCGTGCCCGCGGTGGAACGCGAGGAGTTCTCGGGGCAGGACGACGAAGGGCCGCATCATGGTGTGGTCCTCATGGTCGAGGATGTGGCAGTGGTACATGAAGCTGCCCGTCGCGCCGACGAAGCGCCCCATCATCTGGACCCACTCGCCGGCCTTCACGACCCACGTGTCCTTGCTGCCCGCCGCGAGCGCGTCGATCGGGCGGCCGGACGCCGGGGCCGGCAGGGGCGTCCGGGTGGACCCGGTCGCGGGGTCGAACTCGGGGAGTGTTCCGCCCGGACGTGGCACCGGCCAGGCGCGCCGCGAGATCATCTGGAACTCGGTCATGTGGATGTGCATCGGGTGGTCGGGACCGCCGAGATGGAGGATGTTCCACACCGCCCAGTCGCCCTCGGCCAGGAAGATCGTGGTCGCGTCGTCGAACATCTTGGCGACGGGGTGCAGTGAGAGCACCGAGCCGTCCGCGCGCGCGACCCGGATCAGGTCGGACGCCGGCAGGTGTTCGTCGTGAACTTCGGCCAGTTCCCAGAGTTCGGGGTGGAGCGACCCGCGGACGCCGGGCGGCACCACCGCGACCCAGACGTGCTCGTGAGGCTCCTCGTGTGTGTAGCGGCGGTAGTGCGGGTTCAGCACGTCCGGCAGCACGAAGTGGTCCTTGCTGCGGCGCCGGGACACGGTGAACTGCATGATCGTCGCGTCGGCCTGGCCGGGCTGGGCGTTCAGGACGCTGCCGTTCTCGTTACGCAGCTCGAGGGTGCGGCCGCGGAGGGCGCCGAAGTCGACCAGCAGGTCGAGGCGTTCGCCGGGACCCAGTTCGCGGACGCCGTCGGGGCGCACCGGAGCCGGCAGGAGGCCGCCGTCGGTGCCGATGACGACGAGGGCGTCCGCGAGCCGGTTCGCGGAGAACGCCGGGTCGTCGGGCAGGACGGGGGTGCCAGGGATGAGCACCTCGTCGGTCGTGTCGTGCAGCGCGAGGCGGTGGATGCGCGTGCCGGACGCGTTGACGACGCGCAGCCGGTACCACCGTGCCTGCACCGCGTGCGTGGGCCAGATCGTGCCGTTCACGGTGTTGAACGGGCCGGTCACCGGGATCTCGCCGATCGGCGTCCCGGGTCCGAAGGCGAAGGCGGCGTGCTTGTAGAGGAGGCGTCCGGTGAACGAGGTGGTTTGCCGGTCGGATGGAATGGGTTGGTGGTCGGGCGGGGTGGGCCGGGTCTCCAGGTTCCGGTCGGCGATCATCAAGGTGAGCTCCCGGTCGCCGGAGGGCAGACACAGGGCGTCCTCGACCTCGTCACGGATCAGGTAGAACCCCGCCAGGCCGGCGTGCACGTTGAACCGGGTCACCGCCATCGCGTGGTCGTGGTACCACAGCGTCGTCGCCTCCTGATCGTTGGGGTAACGGCAGCGGGTAACCCCGCCGGGCAGGGCGACGTTGTGCGCCCAGCCGTCGTCGTGCCCGTTGGTCAGGGCGCCGTGCAGATGGACGACCGTCGCGCCGATCAGCTCGTCGCAGCCCGGCAGAGGTGGGTACGCGTCGGCGCCGGATCCGCGAGAGGTCGAGCAGCCACCCGGCGAGTTGGCGCGCAGGAAGTCGGGCGCGCCGCTGGGCAGCAGCGGCACCCGGACCACGTCGAAGGGCAGCGCTTCCGGTGCCGTGATCGTGCCGAGGCCGTTCTCCCAGTCGATGAGGGTCGGACGCCCCCGCCGCACCTCGATCGTCGGTCCGGGGATCGAGCCGTTGTAGCCCCAGCCGGGGACGGCCGGCAGATCAGCGTGCAGTTGGACCTCCGTCACCTGGGCCCGGACCCGCACCGGACGCTGACCGCGCCACGCCCGGATGAGGGGTGGCATCCGCAGGCTGTCGCGGAACTTGCGGAGTCCGAGGCCGTACAAGGACGCCGGTGCCAGGTCCGACCGCGTCGTGCGGACCCCGATGCGCAGCGGCTGTGCGCTGCCCGAGCCGGCCTGGTACGCGTACTCGACAGTCGCCGTGTCCTGGAGTGGCGCGGTGTCCGTGGCGAGCGCGGTGTCTTGCATGACGGCGTCGCGGTGCTCGAGGACCACGGCCTCCGAAGATGTGTGTTGGAGCATGTCGCCCTCCTGACCTGTGGCGGCGGGTGGTGGAGCAGCGGCCACGGGCCGGGGCGGCTGAGCCAGGGTGGGCCGCCACCGGCCCCGTGACCTGGTCCGATCATGCGATCGGACGCAGCGGTACGCGTCGGCCGGCAGCGGTAGTCGGCCTACTCCACCGGGATGAAGCGGGAGTTACCAACCCGCCCCGAGACACACGAATGGGGCGGTCAGTGGGCCGACCTCGGCCAGGGCGTCGGCCAACGCCACGGCCGGTGCGCGCCCGGCGGCGAGTCCGGTGTGCAACAGCGGCATCAGGGCGGCGGCCCCGGCGTCCGACACCGGCCCGACGGCGGCGATCACGGCGCGGGCACCGGCGTCCAACCACGCCAGTGCGAGCCCGAGGGATTCCTCGCTGACGTCGAAGCTACCTCGCCCCACGTCGCAGGCCGACAGGATCACCGTCGTGGGTGCGTGCGACAGGTCGTCGAGGTCGTAGGCGCACCACAGCCCGTCGGCGAGCTGCACCTGTGAGAACAGAGGGTTGTCGGGGGCGTGGCGTCCGTGGGCGGCGACATGGAATACCGACGCCCGCTCGGCCAGCTTCCGGGCGGCCGACCCGGTCGCCCGGACTCCCGACAGGACCAGCGACGACCCCCAGCACCGCGCGGAGGCCTCCACCTCGTCGTCGGCGCGCGCGAGTCCCGGGCCGGCCACGAAGGCCACGCGTCCGGGCACGGGGGTGCGGCGGCGTCCCTCGAGCCAGGCCGCCGCGCTCGCCGGCACGGTCACCGGACGCCCCAGCAGGCTCGGCAGCATCGGCCACGGCAGGCCGCGCAGCGGAGCGGACGGCACGAGCACCACCGGACGCCCCCCGATGTGCACCGCCAGCGTCGCCAGAAGGAGCTCATCCAACAGGGCCAGCCGAGCTCGCAACCCGGACCGCACGACCTCCGCCAGATCGTCGGGTACGTCGGCCGACGCCACGTCGAGTTCGGCAGGCAGGCCCCCCAGCTCGTCCATCAGGTCGTCCAGCGGACCCAGCGGCACCAGCTCTGCCGCCGTGTCCGTGACCACCAGAGCCCACACGGCATCCCCGACCGTGAGGTGCGCGACGAACGCCGAGCCGCAGCGTCCGAGCTCGGCCGACACGGCGTCCAGACTGGGGATCTCGCGCACATGGCCGGCGCCGCCGCCGTGCCACGACCGCTCCTGCACGGCCGCCCGCAGGCGCGCCTGGCGCGCGGCCTCGGGGGTCCCCGGCAGCGGATCCAGCATCGAGAGCTGGCGCAACTCCGCCAGGTCAGCCCGCGTCCGGGGGTCGGAGGACGGCCGCACGGGCACGATCCGCGACGCCAGCCCGCGCGCCCGCTCGGCCCACTCGAACACGACCTCCGGACGCCCGTCGGCGATCGCCGACGCCAGCGCCGCCGCACACAGGTCCGCAGCGATGGCTGACGTCGACGCCTTGAGGTCCAGGCTGCCGAACGTCGCCTGCCACGTCTGAAAACCCGTCAAAGCGGACGCCGCCACACGACGCGCCCGGCCCGGGTGGCCCTCTGCGAGGGCCAGGCGCGCCCGGACGCCGGCGACCAGCAGCCGCGTCGGGGCGGTGGGCGCCTGCCGCAGCCGGTTCAGCCGCTCCCGCGCCGACGGCAGCTGCCCGCGCCGGATCAGCTCGTGCAGCACTCGCTGCTCCACCCACACCCGCTCGCGCTGAAAGTCGAGCCGGTCGAGCTCGTCGGCCAGCGCCATCGCCTGGTCCAGCGCCGACGCTGTCAGCGTCGCCCGGCACCCCATCGCCAGCGCCCGGGAGCGCGCCTCCTGCGCCTCCACCCCCATGCGGGCATAGCGGCGGGCCGCCGACTCGGCGAGCCGGCGCGCCCGGTCGAGCGAGAAGCCGGCAAGATGGCGGGCCAGCGCGAGTTCGGCGTCCGCGACGTGACGGCGCATCCGTGCGGCCTGGAACGAGGCGATCACCCCCTCCAGCAGCTCGGTGCCCTGCTCGCGGCGTCCGGCCAGGAAGAGCGCCTCGGCGCGCGCCTGGCGTCCGATGGCGTCGAACAAGTCCGACATCGGGCCGAGGACGCCGTCGGCCTCGTCGAGCAGCGTGAGGGCCTGCACCAGGTCGCCGGCCAGCATGTGGGCCTCGCCGAGGTTGTGGACGGCCTTCGCGGCCTGCACCTCGAGACCCACGCTGTGGAACTGCTCGGACGCCCTTGTCAGGTCGGCGATCGCGTCGTCGACGTGCCCGGTCTCCAGGTGAAGGGTGCCTCGGTTCATCAGGGCGCGCCCGAGGTACTGGGGCTGCTCCTGCAGGTGCTCGATGGCGGCGCTCAAGTCGCCCATCGCGGCACGTGGATCGCCGTTGCGCAGCAGGATCACGGCCCGCTGCACCCTCAGGACGCCGACCCGGTGCAGGTCGTCGGCGACCCGGTGCAGCGCCGTGTCACACAGCTCCAGCGCACGTTCGCGCTCGCCCAGTTCGTTGAGGACGTACGCGAGGGTGCCCTCGATGCCGGCCAACTCCGCATCGTCGTCGGTCAGGCCGAGCGCTCTCACGAGGAGCCTGCGCGCGGTGCGATGCCGACCGGCGTTGGTGGCCTCCTTCGCACGCTCCTGCAGGGTGGTCGCGGACAACACGCTTCACTGTGGCACGGACACCTGTCGCACACCAGTGCCTGTGCCCTCCCGGTTCAGGGACGCCGCAGGTCCGTGAGCGCCTCAACGGCCCGCCAACCGCGGTCGACGGCGTCCTGGGGCAGGGCCGTCTTCTCCAGCAGCGGCGTCAGCGCGCGGGCCAGGCGGCCGGCGAGC
>RRZU012033093.1_pt1 | contig 18845 bp, 14 predicted proteins | sample 2165561 | NCBI WGS metagenome assembly RRZU01 (sample SAMN10456909, study PRJNA506462) | wastewater metagenome | isolation source: wastewater sludge | place: USA: Moscow, Idaho | reverse complement strand
GTTCTCACCCATCAACATCAACATGCTGTCTTCATCAACATACATGCGGCGCTTGCCATATAAGTGGCGGTAGCCATCTTTGAGCTTACCTTCCAGTACCCAAACACGGTGCAGCTCATAGCGCATATGATCTGGATTCACGTGCCCCTTAGTCAAGAGTTCATCGTATGAGATATTTTTGTCGTGAATACCGTAGGCGTTGTAAGGCACATACATTTCTTGCTTGCCCACAATGTCCCAGTTGTAACGCACACCGGAACCGTTAAAGATACGCACTTCATCGACAGTAATAGAGCCGCCACTGCCTGGAAACTGCATATCAAAACCATACTCAGGCGCCTGACGTACACGACGGGTACCTGGATCATAGCGCCAGCTCTGACGTGGTTCAGCCTTGTGGTTAAAGTACTCAAGACCGGTATTGACTTCACCACGATCACGCTGTGGCAAGTTGGTTTGGTTTAAGAAATAAGCGGATGGACCTGTGGTCGGACCTTCATTACCTGGCTTTAAAAACAATGCCAAGTTCGCTGATTTGAGCTGACCATGGCTGCGGCTACCGTCAGCCAAGACATACATATTGTCAGACACCAACTCTTCACTCCACGGACGGTAAGTAAAGAATGATGAAGTCCAGAGCAGCTCTAAGCCCGTTTTCGGGAATGGAAAGGCAATACCACCGGTGGTGGCATCAATGCCTTCACCATCATCCACGAGCTTGGCATTTTTAGCATTCTTCAACGTCACCTCACACACAGAATCCGGAAAACGGAAATCACGGTGCGATGGATAAATTGGCATTTTGAAAGTATCTGGGTACTTCGCAAATAACGCTAACTGGCCTTCCGATAACTTATCTTTATGCTCTGCTAAGTTAGCTGCAGTAATCACAAACAAGGGTTTTTCACCCGCGTAAGGATCAATCGGGTGATTGCCTGTGCCTTTAAAATCAACATGATCAGGTGCGCCCAACCATTTACCGCTCCACTCAGGAATGGTACCTGCAGCGTTACCTGCTTTTTCTGCGCCAACACAGGTTAAATCTTTGCCTAAGCGCTGGATTTCAGCGTCAGTGGCTGCCTGCGCAGCTCCTACGAACAAACCGCCCGCAGCTGTAATCAACAGCAGTCGTTGTAAAGTGTGCTTATAAGACATAATGCCCCCGAAGCTATCAGAATGTGTATTTTAAGTTAATCGCAAGGTGATCGCGGTCAGCCATCAGACGACCTTGATTCACACTTGCCGAGGACAAGAAGTTGACCAGCGTTGCGCCCACAGCAAAGTTTTGCTTGTAGGTGAAATCTGCACCCAGTGTTAAACGCTTCTCATCACGACCAAAACCTTGGGCACCCGTGCCGCTGATGTTCTGTGTCCAGACAGCTGAAGTGGTTAAGTCCCAACCTTGTACGATGCTGGGGTAATCCATATAGATACCACCACCGAATAAGCTGCTTGATTTGGTTTGCTTTGCTGATCGATATTTATTAAAGCTTGCGTCTGCTCCACCGCCGGTAATATGCAGCGTATCCACACTGTGAATCCGCTCATTCAGCACTTCAGCCATAAAGGTGGTTTGATGGGATAACCAGGATGGACCCAAGACATAAATCGCATTTAAGTTGGTCTGGATAATTTTACCGGTCGTAGGACCCACATCATTTGCAAGATTAACAACCGCGCCTTCACGCAAACTTAAATCACCACCCACCTGTACTGCGTCAGCAATTTTGGTACTTAAGCTCATACCGGTCAGTTTGATATCTTCAAAGTATTTAAACTTGTAAGTCCCAAGATCAACAACGCCTAAGTCTTTAGCAGAACTGTACTGGGAGCCCCCACCAAAGAATACAGCTGGTGTACGGTCATGGTAACGGTAGTGGTACAAACCAATTTCGGTATTAAAGTCTGGGTTAAAGCGAACCCCTACACCCCACTGGCCTTTATTATCGGGCTTTTTAGTACCTGCATTCGTAACATAAGCATTACTATCAAAGTTGCCATTCAAGTCTGGCACGTAAAAACGCTCTGAACCTGGTCCAAAGAAATCCGAACCAAAGAAATCGCCCACAGGGTTGAGCAGTGTTTCTTCCCACTTATACTGCCAGAAACCTGTCAAAGTGACCTGCTCGTTCAGCGCCAAGTTAAAAGACACTTGACCTGCAGGCAGGTAGGCATCTTTAGCTTCGGTACCAGGTACGTTAAATTTCGTGGCATCAACAGGTGCTTGGCCCTGACTGATATTGGGCCAGAATAAACTCTCACCCCACGCCACTAAGTGACGACCCGCTTTCACCGACAGGTACTTTGAGTCACCCATGGTGAAGTTACCAAACACATAGGCATCCAGCAGACGTGCTTGTCCGCCGCTGCGCTCTTTAGTTTTGCTGGTAAATTTGCGGTGGTTGCCGGCCTTGTTGACCGTACCCGGTGAGTTGTTTTTATTGGTGTTATGGTAAACATCATCATAAAAATGGCTGCCGCGTAACACTGCCCCTACATTCTCGTAACGAGCAATCACTTCACCAAACAGGCTGACACGGTTATTGATTAATCCCCATTTATCAAAGTTGCGTGTGCCGTCATCATTGTTTGGATCTTTTAAGTAAGCTGAATTAGCCGAACCTGTACGCGTTGAAAGCGTGTAGTTTGCGGTTAATTGGCTTTGCAAACTGAAGCCATTATCAAAATGGACTGTTGGCAGAGCCAGTGCTGAAGCACTGCAGGTGATGGCTGCAATAGCCACAGACAATTGCCTTAAAGAGCTTATCGTTTTTGTTGCAGTTAGCGTGTGCCGGTTCATGGTTAAAGTTCCTTTATTATTATGCAGTTCAACCGTGCACAACAGTAACTTTGCCCACATAACCCCAGCATCGTACAAACGGACGATACCTAGGCGCCGTTCAGCGCCTAGATTTAAACGCTCTTTTAATCAGGAAACTTCAAATGAACCTTGCCTGAGGTCGCCACAGCCTGGCAGGCCAGTGTCCAGCCTTCAGCCAGCTCATTTTTATCCAAGGCATCATTGGCCAGTAAATCCACTTCACCTGACACTAAAGTGCACATACAGGTTGCGCAGGAGCCCACTAAACACGAATGTGGCGCTTTAATGCCTTCACGCAACATGGCGGCCAGTAATATTTCGCCATCCTCACACTCGATTTCACGGGTTTCACCATCCAACTCAACAGTCAATTGAGTTGCAGTTGACCCAGCGTGCTGCACAACGGCTTCAAAACCGCCTTCACTTTCACCTGGCAATGAAACAAAACGCTCAACATGCACAGATTTACCATTGATGCCGGCAATTTTTGCAGCTTGCTCAACACACTGCATAAAAGGCTCAGGGCCACAGACAAAGACTTCTGGGTTGTCCAAACCTTCAGCAAACTGGGCTAAATGCGCTGGTGATGTATGCCCCTGCACAGAATCCAACCAGTGAATAATCTGCAAGCGTTCGGGGTGTTCAACAGCGAGTTCACGCAGCAAACTTTTGAAAATAACCGAACTCTCGTCGCGGTTGGCGTAGACAAAACGCACTCGCCCCTGCCCCTGACTTAAAGCCGAGCGCAGAATCGATAGCACAGGTGTCACACCACTACCGCCGGCAAATAACAGGAAGTTCGCATCCAGATTTTTCGGTACAAACACGCCAGCGGGCTTTAACACTTCTAAGGTATCGCCGGCTTTAATGTTATCGCACAGCCAGTTTGAACCACGGCCATCTGTCACACGTTTAACAGTGACACGCAGGTTCTCATTTTCATAAGGCGAGCTGGATAATGAATAGCAGCGTGGCAACCAATCATCCTGCCATGGTGTACGCAAGGTTAAAAACTGACCCGGGCGGTATTTAAAATCCGCCTTTAATTCCTCAGGGATATCAAACTCAAATGAGCAGGCATCATGGGTTTCCTGTATGACCGAAGCCACACGCAGCTTATGGTAACTGGGTAGACTCATAATTAAATACTCATTACAAATTGGCCACTGTCAATGCGCAACTCAATGCCATTCACAGCACGGGCCTCATCCGAAGCCAAATACAGTACAGCATCAGCCACATCAGATGGACGACAGGCACGGTTCATCGGATCTTTATCAATTGTTAACAACTCAGGATCAACCCCGTCAGGATACCCCCCCCGCGTCATAGGCGTTAAAATGCCATCAGGATGAATCGAGTTACAACGAATTCGGTAACGTTTCAAACGGCAATCAGCAGCAACAGCACGCGTTAATGCTGCGACAGCACCTTTACTTGCGCTATAAGCCACATAGTCTTCTTTAGCAGCAAGCGCAGCAATGGATGACATATTCACAATCGCGCCGCCTTGCTTTTTCATCACAGCAATAGCGGTTTTACAACCTAGGAAGACACTGTCAGCATTAACCGTTAATAAACGCTTCCAGTCTTCATAACTGGCTTCTTCAATATCACCTTTCAATAAAACCCCAGCGTTATTCACTAAAATATCCAACCGGCCAAATGCTTCAACCGTTGTATCAACCACGTGCCGCCAACCTTCCGGATCAGTGACATCATGACGAACAAATGTCGCACCAATTTCTTGCGCAATACGGCTTCCGTCAGTTTCATTCAGATCCGACATAATGACATGCGCCCCTTCGCAAGCGAAGCGACGCGCCACGGCTTCACCAACACCACTAGCAGCGCCAGTGACAATAGCTACTTTTCCAGAAAGTCTTTGGCTCATTTTCATCTTCCTTATTATTTAGCCGCTGCATTCAGCGCTGCAACGTAACCAAAAGTCATTGCGGGCCCCAATGTTCCACCCGCGCCTGGATAAGTAGTACCCAATACTGAAGCTGAGGTATTACCAATCGCATACAGTCCTTCAATCACTTGCCCATCAGGCTTAACCACTTGCGCATGCTCATTGGTTAACAAACCACCTTTAGTACCAATATCTCCTCCTTGAATCGGCATCGCGTAATAGGGTCCTTTCGCAATTGGCGCCAAGCAAGGATTAGGGGTGATATTGCTGTCACCGTAGTAACGATCAAATACGTTACCACCGCGACCAAAGTCTTCATCCACACCTGTTTCAGCATAGCGGTTCATCTTTTTCACTGTGTCCTGCAAGCCTGCAGCATCCACACCAATTTTCTGCGCTAGCTCATCCAAGGTATCGGCTTTAAAGTAGAGTTTATTCAACCATTCTTTACGCAAGCGCATGTCTGGCATGATTTGCCCCGGCATCAACGGACCCATAGCATAATTAAACCGAAATTTCGCATCAAAAATTGCCCAGCTTGGAAAAGTCTTGCCTTGCGTCACCTGATTGTCAGCATGCATGGCTGTCACAAACTCAAGATAAGGGGATGCCTCATTAACAAAACGCTTACCTAAGCTATTCACCACAATTGCACCAGGGAAAGCACGCTCAGCAAAAATACCACGGGCTTTTGTTTCACCTGGCACTAAAAAGGTGGGAGCCCACCATGCCCAATCCATCAAAGCAGTTGCCGCACCCAACTTTTGACCCGCTTCTAATGCGGCTCCAGTATTAGCGCCTTCAGGTGTTGCACACCATTCAACCTTATTCGGTTGTGGTAAATACTTCGCACGCAGCTCTGGGTTTTGCTCAAAACCACCCGCACCTAAAATCACACCTTTCTCGGCACGAATGCGTTGCTGCTGGCCATTACGCTCAACCACCACACCACACACACGACCATTTTCTTCAATTAAATCAACAAAGTTGGTGTTCAACCACAAAGGAATATTCTTATCCAGCATGGATGCACGTAAGCTCGCAATCAACGCATTTCCTAAAGCGGTACGACGGTCACGTTGTTCTCCGGTTTTTTTACGCCAGCTAAAATCCAGCTTGTAACGCAACATCATCCACATCACCATCAGCCGCCAGCCGCGACTTTTAGACATCGCAACGTGTGCCTGACGTGCAGTCCATGAAATGCGCCCCATCAACAAATTGCCGCGTGACGCTTCACGTAAATTGGATATTTCATCTTTTAGTGAAGATAGATCAAACAACTCAGGATCAAGGGTACGGCCACCGGGTAAAAACCCTTCTAAATGCGGGTAGTAATCTGGGTACTTCTCAGCAACGGCATAACGCACCCGTGAGTTTTTCTCCAACCACTGAACCATTTCTGGTGCTTTTTCGATGTACTTACGCACACGCGTCTCATCAATATCAGCACCGATCGCATTTTTTAAATACGTCCAAGCTTTCTCCGGACTATCCTGCCCCCCCTTCGCCTTAAAGTGGTGGTTGCATGGAATCCAAATGCCACCACCCGATAATGCTGAAGTTCCGCCGTACTTATCAGTTTTTTCAATCACTAGCACTCGTAAACCTTGTGCTTGTGCAGTGATTGCAGCAGTTAAAGCACCAGCGCCTGAACCCACGACTACCAGATCGTAATCTGTATTGTAATTATTTTGAACAGTCATCTACACACCTATCTTAATCACAAAGTTGACAAGCAAAAACCGTCGTGCTATTTGGAACTCGCGACAGCAATACTTTTAAACATAAGGATCAGGGTTAGGTAAGCCTAGCTGAACTGTTCCGTAGGCCCGTGCGTAAGCAGCCATATTGTTAGCAATATGCCCACGCGCCTGGTGAATATCGCGGAAAATACGCTCGACTGGGTTTGTTTTGTACAGACCCGATGCCGCCATCGCCTTCAACAGAGCGCTGACTTTCTCAGCACAGGTGTTGGTCACATAGGCGGACTGGTAGCGATACAGCAAACGCATCTCTACATCTGGCAGCTCGCCTTTCTCAGCGATTTCCAGCAGCTCGCCGTAGTTGCGATGCAAAACCAGCTTGAGCATATCCAGCGTTAAAATCGCATCCGCGACGGTATCTTGTGCAACCGGATCTTCAGCAGTCTTGGCACCATGCTTACCAATGTGCTTGGCCGCATTATCACAAAACTCATTGATGGCGCCTTGTAACGCACCTAAAACTGAAGTAGACACTGCACGCGTAAAGACCTGTGCAAATGGAATCGCAAAGATCGGGTTGGTGTTTTCTTTCAGACCCGGTGTGGCTTCAAGCGAGCTGTTGTTGGTGCGCTGTACACGGTGCGCCGGTACAAAAGCATCATCCACAATAATATCGTGACTGCCCGTCCCACGCAGACCCAGCACATCCCAGTTACGCTCAATGCGATAGTCAGCTAAAGGCACTAGGAACGTACCATGCTCCACACCTTCGCCATTCTCATCAGGCGGTAAAATACCACCCAGCAATGTCCACTCGCAATGCTCGCAACCACTAGAGAAACCCCAGCGACCGCTGATGCGATAGCCACCTTCAACCGGTGTCACTTTCGCCACAGGCATATAGGTTGAGCCGACTAAGGTATCTTGACTTACACCCCAGACATCTTGCTGAGCTTGCTCAGGGTAACGCGCTAACTGCCATGGGTGCACACCCATCACGCCATAAATCCACGCAGTGGACATACAGCCTTCAGCCAGTGCCATTTGAATTTCAAAGAAGGTACGAGGATCAACTTCAAAGCCACCATGACGCTTAGGTTGCATCGCTTTGAATAAACCTGCGGCCTGCATCTCTGCAATGGTTTCATCAGGGATTTTAAGATCATGCCCTGCTTGGGTGGAGCGCGCTTTTAACGCTGGAATCATTTTGCGCGCACTTTCGATGAGCTCGAGTTCTTTTGTTGTTTTCTTATGAGCGATAGCCATAATTAGTTCTCTCAGTGATTTACGCAGCTAGTGTTTTTCAATGTTTTATGATTATCAGCGCACACCACCCACCTCTCATCGTCAAACTGGACTAGGAATTAATGAACACCCCAAGTCAGCAGTTAGACCTTGGTATTCACATACAGCACGCTCACAATTATTTTACTTATGCAGCCTGCCCTGCCTGAGCCAAACCCAACACCTAAGCCTCAAAAGCAAAAAGCCCGAGCACAGTTCAACCGTGCTCGGGCTTGATGTTAGAGTCCTACTTAACGCGTCACTTGCGCAGCCATAGCTGCAGCAAAATGCTCAGGGAAAGGCGGCAACATGCCCCACTCAGCACGCGGATCAACCGGCGCACCTTGGAACACCGTACGCGCATGACTGAACTCAAGGAAACCATCACGACCGTGATAATGCCCCATACCCGACGCGCCTACCCCACCAAAGGGTGCATCTTCCATCGCAGCGTGCATCAACGCATCATTGAGCGTGACACCACCGGACAAGGTGTGATCTAACACATAATCCTGCTCAGCTTGATCTTGCCCGAAGTAATACAGCGCCAAGGGTCGACCACCACTGTTGATCTCTTGCACCACATGCTTAATATCACTGTAAGTCAGCAATACAAAAGCCGGACCAAAGATTTCATGCTGCATAATGTCAGACAGCAACGGTGGATTAATCACAATACTCAACGGATGCTTGCGCCCCACTGCCGGTACGCCAACATCAGGGCAACGTACAACTTCTGCGCCTTCTTCTTGCGCCTGCGCCACATAACCTGCGACACGCGCTAAATGCTGCACATTCACCACAGCAGTATAGTCAGGGTTATTTTCTACGGTTGGATACAGCGCACTGTAAGTTTCACAAAAAGCACTGACAAACTCATCGCGCGCTGCAACAGGCACATACACAAGGTCCGGTGAGATACACAACTGCCCGCCATTCATACCTTTAGCGATAGCTAAACGACGCGCTGCTTCACGGATATCAGCCGTTTCACTGATAATCACCGGCGACTTACCACCTAATTCCAAAGTAACTGGCACCAAGTTATCTGCCGCGGCCCGCATAATCTTTTTGCCAACTTCGGTGCTACCGGTAAATACCAAGTGATCAAAAGGCATACCGGCAAACGCCTGCCCCACTTCAACACCACCGGTAATCACTGCCACATCCAACGGGTCAAAACACTCACCAATGGCCTTAGCTAAAACGCGCGCAGTTTCTGGCGCAACTTCCGAGGGCTTAAGTACCGCACGGTTACCCGCTGACAATGCGGAAGCAAGCGGACTCAGCAGGGTAAAGATTGGCGCATTCCAGGTACCAATAATACCCACTGTGCCCTTAGGCTTATATTGCACCCAAGCTTGCGCACCCATTTGATCATAAGGAGAAAACACTTGACGCGACTCAGAACCAACCCACTGCTCTAGGTTGTCACGCGCATGCTTAAGGGAGTTAAGAGAGCCCAAAATATCATTCATCAAGCTAAAACCTTGATGGCGCCCACCGAAATCGGCTTCCATAGCAGTGCATAGTTCTTGGTGATGATCGACCAACAAATCAATCGCGGTTTGCAATCGGCGCTTACGTGTCTCTACATCGACCACACCTTGCTCGTCTGTCGCTTGTCGATGCTGTTTAAGCAAGTCAGACAATTCTTGTGATGTTGCTAACTGAGCGCTCATGGACTCTCCTTATTGTATTTATTTTTTGGTCTTAGATTTTAGCTTAGAAGCACCCTCCCAAGGCCGCCTCGTCTATTCGGACGATAACCGCAAAACCCTTGATTTTACAGCGTTTGCAGGGTGATTTATCGATAGTCCATAGAGACGATGTTTAACCCCTGCTGCCACATGATAATCAAGTCAACATAGCATGACTAAACGAGGTGCTTCACTATGGCCAAAGCCAGCTTTGACCCGCAAGAGTTTCGCTCAGCATTGAGCACATTTACCACCGGCGTGACTATTATCACCACGCGTGCCGAAAACGGCGATCCTGTTGGCATTACAGCGAACAGTTTCAACTCGGTATCGCTGAATCCACCGATGGTACTGTGGAGCCTGGACAAGTCTGCCATGAGTTTATCGGCATTCACTAGCAACAAACACTGGAACGTACACATTCTCTCCAGCGAGCAAGAGTCCTTATCCGGCCGTTTTGCTTCGCGAGGAGAAGAGAAGTTTAAGGGTTTGGACTTAGAGCCAGGGATGAATAATATCCCGTTATTGCGCAACTGTACTGCACGCTTTAATTGCCGGACTGCCTTTATTTATGAAGGCGGTGATCATATGATTTTTGTTGGTGAAGTGCTGGGCTTTGACAAGTCAGACCTACCACCACTGGCCTTCCAAAGCGGTTTGTATGCACTGGCAGCAAGAAAGCCGCGCGAAGGCGTGCAACTCAGTGCAGCGCCAACGCCTGAGTGCAGCTACACCGAAGATCTACTGGGTTACTTAGCAGGTCGTGCGCACTTCCAATTGGTTGCCACCCTACAAAATGTACTGAAAACTCAACAGCTCAATGAGAAGCAGTTTTTTATTCTGTCGGTACTGAGCATTCAAGACAGCTTAACTCTGGAAGAAATCAACCAGTTTGTTGAATACACCGGCGGCGCCGTATCGATTGAAGAAATGGCACAACTCGAAGAGCTGCAGCATATAGTGCTAGTGCAGAAAAATGGCGATCAGTGCTATGTATTAACCGCTGACGGCCGTGATGCATCACTCAAGCAAATTGCTGTTGCCAAAGCTGTTGAAGAACAAATTGCTAAGCAAATTGGCCATGGTGATGTAGAGGCTTTAAAAATCCTCCTCAAACGTGTGATTAAGGCCACTGATCTTGATCTGCCTGATCTATGGGCCACTAAAGAAGAAAACAACGCTAAAAAAACTGCATCATAATAATAAAAAGGGATACACAATGAGTTTAATTGACCGATTTAGCCTAAACGGCAGCGTCGCTGTAATCACTGGAGCAGGTAAAGGTATCGGCCGCGCGATTGCCTTTGCTTATGCTGAAGCAGGCGCGCAGGTTGTGTGCGCTGCTCGCACCCTCAGTGATGTGGAAGCGGTTGCAAGCGCAATCAAAGCCAAAGGCGGTGACGCCATTGCCGTGGCCTGCGACGTCACTTGCGCCGACAGTCGCGAAGCTTTAATACAGCAAGCCGTTGCAGCATTCGGTAAGGTCACTCATTTAGTTAATAATGCCGGCGGTGGTGGCCCGAACGACCCAGCAACAATGCCTTGGCAAGAACTGGATCGTTTGTTGAATTTCAATGTCACCACCCCCTACCATCTGATTCAGCTGTGCGTACCACACATGCGTGCAGCCGGTGGCGGTAACGTCATCAATATCAGCTCGGTCGCAGCGAACTATATCCAGAAAAATTTTAGCGCCTATGGCACCGCCAAAGCGGCGTTAGTGCATATGACTAAACTGCTGTCACAAGATTTTGCCCCAGAGATTCGCATCAATGCAATTTCACCCGGCCCAATCCTCACCGACGCGCTCGACAAGGTGATGCCAGCAGCGGTCAAAGAGATCATGACCAAAAACACACCACTGCAGCGCTTAGGCGAAGTGGAAGATATCTCTGCTGCAGCTTTGTACTTTGCATCGCCAGCCTCCGGCTGGGTCTCGGGCAAAATCTTGGATATTGACGGCGGTGCCGGCGTCAGTGTGTTCCCTAGCTAAAACATACCAGCGGAGACAGAAGATCATGATTGACGAAACAGTGATTAAACAACTCGGCGACGAACTGTTTGAAGCATTGCAGTCCAGCACCAGCCTCGCGCCGCTGACCGAACGCTACCCTGATATCACCATTGAGCAGGCGTACCAGATTTCTTTGCAGTTTCTCCAGCGTCGCGAAGCGGCTGGGCAAAAACTGATTGGTAAAAAAATCGGTGTCACCTCTAAAGCCGTGCAAGACATGCTCAATGTCCACCAGCCTGACTTTGGCTTCCTCACCGACGCCATGCAAGTTGCAGACGGCAGTGCTGTGAGCAAAGCTGAGCATTGCTTAGTGCAACCACGCGCCGAAGGTGAAATTGCTTTTATCCTTAAAGCCGACCTCAACGGTCCAGGCATTACTGCCAGCGACGTCTTGGCTGCCACTGAATATGTGGTGCCCTGCTTTGAAATCGTCGATTCACGTATTCGTGATTGGAAGATTGCCATTGAAGACACTGTGGCTGACAACGCTTCATGTGGCGTGTTTGCCTTAGGCTCTGCACGCATCGACCCACGTACTGTGGATCTGGCCAAGGTTGAGCTGACCATGACTAAAAATGGCGAGCCGGCTGGCAGCGGTTTGGGTTCAGCGGTACAAGGTCACCCTTGCGAAGCCGTGGCTTGGTTGGCCAACACGCTAGGTAAGTTGGGCATTCCCTTCCGTAAAGGCGAAATTATTCTGTCGGGCGCATTGGCACCTTTGGTTCCAGTGACGGCTGGCGACCGTATCGAAATGAATATCACCGGACTTGGTTCTGCCAGTCTGACGTTTACCGACTGAAGCAGTTAACGGAGAGCACACTATTATGAGTAAAAAAATTCGTTGCGCCATTATTGGCCCCGGTAACATCGGCACAGACTTACTGTACAAGATCCAACGCAGTGAGTTTCTCGAAGCGGTGTGGATGGTGGGTATTGACCCCACCTCTGAAGGTTTATTGCGCGCACAAGATATGGGCTTAAAAACCACCGCCGATGGCGTTGATGGTTTACTGGCACATATTAAAGAAGATGATATCCGTATCGCCTTTGACGCCACCTCAGCCTATGTGCACCCGGAAAACAGCCGCAAGCTCAATGAGCTCGGCGTGTTGATGATTGACCTAACACCCGCAGCGATTGGTCCATTTTGTGTGCCACCCGTGAATCTGGATGCCTGTTTAAGCAGCGGCGCCATGAACGTCAACATGGTCACCTGTGGCGGCCAAGCCACCATTCCTTTGGTGGCAGCAGTATCGCAAGTGCAACCTGTTGAGTACGCAGAAATTATTGCTACAGCCGCCTCTAAGTCAGTCGGCCCGGGTACCCGTAAAAACATTGATGAATTTACCCGCACCACCGCCAGCGCTGTGGAAAAAGTCGGTGGCGCGAAAAAGGGTAAAGCCATTATCGTGATTAACCCCGCCGAGCCACCGCTGATGATGCGCGACACAGTGCACTGTTTAGTCGAAGGCGAGCCGGATCAAGCAGCCATTACTGCATCGATTCACGCCATGATTAAGCAAGTACAAAAATATGTGCCAGGCTACACCTTAGTCAACGGCCCAGTGTTTGACGGCAATCGCGTCTCGATCTTTATGGAAGTTGAAGGCCTAGGTGATTTCTTACCTAAATACGCTGGCAACCTCGACATTATGACCGCAGCAGCTGCACGTACTGCAGAAATGTTCGCAGAAAAACTACTCACCCAGACTGTGGCTTAAGGAGACTGTTATGGACCTTAAAGGCAAAAAAATTACCGTTCACGATATGTGCTTACGTGACGGCATGCACCCCAAGCAGCACCAGATCTCTCTGGATGAGATGAAAACCATTGCTCAAGGACTGGATGCTGCTGGTGTTCCGCTGATTGAAGTCACTCACGGTGATGGTCTCGGTGGTTCTTCAGTGAACTACGGCTTCCCTGCGCATACCGATGAAGAGTATTTGTCAGCGGTGATCCCACTGATGAAGAATGCTAAAGTCTCTGCCCTACTGTTGCCCGGTATCGGAACGGTTGAGCATTTGCACATGGCTAAAGATTTGGGTGTGAACACCATCCGCGTCGCCACCCACTGTACCGAAGCCGATGTCTCTGAACAGCACATCACTGAAGCTCGTAAGCTGGGTATGGATACTGTGGGCTTTTTGATGATGGCGCACATGAACAGTCCAGAAGGCCTGACCAAGCAAGCCAAATTAATGGAAAGCTATGGTGCCAACTGCATCTATATCACTGACTCAGCCGGCTATATGCTGCCCCACGATGTACATGCGCGTGTTTCTGCGATCCGCAATGCACTGGGCAAGGATATCGAGATTGGTTTCCACGGCCACCACAACTTATCTATGGGTGTATCCAACTCCATCGCGGCCATTGATGCCGGTGCCACACGCATTGATGCGGCGTGCGCAGGTTTAGGTGCGGGCGCGGGTAACACACCAATGGAAATCTTGATTGCCGTCTGCGATCGCATGGGCATTGAAACTGGTGTCGATGTGTTTGCTATTCAAGACGTGGCCGAAGATTTGGTGGTGCCGATTATGGACTTCCCAATCCGCAGTGACCGTGATGCGCTGACCATGGGTTACGCCGGCGTGTACGGCTCGTTCCTAGTGTTTGCTAAGCGTGCCGAAGCCAAATATGGCGTATCTGCGCGTGAGATTCTGGTCGAAATGGGCCGTCGTGGCATGGTTGGTGGCCAAGAAGATATGATCGAAGATACTGCACTTACGTTGCTCAAGCAGCGTCAGGCGTCGGCCTAACGATTATGGGTAAACATACTGGCGGCAGTTCGCTTGGATGGCGCATCCATGGGTTTCTGGCACTTCTAGTGGTGACTTACGCTGGAAGTTTTATGGGCCGTCAGATCATGTCCGTGATGATCGAGCCAATCAAGCAAGAGTTCCATGTCAGCGATGCTGCCATGGGCTTGATCTCAGGCTTAGCCTTCGCTGTGGTCTACGCTTTTCTGGGACTGCCTGCCGGACGTTTATCCGACCGTCATACCCGCACACGAGTGCTGGCCATCAGCCTAGGTCTCTGGGCTTTTGCCACCTTGCTGTGCGGTTTTGCGATGAGTTTTTGGATGCTGATCTTTGCGCGGATGCTGGTTGCCGCGGCAGAAGCCCCAGTCACACCGACATCCTTATCGCTGATTTCTGATCTCTACCCTCCGCACCGCCGCTCCTTAGCGATCAGCTGTTTTACCGGTGCACCGACTATTTCCAGCATTCTGGGCCTGAGTATCGGCGCCTGGATTATTGATAGCTACGGCTGGCGTACGGGCTTTTATGCCATTGGTACGCCATTGATTTTGTTCTCACTGATCTTCTCACTCTTTGTTAAAGAGCCGACTCGCGGTCAGTGGGATACCGGTGGCGGCACTGAGCCACCCAAAGAGAGCTTGATGCAAGCAGCTCTCAAACTACTGCGTAACAAAGCCTGCTTTATGTTGATTGGCGCCAGTGCGGTCACCACCTTCAGTGCCTTCTCTTTTGCCATGTGGAACACCTCATTTTTGGTGCGCTCACACGAACTATCCCTGCAACACGCAGGTATTTTAGCCGGTGTTGTCACCGGTATTTCAGCCGCGATTGGTAGTATTTTTAGCGGCTGGTTAACCGACCGACTCAGCGCTCATAACCGCGCTTGGTTGGTACGCATTCCGATTATTGGTCACTGTGTTGCGACCTTAGCCATAGTGGCGTACTTCCTTACCCCTGCTGGTATTGCTTTTGAAGTGGCCAGCGTCCCCGTACCTACGGCTATGATTTGGTGTGCGATTTCCGGCTTCTTTACCGTGTTCTGGGTAGCCCCATCCTTTAACTTGTTATCACAACTGGTTACTCAGTGGCAGCGCGCCACGGTGTTCGCTTTACAGACAGTGTTTACCACCTTATGCGGTGTTGGTTTGGGCCCTTTAGTCACCGGTGCGATCAGTGATGCGCTGATTCCCTATGCAGGTGAAGAATCCTTACGCTATGCGCTGATCATCGTCAGTATCACTGTCATCATTCCAGTACTGATGCTGTGGACACTGCTGCACAGCAAGCCGTGGCTTAAGCCTGCTAGCACCACACCAGCGGCTTAAAAAGGCCATACCAGCGGAATCAGAATCACCGATACCGCACCCGCAATCAGGCTCAGCGGTATGCCAAGCTTGGCGTAATCAGCAAAGCGATACCGCCCGGGGCCATATCATTGCCAGTCAGAGACCAAATACTTCTATTTAAATAGTAACCAGCCGCACAAGCTAACCTAAATGGACGATGCCTAGTACAGGGCCGAGATAGACTCTAAGACATAGTTGCATTTTTTAATAACAATAAGCCAAGAGCATATAACACTATGATGAATTCGCCAGATTTAGCAGCGAAGCCAACTGCGCACGACGCTACCACTGCATCCTCTACTATTCATCCAGCAGCCCCCCTGTACCCAGATCAACGTCAAGCTTGGCTTGTAGTGGCTGGAATGGCCGTCTCATTATGCATTTTGTTTGGCAGCACCTTGAACTCGTTCGGGGTTTTTATTCCTCCTATTACCAAAACCTTTCTGTCGACCAATGAAGAAAGCGCCAACATTGCCTCAGCCTTTATGCTGACCATGACTTTAGCCATGCCGCTAGCGGGCTGGTTGCTCGACCGCATTGGTCCTCGCGCGGTCATGAGTTCCGGCGCAGTTTTAATGGGCTTAGGCTATTTTCTGGCATCCGTCAGCCAAGATATCAACAGCATTACTTTAGCGATGGCCGTCAGTGGCGCAGGCGTTGGTGCCTCGACTTATATACCCTCTATCGCTTTAGTGATGCGCTGGGTCGACCTCAAACATCAAGGTCTGGCACTGGGTTTAATGCTCTCGGGCGGCTCAATTGGTTCGATGATTTTTCCGATGTTACTCACGCACATTACCGAACTGTATAACTGGCGCGTAGCCATGCAATTTATTGCCACTCTGGCTCTACTCATTTGTGTACCGATTTTACTGTGGCTGGCTCGCTTACCTAAGCAGCCATTACCGGACAGCAATCAAACTAGCAACCTGCAAAACTTATCCGGAAAATCCATCGGCCAAGCCCTGCGCATGCCGCGTTATTGGCTTTGGGTGGGCGTGCAAATACTCGCAACGCTCAGTACGTTAGGCATTATTGTCAATGTCATTCCTTACTTGATATCTGTGGGCTACTCCCCGCAAGAAGCGGCCACCATGTTTGCGTTTAAAAGCGTAGCGGGTCTTTTAGGCAGCTTTACCTTCGGTATTTTAAGCAGCCGCTGGGATATTAAACCCTTGCTGATGGTCGGCATGGCCATTGGTGGCTTTGCTATTCTCGCCTTATTGCTGGGCAATGACCCTTCATTTGGCTTCGCCGCCATTGTGACTTTTACTGTAGCCTGGGGTGCCACTTTTAACCTAGTCAACCAACTATCACCGATGTTGATGGAAGAAACCGTCGGCCAGCGCAACTTTGGTACGCTACTGGGGATGGGTAATTTGATTGCTGGTGTGGGCGCAGCCTTTAGTCCGAAGTTGATTGGCTACTTATTAGATACTTCAGGCAATTATTCTGCCGCCCTGATGCTATGTGCCGCCTGCATGATTGCAGCGCTTATTCCTCTAGCCTTTTTACCCAAGCGCGTTCCCATCAGCACCACACAACCGGCAGAGTAAAGCGCGAAACAGGAGGCCATGATGAAACACGACCCACTTTCTAGCACTGCGCTACTGGATCTGGTTGGACTGATTTATGAGTCCATTAATGAGGATTCACCTTGGCATAGTTTTGCCGACAGCTTGCGCCAGACCTTAGGCGCTAAAGCTGTCTCGGTAACCCTGCATCACTCGCCTGATGTGCTGCACGACATCCACGTACTGGCTGCTGGCCCCGAGGATCAAGTGAACTGGCTGGATGCTGAAATCACCTACCGCGAGCGTTTTGCCCATATTGAGCTGTTACAACCCAAGCGAGTCGCACCGGGGCAGATACTGTATATCGACGCCTCGATGGTCGACAGCGCTTGTGCCGACTACTTTGCGGCTTTAGGTATTCAAGGCTCACTGCGCACCTGCTTTAGCGAAACGGCCAGTGAAATGCGCTGCTGGATTGATGTCGTCCTCGACACCACAACCGCCACTACAGATTTTACTCAACATGCCGGCGCCTTACTTAAGCAACTGTTACCGCACTTATCACGCGCGCTGGGCTTATATGCCAAGCTGCAACAGCAAGAAACTCAGCGTGATATTTATGAAGCCAGCTTAGACCACCTCTCGCTTGGCTGCGTGATGCTCGATAGCCAAGCTCAAGTGCTGTGCATCAATCAAGCTGCCAACGATATGATTGAGCAATACGCGGGCCTCACAGTGACACAACAGCGTTTGACCCTGCAGGATAAAAATACACAACATGAACTCAACCAAGCCGTCAGCCACGCACTCAAGCAACGCACAAAAACCAGCAGCACAGATGATGAACGCTTAATCCGAGCATGCTTAACGGATGGCATGGTACTCGGTTTACTGGTCATCCCAGCACCGTTGATCAGCCACTATCAAGGCAAGCGCGCACCTCATGTGATTATCTACCTGACGCAACTGGGCGTTGGTCGCAACAGCACTACAAGTGATGAGTACAGCAGTGCAGGTGTTTCAGTAGCGCGCTTGTTTGACCTCACTCCACAAGAAGGCAAACTGGCTCTACTGCTTGCTGCAGGACACACCATCAGCGAAGCCTCGGAGCAGCTTGGCGTGGCCGTGTCTGCTGCGCGAAATTACTCCAAAAGTATCTACGCCAAACTCGACATCAGAGGGCAACATGATTTGGTGCGCCTAGTCTCCAAAAGCTTCGCTTTACTACGTTAAACACTGGTACCAACTGGCACTAGCGCCATGCAGCTAGCACTGCGTAGGATTGAATCAAGAGGCTTGTACCGCTTGTGGTTCAGCTAGTTTTTATCCGCGATGAGGTATAAGACATTGGGTTGGAAAAAATACGTAGGCGCACAGGGCGCGCAAGCCCCATCTTCTGCCAGTTACGAAAAAGGTACAGTGCCAATCAATTACAGCGGCTGGCCGCTTGAGCAGCCTGCTACTCAATACTGCGCATTAAGTGAGGATATCGATACTGATGTCGTCATTATCGGCGCTGGTTTAGCAGGGTCTTCTGTAGCCTTGCATTTAGCTGAGCGCGGCATCCATGCTGTACTGCTCGAAGCTAACCAGCCTGGCAGTGGTGCCTCAGGTCGTAACGCGGGACATATCCAACCGAATCTTGCGTCATTTGAGCCTCTTAAAGCACATAAAGATGGCGGCAAAGCCTTTATCGATTACTTCACCAAACACCGTAATATCGTTTTTGATCTAGCAAAAAAATACGCTATGGACGCTGATGTCATTGCCTGCGGACTG
>RRZU011377513.1_pt1 | contig 18845 bp, 20 predicted proteins | sample 2165561 | NCBI WGS metagenome assembly RRZU01 (sample SAMN10456909, study PRJNA506462) | wastewater metagenome | isolation source: wastewater sludge | place: USA: Moscow, Idaho | reverse complement strand
CGAGCAGGACGCCCACGATGACGAGCACCTGCCACGTGAAGGGCGGATGCCGCGGCGGCACCGGCTGCCTCCACGCGTCCGGCGGTGGCGTCGCGCCGCCTTCAACCGGCCCCTGGGCCGCTGGCTGCCACCCATCGGCCGCCCTCTCCCGCGGTCCCGCCTGCGGGTGGGGTGACTGCCCCGGCGGAAGGAACTCTGGTCGGTCCTGGGGAGGCTGGCTCATCGGGGAAGGGTAGCCCGGACCTGGATCAGGTGCTCCGGGCGAGCGCCGCGATCATCCCGCGGCCTTCTCTTCGGGGGCTCGGACCCACGCTCTGTCGAGCTCGTGGCGATCGCCTGCCAGGAGAACCCCTACGCGCTGGTGCGCCGCCACCTCGGTGGCTCGCGGGTGGTGCCGGAATGGCTCGACGACGTGGTGCGCGTCAGCTCGTCGGCGATCCTGACCCTTCGGCCGACGACGGGTGCCGACCGGCCGTCGTGAACCAGCCGCTAGGCTGACGGTTCTGCCTACCGAGAGAGGGCGCATCCCGCGTGTACGCACTGCTCCTCGCGATCATCTACGTCGCGTTCATCAGCCTCGGCCTCCCCGACTCGCTCGCAGGGGCCGGCTGGCCCGTGATGCACGGCGACCTCGGCGTCCCGGTCTCCTTCGCGGGCATCCTGACCACGGTGATCGCGGTCGGCACCATCGTCTCCAGCCTGCTGTCCGACCGCCTGACCCGCCGCTTCGGAGCCGCGATGGTGACCACGGTCAGCGTCGCGCTGACGGCCACCGCCCTGCTCGGCTTCTCCAACTCATCGACGTTCTGGGCGCTGTGCCTGTGGGCGGTGCCCTACGGCCTCGGCGCAGGGGCCGTGGACGCCGCCCTCAACAACTACGTCGCCCTGCACTACTCGTCACGGCACATGAACTGGCTGCACTCCTACTGGGGGGCCGGGGCGTCGATCAGCCCGTTCATCATGAGCTACGCCCTCTCCGGGGGCGGCCACTGGACGGGTGGATACCGGATCGTCGGCATCATCCAGGTGGTCCTGACTGTCCTGCTGATTGTGTCGCTTCCGGTGTGGAGGAAGGTCCATCCTCCGCTGCTGGAGCACCATGAGGACGCCCCGCCGTCGACGAAACCCCTCAGCCTGGCCGCGACGCTGAGGCTGCCTGGGGCGCCGCAGATCCTGATCGCCTTCTTCGCCTACTGCGCGCTCGAGTCGACGCTGATCCTCTGGTCGGCCACCTATCTCGTCGAGGACCGCGGCGTCGCTCCCGCGACGGCGGCGGCGTTCGCGTCGTTCTACCTGCTCGGCATCACGGCCGGACGGTTCCTCAGCGGCTTCATCGCGGACCGGATCGGGGATCGCGGCATGATCCGCTACGGCGGCCTGCTCGTCGCGCTCGGCGTCGTCCTGATCGTGCTCCCCCTCCCGACGAACGCCGTCGCGCTAGCCGGGCTGGTGATCGCCGGCTTCGGCAGCGCGCCCGTGTATCCGGCGATCATCCACTCGACGCCGACGAACTTCGGTCGCGAGAACTCGCAGTCGGTGATCGGCATCCAGATGGCGAGCGCCTACCTCGGCGTGACGCTCATGCCGATGCTCTTCGGCGCGCTCTCCGGCTGGCTCGGGCTGTGGCTCCTGCCCGCCTACGTCGGCGCGCTCGTGCTGCTCATGCTCGTCATGTCCGCGGTGGTGAACCGGATCGTCGAGCGGCGTGCGCTGGTCGACGCGACCGCGTGAACCTGGCCCGGCGCGAGTGTCACCTCGGGGACCTCGCCGAGCGCCCGCCAGGTCAGCGGCGCGAGCGCTCAACTCCCCCGGCGAGTTCGCCTGCGAGGGTGCGGAGGCGGTTGAGGTCGCCGTCGAGGTCGACGCCGTCGGAGTCGAGGCACTTCAGCAGCGCGGAGCCGACGATGACGAGGTCGGCGAAGGCGCCGATCTCGGCCGCCTGGTCGGCGTTGCTGACGCCGAGCCCGATGCCGACCGGCAGGCCCGGGTCGACTGCGCGGGCGCGCTCGACGATGACCGGAGCCGCGTCGGAGGTGGCAGAGCGGGTGCCCGTCACGCCCATCACGCTCGAGGCGTAGACCCAGCCGCGGCACGACCCCATCGTGAGTCCGATCCGCTCCTCGGTCGACGACGGGGCGATCAGGAACACGCGGTCGAGCCCATGGGCGTCGCTCGCCTCGAACCACTCGGGGCAGTCGTCGGGCGGTAGGTCGGGGGTGATCACGCCCGCACCGCCGGCAGACGCCAGGTCGCGGGCGAACCGGTCGACGCCGTAAGCCTCGATCAGGTTCCAGTAGGTCATCACCATCGGGGTCGCGTTGGTCGCCGCGACCGCCTCGACGGCGGCGAAGGCGTCACGGGTACGCACTCCCCTCGCCCGCGCCTTCGTGGTGGCGTGCTGGATGACGAGGCCGTCCATCAGCGGGTCGGAATACGGAATGCCGATCTCGACGAGGTCGACGCCGCGCCCCTCGGTCCCCTCGGTGATGGCGCGCACGGCCTCGATCGACGAGGCGACGCTCGGGTAGCCGACGGGAAGGTAGCCGACGAGCGCAGGACGGCCCTCGTCGAGGCAGCGTGCGACGACCTGGCCGGAGACGCCGAGCCGCTGTGCATCGGTGAACTGGCTCATTCCATGCCTCCGACGGTCTTGTCCGGCTCTCCTGCGAGGCCGAACCACTCGAAGGCGGTGGCCACGTCCTTGTCGCCGCGTCCAGAGAGGCACACGAGGATCGTGGGACGGGCCTGCGGGTCGGACTCGGCGAGCCGCAGCCCCAGCCGCTTGGCCCCCGCGACGGCGTGGGCCGACTCGATGGCCGGGATGATGCCCTCGGTGCGGGTGAGCTGCTGGAACGCGTCCATGGCGTCGGCGTCGGTGACCGGCTCGTAGACGGCGCGGCCGGTGTCGGCGAGCCACGCGTGCTCGGGGCCGACCCCCGGGTAGTCGAGCCCGGCAGAGATCGAGTGCGACTCGATGGTCTGGCCGTCCTCGTCCTGGAGCACGTAGGTCCTTGCGCCGTGCAGCACACCGGGAGTGCCCGCGGTGATCGTCGCTGCGTGGCGCCCCGTGGAGATGCCGTCGCCCTCCGCCTCGAAGCCATAGAGCTTGACGTCCTCGTCGGGGATGAAGTCGGCGAACATGCCGATCGCGTTCGACCCTCCGCCGACGCAGGCCGCGACGTAGTCGGGCAGCGCGCCGTAGTCGTCGAGCATCTGCTGACGGGCCTCGGTCGAGATCACGCGCTGCAGTTCGCGCACGAGGTACGGGAACGGGTGCGGTCCGCCGACGGTGCCGATCAGGTAGTGGGTGGAGTCTACAGTGGTCACCCAGTCGCGCATCGCCTCGTTCATGGCGTCCTTGAGCGTGCGCGAGCCGGCAGCGACCGCGTAGACCTCGGCACCGAGCAGCTGCATGCGGGCCACGTTCAGGGCCTGCCGCTTCGTGTCGACCTCGCCCATGTAGACGCGGCACTCGAGGCCGAGCAGGGCGGCGGCCGTCGCCGTGGCGACGCCGTGCTGGCCGGCTCCGGTCTCGGCGATGACGCGGGTCTTGCCCATCCGCTTGGTGAGCAGGGCCTGGCCGAGCACGTTGTTGATCTTGTGCGCGCCGGTGTGGTTCAGGTCCTCACGCTTGAGCAGGATCCGCGCGTTGCCGCACTGTCGGGAGAAGTTCGCCGCCTCGGTGATCGGGGTGGGTCGACCCGCGTAGTCCTTCTGCAGCTTCTCCAGGTCCGCATGGAACGTGGGATCGGCCATCGCCTCGTCGAAGGCGACGGTCAGTTCGTCGAGGGCCGCCTGCAGCGCCTCGGGGACGAAGCGGCCCCCGAAACGTCCGAAGTGGCCGACACTGTCTGGCTGGCTCATGCCTCAGCCCTTTCCGGCCGCCATGAAGTCCCCGATGGCGGAGCGCGGGTCGCCATGCTTGACGAGCGCCTCCCCGACCAGGATCACGTCGGCCCCTTCCGCGGCCAGCCTGGCCACGTCTTCGGTGCCCCGGATGCCAGACTCGGCCACCTTCACGGCGCGGTCGCCGATGCGCTCGGCGAGGCCGGAGAAGGTGGCGAGGTCGACGTCCAGGGTCTTGAGATTGCGGTTGTTGACGCCGATCAGTTCCGCTCCGACGTCGAGGGCGCGGTCGACCTCGTCCTCGGTGTGCGTCTCGACGAGCGCCGTCATGCTGAGTTGGCGGGTGAGCGCGAGGAACCGGCTGAGGTCGTCGTCGTCGAGCGCCGCGACGATCAGCAGCACAAGGTCGGCGCCGTGGGCGCGCGCCTCGTAGAACTGGTAGGCGTCGACCATGAAGTCCTTGCGGAGCACCGGCACGTCGACCGCAGCGCGCACCGCGTCGAGGTCGGCGAGGCTGCCGTTGAAGCGGCGCTGCTCTGTGAGGACGGAGATGGCAGCGGCGCCGCCGTCTGCGTAGGACGCGGCGAGCTCTGCCGGGTCGGCGATGTCTGCGAGATGGCCCTTGGAGGGCGAACTGCGCTTCACCTCGGAGATCACTGCCAGCTCCGGTGCCCGGAACCGCGGCATGGGGTCCAGCGCAGGCGGTGCGGTCTGGGCCGCCTCGATCAGCTGATCGAGGGTGATCTCAGCCTGCCGCCGCTCGAGATCGAGGCGAACTCCGTCGATGATGTCGTCGAGGACGCTCACGGCTGGCCGTAGCCCATGGCCTTCATGACCATGGTGGCGAGCAGGGCGAGCAGAATGATCGCGCCGCCGACGATCGTGATGACCCAGTTGGGGCCGGTGAGTGAGCCGACTGCGGCCACGACGAAGCCGATCGCCGCGATGACCGAGCCCGTCCAGGCGGCAGGGCTTCTCCCGTGGTGGTAGTACTTCGGGGTTTGCGCCATGAGACCAGCCTTCCAGGAGCGATCGGATGTGCGGATGAGCCTACCCTGACTTGTCACCGGGGTGTGAACCCTGTTCATCGGTCGGGTCGTCGCCCTCGTCCATGGCCTTCCAGTAGTCGACCTGTACCTCACGCTCCCTGCGCTGGCGCAGCCTCCACCCCGGTCCCCAAGCGACGAAGCCGAGCGCCGCCACGCCGGCCACCGCGAAGCCCGCCACAGGCACCCACTGGGCACTCTGCACCCCCCACACCACTCCCCCGACGGCGAGGGCGAGGAGCAGCATCCCGACGATGCGCAACCCGAAGCCGCGCAGCATGAGGCTGAGCCCGATGCCCGCGAGCAGGGCCCAGGCGAGCGAGGCGAGCGGCGCCCCCGCGCTCTGCGCGGCGAGCCCCGCGACCAGTGCCGCGGCCGCGGTGAGCAGGGTGACCGGCCAGCGACCGGTCATGTGCGGGCCATCGCTTCCGCGCGGCCGATGGCGGTGACCACCGCGCGCGCCTTGTGCTGACACTCGGCGTCCTCCAGCGCGGGATCCGAGTCGGCGACGATGCCGGCGCCCGCCTGCACATGGGCGACACCGTCCTTGATCAGGGCCGTGCGGATGGCGATCGCGACGTCGGCCTTCCCTGCAAAGTCGAAGTAGCCGACAACGCCGCCGTAGAGGCCGCGCCTGCTGACCTCGAGGCGATCGATGATCTCCATGGCGCTGACCTTCGGAGCCCCGGACAGCGTCCCGGCGGGGAAGCAGGAAAGCACCGCGTCGAGCGCGGAGTGTTCGGGGTCGATGCGCCCGGACACCTCCGCCTCCAGGTGCATGATGTGCGAGTAGCGGTGCACCTTCGCGAACTCGTGGACCGTGACGCTGCCCGGCTCGCTGATCCTGCCGAGGTCGTTGCGTCCGAGGTCGACCAGCATGAGGTGCTCGGCCTTTTCCTTCGGGTCGCTGACCAGTTCCTCCGCGAGCCTGCGGTCCTCCTCCGGGGTGGCGCCCCGTGGCCGGGACCCCGCGATCGGACGCGTGGTCGCGACGCCGTCGTCGACGGTCACCAGCGCCTCGGGGCTCGACCCGACGACGTCGAAGCCGGGCAGCCGCAGCAGATAGAGATAGGGGCTGGGGTTGGTCAGCCGCAACGCCCGGTACACCTCGAGCGCGTCGGCGTCGGTGGGGATGTCGAAGCGCTGGGAAACGACGATCTGGAAAGCCTCCCCCGCGCGGATTTCCTCCTTCGCCTCCTCGACGAGCGCCTGGTACTCCTCGGAGGTGCGCTGGCGCTGGATGGTGGGCAGGTGCCGGGGACCCTCCTGGCAGGCCAGGCTGACCCGCGGCTGGCGCAGCTGCTCCGCCATGGCCTCGACTGCGGCGACCGCCCCGTAGTAGGCGCGTTCGACGCCCTCGTCGGTTCCGTCGAAGTTGATCGCGTTGGCGATCAGCCAGAGCTCACCCTTGTGGTGGTCGACCACGGCGAGCTCGCTGGTGAGCATCATGACCAGCTCTGGGATCTCGAGGTCGTCGACGGTGCTGTCGGACAGCCGCTCGAGGCGACGCACCACGTCGTAGCCGAGGTAGCCGACCATGCCGGAGTGGAAGGGGGGCAGGCCGTCGATCGGCTGGGTGGCCAGTTCCTGCAGGGTCTGGCCGAGCACCTGCAACGGGTCCCCGTCGTCGGGGATCCCGACCAGTTCGCGGCCGAGCCACTGCGCGCGGCCGCCGGTCTCGGTCAGCGTGGAGGCGGTGCGCACGCCGATGAAGGACCAGCGTGACCAGACCCCGGCGTCGGCCGACTCGAGCAGGAACGTCTGCTCGCGGGCGCCGCAGAGGCTCTGGTACACGCTCACGGGGGTGACGTCGTCGGCGAGCAGCTTCGCGTAGACGCTGATCACCCGCCGCTGCTTGGCGAGTTCGGAGAACTCCTCGAGGCTCGGCTGGACGATCACTGCGCGTCCTCAGCGGTGAGCGGGCTGAAGAAGCAGGTGCGGTTGCCGGTGTGACAGGCGGCCCCGGTCTGACGGACGGTCACCAGGATGGTGTCGCGGTCGCAGTCGAGGGCGACGTCGACGACTGCCTGATGGTTGCCCGACGTCTCACCCTTGACCCAGTACTCCTGCCTTGAGCGCGACCAGTAGGTCGCCTTCCCGGTGGTCAGGGTCCGGCGCAGCGCCTCCTCGTCCATCCAGGCGAGCATCAGCACCTCGCGGGTGTCCTCGTCCTGGGCGATGGCGGGCACGAGGCCGTCTGAGTTGTACCTGACGTTGCGCATGGCCCCATTGTGCCAACAAGGCCACATCCGTCGCTCAGGCGTCCGTTGGCCCTGTCGTCCTCGCCGACTCTTCGTCGACGGTGCCGCCGAGCCGCCGCCGTAGCTTTGCCACCCATCGCTCGGGCATCCCCGGCGCGTCCAGCAGCCGACGCGCCCCCTCGAGGTCGCGCTTGTCCCGGTTCAGGACCCGGGCCACCTCGCCGACAGTCGGGGCCCCTTCCGGACGCTCGAGCAGCTCGACGGTGTCGCCGACGCCGATCTCCCCCGGTTCGAGGACGCGCAGGTACCAGCCGGCCCATCCGGTGTCCTGGACGCGGACCACGAGGTCGTCGATCCCCCAGCGTCGCGCGAGCTTGAAGCAGGGGTTGCGCGGCTGGCTCACCTGGACGACCGCGCCGCCGATGCGCCAGGTCTCGCCGAGCACAACCACCGTCTCGTCGGTGCCGGGTATGTCGAGGGTGAGGTTCTCGAAGAAGCCCCCCTCGGGGAGGTCCAACCCGGCGGAGCGCCAGTCGTCGTAGCGGTGCCGCGGGAAGACGAGCACGGCCTTCTCGGGGCCGCCATGGTTGACGGTGTCGCCGTGCTCATCGCCTGGGAGGCCGAGCCTTCCGACGGCGCTTCGGCCCGCGACCTCCTGCTTGATCGCGGCGCTCGGCGCCCCCGCGCCGCCCCACGGCTGGGTGACGACCCGCCCGCCGCGGACTCCTGCGACCTGCCCGAGAATCTGCTGCACACCGCCACCCTAGCCACCCGCCCCCGGACGGCGCCGTCCGTCTACGCTGGGATCATGAGTTTCGCCAAGCGCCAGCGCGCCGCCCTGACTGACCTGCTCGACGAGCTGGGCCCGTTCGCCCCGACGCAGTGCGAGGGTTGGCAGACGCAGGATCTCGCCGCGCACCTGTACGTGCGCGAGCACAAGCTCGGGGCGCTGCCCGGGATCGGGCTCGAACGTTTCGCGGAGAAGACCGAACAGATCCAGAACCGCGCCCTCCATTCCATGGACTATCCGACCCTGGTCGAGGAGATCCGCACGCCCGGCTGGATCATGCGCCCGCTCGACGGGCTGGTCAACACGAGCGAGTTCTTCATCCACCACGAGGACGTGCTGCGCGCCAACGGCCGCTCGCAGACGCTCACCGCCAAGGAGCAGCAGGAGCTGTGGCCACTGGTGCAGGTGATGGCCCGTCGGGTCCAGGCGAAGGCGGGCGACCAGCTGCGGCTCACGCGCACCGACAAGGGCGAGGAGAAGCAGATCGGTACCGGCGAGCGGACCATCCACCTCAGCGGGCTGCCCTCCGAGCTGCTGCTGCACCTCACCGGGCGCGACTCCGATGTCGAGCTGGTCGCCGACCCGCCCGTCCTGGACAACTGGCTGAGGTCGCTGCTGTCTCTGTGACACCTGGCCCGCCGCGGTGCGACAATCGCCCGTAGTCAGAGCCGTTCCGCGGGAGTCACAGATGAGCAGCGCCGCACCTCACCCGCTTCAGAGCCGGACACCCGGCGTCGTTCTCGGCGCGCTGATCGGTGCCGCGATCGTCGGCGCCCTCGTCGCCGTCCTGCTCTTGGCTGGCGTGCTGCGTTCCGGAGCCGTCTCTCAGGCCGGACGAACCGAGGGACCCGGCCACTCGACTCCCGAGGACGCGGTCGCCGCCTACATGGAGGGGCTGGCACAGGCCGACCTCGAGGTGATGCTCGAGCCCTTCGCCTTCGACTCGCGCGAGGAGCGGATCGACCGCGAGGCGATGATCCGCAATCTGAAGGTCTATCCGCCGGCGGGCTGGCTCCCCGACGGTGAGGAGCCGTTCGGCGCCTCGGTCAACGCGGAGGCGCTGCGAGGCCTGGCCGTCAGTGGCATCCGCTCCCAGGTTCTCGCGGTGCTGCATCCCGACCTCGATCAGTCCCGGCTGATCCCGATCGAGGATGACGCCGACCTGGCGGAGGTCATCGACACCCACTCGATCGATGAGCAGAAGCTGGCCGCCGCCGGGAAGTACACGCTCGTCGACCCAGAAGACCTGGTGGAACCGGAGCGGTGGGACAGGTTGCGCGAGACGGACGAGGGTACCGCACGACGGTGTCCCATGAGGACGAACTGCGCTATCTCGTCGCGGAGACCAGCATCGACGGACGAACTTGGCAGCTGATCTTCGTGACGGCGCGCTATGACGACCGCTGGTACCTCAACGAACTCGGGGGTCGGCTCGCCATCCTCCTCGATCGGGGAATCCCCTACGGAAGCGGCGCACTCCTGGTCAAGTGAGCGGGGATGACGATCCAGTCGGCGAACCGCTTCCGATCCGCAGGGTCGAGCCAGTAGCATCCGCGCATGACTTCGCTCACCCAGGCCGACGAGGCCGGCTTCTTCGGCGCCCATGGCGGCCGCTTCCTCCCCCCGCACCTCGAGGCCCCGATCGCCGAGGTGGCGGCGGCCTATGCCGAGGCAAAGGACGACCCCACCTTCCAGGCCGAGTACGAGGCGCTGCTGACCGACTACGTCGGCCGCCCCTCGCCACTGTTTCTCGCCAAGAACCTCAGCGCCGAGCTGGGCGGGGCGAAGATCTACCTCAAGCGCGAGGACCTGAACCACACGGGCGCGCACAAGATCAACCACACCCTCGGCGAGGTCCTACTCGCCAAGCGGATGGGCAAGAAGAAGGTCATCGCGGAGACCGGCGCGGGCCAGCACGGCGTGGCACTTGCCACGGCCGCGGCCCTGCTCGGCCTCGAGTGCGAGATCCACATGGGCGCGATCGACATCGCCAAGCAGCACCCGAACGTGGTGCGGATGCGCCTCCTCGGCGCGACCGTCGTGTCGGTCGAGGACGGCGGACGCTGCCTCAAGGACGCCGTCGACTCGGCCTTCGGCGTGTGGGCGGCCGACTTCGGAGAGACGATGTTCGCCATCGGATCGGTCGTCGGACCCGACCCGTTCCCGACCATGGTGCGCGACTTCCAGTCGATCGTCGGCCGGGAGGCGCGCCGTCAGGTGGTGGAGAAGGAGGGCAAGCTGCCCACCGCCATCGTCGCGGCGGTCGGCGGCGGGTCCAACGCGATGGGCCTCTTCCAGGCGTTCCTCGAGGACGCCGACGTGGCCATCTACGGCGTCGAGCCCGCGGGCCGCAGCCTCGACGCGCCGGGCGAACACGCCGCGACCATGACGCTCGGCACCCCCGGCGTCCTCCACGGGATGCAGACCATCGTGCTCCAGGACGAGGCGGGCGAGCCATGGCCCGTCCACTCGATCGCCTCCGGCATGGACTACCCGGGCGTCGGTCCGCAGCACGCGCACCTGAGGGACGTGGGCCGTGCCAACTATGTGACGGCGTCGGACGCCGAGTCGCTCGAGGCCTTCCAGGCGCTCTGCCGCACCGAGGGGATCATCCCAGCGATCGAGTCGAGCCACGCGGTCGCCCACGCCATGAAGTTGGCCCCGACGCTGAGCTCCGACGACGTGATCGTCGTGAACCTGTCGGGTCGCGGGGACAAGGACATCGACTTCGTGGCCGAACACCTCGGCATGGAGTGAACGGACGCGCCGCGGGACCGGGTCAGTAAGGACGGCGCCTGCCGATCAGCACGGCGATCCGGTCATAGGCCGCTGTGACCTCCTCGGCCACCCAGACCCGGTTCCTGCTCCCGGTGGAGGCCTGCCGCAGGATGCCCGCCTCGCTCAGGGCCGCGATGGCCGTGCGGGCGGCGGCCGGGGTGACCTCGAACCGCTCGGCGGCTATCCGGGCGTTGATGGCGGGCTTCCCCACGAGGGAGTCGGCGATCCGCCAGGCGACCGAGTCGCTTCGCGCGGTCAACCTGCCCTGCCAGGAGGATCGCACTCCGCCGAGGTCGTCGATCAACTCGCGCCCGATCGCGGTGGCGTCGCGCGTCGCCCGGGTGAACTCACCGACGATGGGCGCCGGGTCACCCTCCCGCAGCGCGCGGAGCGCCGCGACATAGCCGCGTGCGTCGGTGAGCAGGCCTGCCGAGATGGGGACGGTCACCGTCCCGGTGAGACCGGCGCGCCGAAGGTAGCGGTGCACGAGCGCGCGACCGACCCGCCCGTTGCCGTCGACGTAGGGGTGAATGTTCTCGAACTGCGCGTGTCCGACGGCGATCTGGGCGAGCGGCAGCCGGGCCGGCTGCTCGAGGTAGCGCCAGAGGTCCTCGAGCGAGTCGGAGACGCGGCCGTGATCCGGGGCCACGTAGTCGGCTCCGACCGGCGAGGATCCGCTGGTGCCGATCCAGACCGGCTCCCGCCTCAACCCGAGGTGCAGTCCGGTCTCCCCGAGCAGTTCGGCCTGCATCCGGTTGGCAAGCCGGGTGGTGAGCGCCGTGTCATCGGCAAGCGCATCAGCCATGGCGAGCGCGTTGGCGTGGACCAGCTTCGCGTTGAAGCTTCTCGAGGCCCCGTACTCGGCGAGGGCCAGTTGTTTCGCGGAGACGGTGAGGTGCTCGATCTGCGACGACGATGCCGCCTCGGAACGCACAAGGATCGTGTCCGCCGTCGCGAGGGCGAGGCCGGCGAAGCTCCTGGAGAACAGTTCATCGAAGGCGACGATGGCCTCCTGGGCGGCGGCGACCTCGGCGATCTCCTGGGCAGAAAGGTGCTCGGCCACCTCGAGCCCTGCTATCGGGGGCAGCACCGCAGCCTCGTACGTGCGCCAGGAGTCCTTCCAGTCGCAGCTCTCAGTGCTGGCCTTAGGCCATGCCCCAGCCATCGCCACATCCTTGCGTTGTTCGGTCCTTACGAAAGGTTATCTCCATATCCTATCGCATGCGTCCGCCTACGCAAGGTTAGTGATGTGCACCATGATCCCCCCTTCATCAACGGCTGATCGCTCAGTTCGGAGTAGCCGGTGGGCCCGATCAGCACGTTGAGTTCCGGCATGTAGCCGGTGGCCGATCCGCGCGGCAGGTCGTAGTCCACGACGCGGAAGCCGTCGACCGAGCGGCGGCTGCCGTCCTTGGAGGTGGCGACGATGTGGACGGCGTCTCCACGGGAGATGCCGCGCTCGGCCATGTCGTCTGCGTTCATGAAGACGATCTCGCGGATGTTCTTCACGCGGCGGTAGCGGTCGTCGTTGCTGTAGATGGTGGTGTTCCACTGGTCGTGGGATCGGACCGTCTGCAGGACGATGGTGTCCGCGTCCTCGGGGATCACGTTGGTCAGTTCCGCGAGCGAGAACTCGGCTCGACCCGAGGCGGTGCGGAAGTCGCGTTCGCGGGCGGGCTGTGGGATCCGGACCGGTGCGCGGTCACCGCGGAGACGCTCGTCTCGCTTCCGGACAAGCTGCGATGGTGAGCCTCGTGACCGGCCACCTCGTCGTTATGCGACCCATCTGGTCACTGTAACTGCCCTTGTGACGCCGTAGGCCGGGTTCCATCAGCAGACGATGCCCGGCCCGCGTGCCCCCAAGATCGGCGCCCGATTTCCCGTCCCGCACCCGCAGGGGGCTCACGGCCTGGCTCGGATACGCGAAGGGGGCGCGGTCCTCGGACCGCGCCCCCTTCCGTCTGCGACTCAGGACAGCTTCGACAGGACCAGTTCGCGGACCTTCCCGGCGTCGGCCTGGCCCCTCATGGCCTTCATGACCTGGCCGATCAGGGCACCTGCTGCCTGGACCTTCCCGGAACGGATCTTGTCCACGACGTCGGGGTTGGCCGCGATCACCTCGTCGACGGCGGCGCTCAGGGCGCCCTCGTCGGAGACCACGACCAGGCCGCGCTTCTCGACCACCTCGGAGGGCTCGCCCTCCCCTGCCAGCACGCCGTCGATGACCTGGCGGGCCAGCTTGTCGTTGACCTTTCCCTCGTCGACCAGCGCCTGCACGCCTGCGACCTGGGCAGGGGTGATGGCCAACTCGTCGAGCTCGACGCCCGCCTCGTTCGCGCGGCGCGCGAGCTCGGTGACCCACCACTTCCGCGCGGAGGCCGGGCTCGCGCCCGCGGCGACGGTGTCCTCGACCATGCCGAGGGCGCCGGAGTTGACGACGGCGGCGAAGTCGATGTCGCTGAAGCCCCACTCGCCCTGCAGCCGGGCCCGGCGTTCGGCAGGCGGCTCGGGGAGGGTGGCGCGCAGTTCCTCGACCCAGTCGCGGCTCGGGGCGATCGGCATCAGGTCGGGCTCGGCGAAGTAGCGGTAGTCCTCCGCCTCCTCCTTCGAGCGGCCCGACGAGGTGGTCCCGTCGCCCTCGTGGAAGTGCCGGGTCTCCTGCTTGACGCGACCGCCGTCGTCGAGGATCGCGGCCTGGCGCGTCATCTCGAAGCGGATGGCCCGCTCGACGGAGCGCAGCGAGTTGACGTTCTTCGTCTCGGTGCGCGTGCCGAGGGTCTGCGAGCCGATCGGCGCGAGCGAGACGTTCGCGTCGCAGCGCAGCGAGCCCTGCTCCATCCGCACGTCCGAGACACCGAGCGCCTTCATCAGCTCGCGCAGGTGCGCGACATAGGCCTTGGCGACCTCCGGGGCCTTCTCGCCTGCTCCGCGGATCGGCTTGGTGACGATCTCGATCAGGGGCACGCCCGCCCGGTTGTAGTCGATCAGCGAGTAGTCGGCGCCCTGGATGCGGCCGGAGCCGCCGACGTGGGTCGCCTTGCCCGCGTCCTCCTCCATGTGGGCGCGCTCGATCTCGACCCGGTAGGTCTTTCCCTCGACCTCCAGATCGACCCAGCCCTCGAACGCGATCGGCTCGTCGTACTGCGAGGTCTGGAAGTTCTTCGTCATGTCCGGGTAGAAGTAGTTCTTCCTGGCCATCCGGCACCACTGCGCGATCTCACAGTTCAGCGCGAGGCCGATCCGGATCGCGGACTCGACGGCCTTGCCGTTGATCACCGGAAGCGAGCCGGGCAGGCCGAGGCAGACGGGACACACGTGTGTGTTGGGCTCGCCGCCGAACTCGTTCGCGCAGCCGCAGAACATCTTGGTGTTCGTGTTGAGCTCGACGTGCACCTCGAGGCCCAGTGCGGGCTCGTAGCGCGTCAGCAGCTCGTCGTAGTCGACCGTCGCGCTCATGCGGACACCGCCTTCGATCCATCGATCTGGTTCATCTGGTCAAGCAGCGGGCCGCCCCACTGCGCCTCGAGGGCGCGTTCGAGCACCCCGCCGACGCGGTAGAGCCGTGCGTCCTCCATCGGAGGGGCCATCACCTGGAGCCCGACGGGGAGCCCCTCGGACAGACCGGCCGGGAAGGAAGCCGAGGCGTTGCCCGCCATGTTGCTCGGGATGGTGCAGAGGTCGGCCAGGTACATGCTCATCGGGTCGGCCGTGCGCTCGCCGATCTTGAACGCGACGGTGGGGGTGGTCGGCGAGATCAGCACGTCGACCTGGCCGAAGGCGTTGTCGAAGTCCTGCTGGATCAGGCTGCGCACCTTCTGCGCCGAGCCGTAGTAGGCGTCGTAGTATCCGGCCGCCAGCGCGTAGGTGCCGATGATGATGCGGCGCTTCGCCTCGCGCCCGAAGCCCTCCTCGCGGCTCAGGTTCATCACCTGCTCGGCCGAGGTGGAGCCGTCGTCCCCGGCGCGCAGGCCGTAGCGCATACCGTCGAAGCGGGCGAGGTTCGAGCTGAGCTCCGCCGGCTGGATCAGGTAGTAGGCGGGCAGCGCGTAGGCGAAGGCCGGGCAGGAGACCTCGACGATCTGGGCACCTGCCGCGCGGAGTACCTCGACGGCCTCGCGGAACCGCTCGAGGACGCCCGGCTCGTAGCCCTCGCCCTGGAACTCGGTGACGATGCCGATCCGCACGCCTGCGAGGTCATCGGCCTGCGAGGCGGTGAGCAGATCGGGCACCGGCTGGTTGATCGAGGCGGAGTCGTGCGGGTCGTAGCCGCCGATGATCTGCTGCAGGAGGGCCGCGTCCTCGGTGGTGCGGGCGACCGGTCCGGGCTGGTCGAGGCTCGAGGCCATCGCGACCAGCCCGTAGCGCGAGACGCCGCCGTAGGTGGGCTTGACGCCGATCGTGCCAGTGACCGACCCAGGCTGGCGGATCGAGCCGCCCGTGTCGGAACCGACGGCGATGGGCACCATGTAGGACGACACGGCGGCCGAGGAGCCGCCGCCGGAGCCGCCGGGGATCCGGTCGGTGTCCCAGGGGTTGCGGGTCACGCCGAAGTAGGAGGTCTCCGTGGAGGAGCCCATGGCGAACTCGTCCATGTTGGTCTTGCCGACGATGATCAGGCCCGCCTCACGCAGCCGCGTGACGACGGTGGAGTCGTAGGGCGGGACCCAGCCGTCGAGCATCTTCGACCCGCAGGTGGTCGGGAAGTCGGTGGTGCAGAAGTTGTCCTTGACGCCGATCGGCACCCCGGCGAGGGGGCCGAGCGCCTCGCCTGCTGCGCGTCGGGCGTCGATGGCGCGGGCCTGTGCCAGCGCGGACTCCGCGTCGACCGAGAGGAAGACGTTGAGGGTCGGGTTGAGGGCCTCGATCTGTTCGAGGAAGGCGCGGGTGATCTCCTCCGAGGTGAGTTCGCCTGCGGCCATGGCGCGGCCGAGGTCGGCCGCGGAACGCTTCAGGATGCTCATCAGTCCTCGCTCAGGATCTGGGGGACACGGAAGCGCCCCTCCTCTTCCTCGGGAGCGCCCGAGAGGGCCTGCTCCTGGGTGAGCGAGGGGGTGACGACGTCGGCCCGGAACACGTTGACCACCGGCATCGCGTGGGTCGCGAGGGGCACATCGGGCCCGGCGACCTCAGAGACGCTTGCGACGGATTCGAGGATGACGTCCAGCTCGGGGGCAAGCTCCGTGCACTCCTGCTCGGTGAGCTGGATGCGGGCCAGAGCGGCCAGGCGAGCCACGTCGTCGGCGGTGAGACCCACTTCGTGCTCCTTGGTTGGTTCGCGCCGCGGTGGCGGCGACGACCATCTTAGGGCCCTGTGCCTGATCGACGGTCCCCCGTCCCGTCGCCGCTGCCTGTCCGAGGCTCGTTCCCCGCGCACCTGAACCCAGCGGCTCGTCTCGCAGGGCTGAGCCGGGGAGGCCGTGGGGCGCGGTCGGGTCAGGCCCCGGTGAGCATCAGGTAGAACATGCGCCCGAGGAAGAACAGGCCGACGGCGATGGCCACGACGATGATCGGCACGATGATCCGCTGGATCTTCTTCCACCGCGTGCTCGGCACGCCCTTCGGCCCCCAGCTCCCTCGCCCGGCCTGCGCCCGGGTGGGTGCCTGGCCGTTGAGGTTCAGATCCGAGAACACGCGCATGGCGGCCAGTGTAGGTCACGCCCCGAACAGCGGCGTCCCCTCGAGGGGCACCCTGACCGGTGCCCTGCGCCCCTTCCGCAGCGGGTGAGATGAGCACTTTCCGGGACTCGTTGCGCGACACGCCGGTGAAACCTGGCCCTCGGACGAACGAGCCCGGGAAAGTGCTCAACGCTCCACAGACACCGGGCGCTCAGCCGCGGGCCATCGACTCCTCGACGAGCGAGGCGGCCCGGGTGAGCGTCTCCAACTGGGCCATCACGTCGCGCTGCCGCCAACCCGCCATGCCGCAGGCGGTGCCGAGCACGATGCCCGGGTAGAGGTCGACCTGGATCGAGCGCAGCACGCGCAGCGACTCGCGGATCACCTCGTCCACGCCCTGCGGCGCGGCGTCGTCGGTGCGCACCACCCCCAGGTCGACGGTGCGGGCCTCGTCGCACCACTGGGCAAGGTCGTCGAGATCGATCAGCCGCGAGTCGACGGAGACGCCCTCGAACCCGGCCTTTCGCGCGACGTCCAGCCAGCGCCCGGGGGCGCAGCAGTGCAGCCAGGCGTCCGTCGCGAAGGGGGTCAGCGCCGCGACCAGCTCGGGTCGGTCGACGCGACGATGCCTGGAGAATCCCGACGCGGTGGGGATGGTGCCGTCCGCGACGGCGAGCAGGGCCGGTTCGTCGACCTGGATCAGGACGGTGGCCTCAGGGAGTCGCTTCGTGAGATCTGCGCGCAGTTCCCGGACGCCCTCGTCGAGGGCCTGCGCCAGCTCGCGCCGCGCGCCGTGGTCGGCCAAGAGCCGGTCGCCGGTCGGCCGCTCGACCGTCGCGGCGAGCGTCCACGGGCCACAGACGCCGATCTTGAGGGTCTGGTCGAAGCCCTGCAGCAGTTCCTCGGTGTGGTCGAGGTCGCTGCGCCACTGGGCCTGGGCCCGACGGTGTTCCGCCGTCGAGTGGGAGGTGAGCCGCCACCCCGCCGGCTGCACGTCGAAGCCGAGGCCGGAGATCAGGCCGAGCGCACGACCCGTCATCTGCGAGGCGAGGCCCCGGGCCGGCAGCTCCGGAAGCGGAAGGAGTTCGGGGAGCGCCTCGGCCACGGCCGACAGTGCGCCGCGGAAGTCGTCGCCCGGCAGGGAGCCTGCCGCGGTGACGCGCATCAGGCGGCCTCGGCGATCACGGCGCTGCCGACGACGCGGTCGCCGTCGTAGACCACGACCGTCTGGCCGGGCGCGACGCCGGAGGCGGGCTCGTCGAGCGAGACGGTGAGCCCACCGTCGGTGACCTCGATCGTCGCGTCCTGCGCGATCCCGTGCGCCCGGTACTGGGCCTTTCCCCGCCAGGGGCCCTCGACCGGCTCCTGGGTCCAGGTGGTGCGGATGGCGCCGAAGCTGCGCACGGCGAGGTCCTCGCGCGATCCGACGACAACGGTGCGCGAGACGGGCTCGATGCTCAGCACATAGCGAGGCTCTCCCGTCGGAGCCGGGACGCGCAGGTCGAGTCCCTTGCGCTGTCCGACGGTGTAGCGGTGGGTCCCGCGGTGCGTGCCGAGCACAGCTCCGTCCGAGTCGACGATGTCGCCCGGGGCGTCGTCGAGGTGGCGGGCAAGGAAGCCCTGGGTGTCTCCGTCCGCGATGAAACAGATGTCGTGCGAGTCGGGCTTCTTCGCCACCCCGAACCCGAGCGCGCGTGCCTCCTCGCGCACGACCGACTTCTCGACGTCGAACAGCGGGAAGAGACAGCGCGAGAGCTGCGCCTGGTTCAGCATGCCGAGCACGTAGGACTGGTCCTTCGCGTCGTCGGCCGCGCGGTGCAGGGAGACGGTCCCGTCCTCGTGGCGACGGAGGTCGGCGTAGTGGCCGGTTGCGACGGCGTCGAAGCCGAGCGCGATGCCCCGGTCGAGCACGGCTGCGAACTTGATCTTCTCGTTGCAACGCAGGCAGGGGTTCGGCGTGCGGCCGGCCCGGTACTCGGAGATGAAGTCCTCGACGACGGCCTCGTGGAACTCCTCGGCGAAGTCCCAGACGTAGAACGGGATGTCGAGCTTGTCCGCCACGCGGCGGGCGTCGTGGGAGTCCTCGAGCGAGCAGCAGCCGCGGGCCCCGGAGCGGTAGGAGGCGGGATTCTTCGACAGGGCGAGATGCACCCCGGTCACGTCGTGCCCTTCGGCGACGAGGCGCGCCGCTGCGACGGCGGAGTCGACCCCGCCCGACATCGCGACAAGTACCCGCACTGCTTCCTCCTCGGCTTTTGGCCGTGCCAGTCTATGTCGCGTCGCCGCTACCTCCCAGCCCGGCTACCCCGCCCCCGCACCGCAGAAGGTCACCCGATCGTCACCGCGTACTCGACACCGGAGTCGTTCTCGTCCGTGCCGGTGGAGGACTGACGCAGCTCGTCCGGTTCGACGCCGGAGGCCTCGCAGTGTTCGGCGAGCGCTATCCACCTCGGGTCGGGCAGCGGGCCACCGCCCAGTTCCTCGAGCTGGTCAGTCCCGTCCGGCGCCCCCTGGAGGAACGCCTCGGTGCGGGCCGGCAGCGTTGCGCAGACCACCTCCAGCCCGTCG